>JAABVA010001689.1_pt1 | contig 23188 bp, 8 predicted proteins | sample 5560331 | NCBI WGS metagenome assembly JAABVA01 (sample SAMN12812661, study PRJNA571458) | rock metagenome | isolation source: Antarctica rocks | place: Antarctica: Victoria Land, Mt New Zealand sud | collected 2016-01-07
GTGAAAAGTAAAGCTCCTGGTCCATGCGAGGGCATGTACTCTAAAATGTCCTCAAAGGCCGGATCGTCGCAATTATCAAATCTGAGGAGGTATGGCTGGGGGGAATTCTCGACGTTACTTTTTTATTGTCTCTAACATCAATGTTAAAATCTTGTCATCACCATCCACACTGTTGTCCCTAACCACATCATTGTCCTCAGTCTTCTAAGCCTCACTGCCCTCATTGCCTGACAGTGAGGGGGACAGTGAGAGTGACAGCAAGGGTAGCACTAGCTAGCATGAGTTCCCTATCTACTAGTGAACACCTCCTACTCATCATACTCCACTTTGCGCTCACAGTGAATAGCCAGTGAGTTATATGTTGATTGAAGTTCTTGACTCTCCTTAACAATAGAATACTTAAGACTGCCTCTTAGCAAGTAGTAGGTAGCTCAAGGTTGATGCTTCTCAGAGCTTGATTGATTGATTAATGATTAATTGATTAATTCATAGATGACTGAGGCTGCCTAGGCTGCCATACACTGCATAACTACAAGTAACTAGCAGATACTGATTCTAACCCCTGCTCAACCTCACTGTTGCTTCTCAGACTTTACTAAACTACACTAAATCTGACTATATTCTTCATATTCTCTCTAATTCTTTATGCTTTCTATGATTTCTGATGCTTTGCTAATCTTCTCTTTCTGTAATCTAATGTTAATGTCATCCTTCAGTCATTGTCAGAGAGAGATAAATGTTGTTATAAATAATTAATTGTCTTTTCTGCAATCTAAAGTATGTAATTGTTGAATTTTCTATTTCAGACTGCATCTAAGAATATTAGATCTTCTAATGTCTTTTTTACAGTTTAAAATTGTCTCAGAAGATTGCTTTATAACATAAATATAATGATTACTTTAATTAATGCTGAGTCTCATAAAATCTTCTTTATATCATTAATTCATCTCAATAATTTCTTTCTTAAATTCTGAGTTTGCAGACATTTTACAAGCACATAATGAACAGTTTGAATGCTCAAATTATATAGATATTGTGAAGAGTTTATTCAGTCTATAATGTGAAGATAATAAGTTATATTGATCTTCTCAGTGCATAATTGAGTAATAAGAAAGCTTATAAATTAATAAAATTCTATATACTTATTTAAAATTCTTCTATCTAACTATTACTTCATGCTAAATGTAATCTGTCTCACTGTTTCATTCTTTCAGTCATTAACTCATTTCTTTACTATCTATTGACAAAGTCTTGTCTTATAGATAATTATTAAATGTTAAATCTTTATAATTTGTTTTTTCTCAATGTGTAAATCTCTATTCTAAATCACTGTCTTAATCACTCTATCTATTTCTTCATTTTCTGATATCTTTATATGCATTAATATTCATCAAATTCATATTTAAATCTTTTAACTTCACAAATCATTCACTCTCTTCACTATACACTGCAGTAAATACTGATCTGACTGTATACTTAACTTAATGATTAATTAAATCACTACTTAATTATCTATGTATATGTTCACTGTTCAGAGCTTTAATTTCACTATTTTTATTACATTTACTATACTTATCATCATAATCAGACTCTGTAGCTCTGTCATATACACTGTGAATATCTTATCTATATTTATATACATCATACATTTCAAATCTCTTTTTAATATCATCATTACTGCATTTATCTAATCTTCAATGTCACTATTATCTATATAGATATTCAGCACTCTTTAATTTCAACATAACTTATTGATGTTATATCTGTGAACTGCTTTCTCTGCATTGTCATTTATATAAATGATTAAATCATTTTATTATAACAATTAAAGTAATCATCAAGTCAAATTAACTTAACCTGACTTAGACAGAGCTTTTAAGTTAAGTTAAATTGAGCTTTAATTATTAATTTAAAAATTTAAGTCAGACTTTAACATTAAAGTCTGACTTAACTTAGAAGTTCTGTTCAGATTTTAAGAATTCTGAGACTGATTAGTAAGTAAGTTCTTGAAACTTAACTTAAGAGTAGAAATTATGAGCTTAAAGATTATTGATATATGAGTGTTATAAATAAGCATTATATATACATAATTGAACAGCTTTCAATTTAGTCTATTTATTTACTATATTGAGAGTTAAATATTCTTAAAATAATCTAATAATAATTGCTTTAATCTGCATCTTTAAATGCAATGTTTCAGTTATATATGTATCTTTTAATAAGAGACATATTCTATTAAAAAGATAAAGTATATTAGTCAATGTATTTTTGCTCTGTAGAGAATGAGTAATCTGATAATTAAGTTAATAATGCTTACATATAATGTTTGTGAAGCAGACATGTAATTAAACAAGAAGAATTGTGTACAATATTAATTAAAAATGTTGCAATAGTAACTGCTATCAATATAAAACTACTTAATAACAGAAGTTAATTAATTCTGATTTAATTCAGATTGTTAAAAATAGCTTAATTTGACTCTGTCTGAAATCTAATTCTGCACAGAGTTGAGTCAGATTGTAAAGTAAAACTTAATAAGTTAAGTTAAGTTCTAAAATCTGAGTCTGACTTGACTTAATGATCAGTCTAATAACAATACAATATAAAGCACTTTAAATTTCAGAATGACTTCTAATGAAAGTTATATCTATATCTTATAATGAAGCTAAAGACATTTCAACAAGCTCTTTCAGCAAAGCTTTTTAATAAAGTTAGATTTGATTTTCTTTATTAAAATGTAAATTAATACAGTGACAATACAGAGTATAAATGTCATAATATCACTATGCACTCATACTAAATCATAGTCAAACTTCTTACACAACAATTAATAAGCAAAGTACTATATAGACAGTCTTTACATATAAATCTTTTAAGTTTCTTAATTATTAATCTTTATCATACAAGATCTTAACATCAGAACTTCATCAAATAGCTATTATAATGTAGTGTCTCACATTATTACATATCTTACTTATCAGTTTCTTATAGATTAAAGACTCATGAACTTACAATTTTAATAACTTTATCTTTTTAAAGAGTGACAGTTCATTACATTACAATATGCAGATTAGAAGTCAGCAAAATGAAATAAAGTTATTTTTTAATTGTATTAAGACTAAATAATCTTTAAAGAATAAGAATCTGCAGAGATTCAGACTGCTATTTAGATCATAAAGAAGAAAAATTAATATTTAGATAAACAGATCTGTTTAACTGAAATTAGATAAATTAATAATGAGAAAAGATGATGATTCATGAAAATTAATTGTGAACTGCAAATATTTAATATGCATAACAAGATTGACAAACTTCTGAGAGATAAAGATTCTTAAATCTTATTTAAGAAAGAATTACATACAGAATCTTTTTATGCTCTTATTAGCTCTTTAGATTTAATGAAGCAACATATATTTAAAGTTTTGTATACACTTTCAGCAAAACAGACTCAATGACTAAAGAGCTTGTTTATATATAATGAGAAATTCATTTATGAATATATTAAATTTATACACAGTACTGTAACAGCATTTCATTTAGTTTCTAAAAACTTCTTTAATGATTATGATAAAATTTTCTTTATTATGCAGTTCTTAACAGAAGAATCTTAAGATGCATAATTTTGTCACATTAATTAAAATAAACTTCTAAATAACAAATTATAAATATTCTTTTTAAAGTTTCTGCTCAATCTTATTGAGAACTCAGTGAACTGTGAACTTAATACAGTACAGAAATACTTAAAAGTTATGCAGAAATTTACTTAATCAGTTTAAGCTTTTATAACATATCTCAATATGTTAAAGAATTAGCTTCTGAGCTATATAGAGAAATAGAAAATAAGTTATTTTTTTTATAAAACTTTAATTAAAGATTTAAATGACTTTAATTAACTATCAAGATTTCTTAAAGACAAGAAAAAGCCTAATAGCTCTGACTGCTAAGCTAAAGATTAATCAGCAATTTATAGATAATTATACAGTTTAAAGTTACATTATTAAGAAAATTTATAAGTATTGTTTACATTCTTTTACTTAGATAACAAAGTCACAGCAGAATAATTATCTCAACTTTGAGATTATAAAATTAAGTTATCATGATAATGCAGATAAATCTTATTTTAAAACTGATATTAAAAAGAATAATTGCTATAACTGTAAGAGGCTGAGTCATTTCACAAAGAACTGCAGAAGTTTTTTGAAAAATCTTAATTACATTAAGATTAATGCAGTTAAGACAAAAAAAGACAGAGTTTTGTTGACTGTGCTTCAGTAATAAAAATTAGATTAAAGATTATAAAGAAATTTAATATTGTAAAGAAAATTTAAATTTAAATTAAATTTAATTAAGTTTCTATCAATATATTGTTAAACACTGCAGCAAAGATCAATGTAATGTCTTAATGATATGCTGTTACTCATTAACTGACACAAATTAATGTGAAATTCTTAAGATCAGAACTTCTAAGAGAATAATATATTTACTGTTATGATACATATTTAATGAAGTATAAACTCATCAATAATTAAAAATAAAAGCAAACTGAAGAGCAGTTATTTTATATTTTAAATAAAAATAAATCTGAACTCATCTTTAATCTTTTAGATCTGAAACAGCAACACATTCATATTGATTGTAACTTATATACATAACATTATAAAATAAAATAAATGTCTCTGATTATTGATGAGTCTGAAATGTTTATCAATAACATTTAAAATTAACTTACTATTTATACATTATTGATGATGTTTAAGTCAGACTCATCAATAACTGCTGTACATGTTGTTAGTAATATGTCAGTGCTACTTTAACAATACAATAAATATATAGATGTGTTCTTTAAAGAGAATGCTGACAAGTTATTATTTTATTAAGATCATGATTATGTCATAAAGACAGAAAAACATAAATTATTTTATAATTTACTTTACAATCTGTTAAAAACAGAGCTATAAGTACTTAAAGAATATTTAAATAACATTTTAATAAAAAGATAAATATAACATTCTGTCAATTCTGCAGAAGCATCAGTTCTATTTGTCTTAAAAAATGAAGAAAGCTTATATCTATATGTTGACTACAGAAATCTTAACAAAATTATTATTAAGAACTGTCACTCTTTACTGCTGATTAGTGAGATACTTAATTGTTTAAGTGAAGTTAAGATATTCATTAAACTAAATCTTAAGAATGCTTATCACTGCATTAAAATTAAGAAAGATAATGAATGAAAGACTGTGTTTTGCATACATTACAGTTATTTTAAGTATATAATCATGTCATTCAGACTAATTAATGCCTCAACAATCTTTTAAGTCTATATTAACTGAGCATTAACTGAGCTAATTAATGTCTTTTATATAATATATTTAAATAATATTCTGATCTATTTCAATTTTCTAAAAGAACATCAAAATCATGTAAAACAAATTCTGAAGTAACTTTAACAGTTTAAACTGTATGCAAATTTAAAGAAGTGCACTTTTTATATTATATAAATGAAATTTCTTAAGTTTATCATCTTCACTACTGATGTTTTAATGAATCAACAATGAATCAAAATCATAAAGAAATGACTGATATCTAGAAGCTATTGCAAAATATAAATATTTCTAGAATTTACAAACTTTTACTGTCACTTTATACAGAGATATTCTAAGATCACTGTTTCTTTAATTAATTTATTAAAAGACAGCAAGAATGACAAGAAGATAAATGTCTTTAAGTAATTATAAATGATAGTGTAAGCATTTTGTAAACTTCATAATGTTTTTATATAGATATCTATTTTAATGCACTTTAACTCAGAGCTAAGAGCTCAGATTAAAACTGATGTCTTAATAGTTAAGTTAATAAATATTTATTTACAGCTTTAAATGAATACTCAATGACACTTTATTGTCTTCTGATTAAGAAAGTTAAACTTAGCTAAAACACACTATGAAATTTATGATTAAGAATTGTTGACAATTATAAAGATGTTTAAACACTGATGACACTATCTTGAGAGTAGTCATTATCTCATTGAGATACTTATGAATCACAATAATTTATAAGAATTTAAGAATGTAAAATCATTAAATAGAAGACAAGCACACTGAGTTATAAGACTAACTGTTTATGATTTTATAATCATACATTAATTAGAGAAAACAAATCTTATTAATGTGCTGTTGAGATGCTCTGACTATAAAGTTAAAAAAAACATAAATAGATTGCTGTTAACATTGCAATAAAAGCTGATTACATTATCTTAAGAATTAAAATTAAGCATTACTGCTTTAATTAATTAAATCAATACTTAAAGCTTAAATCTGCAAACTATGCTGATCATTTTATTAAAAGAATATCAACTAAGTACTCAGACTAAAGATCATGACTGTTAAAAATAAGTTAACAGAAGATTTAGAGAGTCTTTATTTGAAAATGAATTAAAAAATAATGATTATATATTTAGTTTATCTATACACAATGTAGCAGAAGAGCTGCTTAACTTTGTTGCTGAAATTACTGATTGTAAATAGTTCATTTCATATACATTGATTTAGAAAGTGACTAACAGCAAAATAATATATAATAAGAAGCAATCACTTTTTCTTAAACTTATTCATCTCTTACAGAACACTGATGTTCTAACAGTAAAGATATAATAAGACTTGAAATTACAGAGTAACTGCAGTTATTAAGACATTAATGACAGTTTATGAATGTTTAATTTTACTGAATTACTTTGTTATAAAAGTAAGATATATATATTATTTAATGAAGTTATTAAGAATGAGCTCATAAAGCTGCATCATGATGATGTTTTAACAAAACATTATAAAGTAAATAAAACAATTAATTTACTGTTCAGAAAGTATTATTGAGTCAATATAATAAATAATATTTAAGAATATGTTGCTTTATGTGCTGTATATTTAAGAATTCAAGTATCAAGACATTACTTATATAACAAATTACAGTTATTGTCACTATCTACTTAATCATAAAAAAAGATAACAATAAACATAATTACTGACTTTGTTAAGAAGTGATGTTCTAGCTACTTCTATAAAGTGAAGTAAAACTAATGTCAAAAGTTAAGTAAAGACTCTATTTACATTAATTGTAGTCAACATTCTTTTTACTTCTTCTGTAACTCTCTTGATCAAGATGTGCTCATAGACAACACAGTTTAAAGATTTCACTAAACAGCATAGTATAACATGAATATTTACTTTCTTTTAAAAGATTATGAGCTCAAGTTAGCAAGAAGCTTCTTAGAGAAAGTGTATATTTTTAATGTGATGATAGTTAAGTATGTTGACTTTTAAGATTTATAATTAATTTGACTTTAACAGTATCATTAACTATTGAGATTTGTGATAAATCTGACTTTAACAGAATCAGCACATTAATGACAGCTGTGTATGTTAATTATTAAGATTTATAATTAATTCAGCTTTAACAGTATCATTGATTATTGAGATTTATAATAAATTTAACTTTAGTAGAATCAGCATTCTGCAGCAGCTGAGTATGTTTAATTTGAAAGATTCATAAAAAATTAATCTCAGCAAAAATTAGCATTTATAATTACTCAGAAAGCACTGTTCTGTGATAGCTAAGTATATTTAATTTAAAAGATTTACAGAGAATTGATCTCAACAAAAATTAATATTTATAATTGCTTAAGAAGCACTGTTCTTTAACAGCTTAATATGAGTCATTAAGACAAATAAACATTATTATTTTACAAAATAAAAGATATAAAAGCTTTCTATTTGTTTTACTTATATTATCTTCAATATATACATCATTATTTTACTTTATTCACTTCTTATACTATGTGTCAACTATCATCATCATGAACTTCAACAACTTCTTTATAAAGCAACAACTCATCTCAATTCTCATTTACAAGAACTGCAATCAATGATTTACTTTTATAAAAAGATAATTGATAAAAAAAGATCTATAAAATGTTGTTGAAGTTTTAGCAATCAATATATTAATTAATGAATTCTTAGATTTATTTTCTTTCAGCAGTCTCAGCTTTAAAAATCAGAAAATTGATGTAAAGATTTTATATTAACTTATTATCTGCATAAATACAGATAATTAAGAATATCTGATGAACAAAATTAACACAAAGAATGTTTAAAATATATTAAAGTTTAAGTACAAAAAGAATCTGCAGATGACTGAAAGACAATATTTGATGAAGTTTATTAAATATAAAATGTTAAAAAATATATTTATTAAAGAAGTATAAATTTATTTAAGCAAACTCAGCAAAAAGATTGCTGCAACTCAGTCTGACATAACTGAATTGTTTAAATTAAAATAATGATTTTAAATACTGCTTTAAGTGCTATTAATTAAATATATTATGATCTGCAATATCATTAATACTCAGAACAATTTAAACATTAAGAAAGATTTATAAAAGCTTTAAAAGAAAGAGACACAGCTTAAGGCTGATGAGACTGTTATTATTTTATAAATAAATAAATAAAAAGAAAATCAATGTTTAATGAATCAGAACTGCAGTTCATTGAATTACTGCATAGTTAATATTAAGCAACATTATTGTAAATTATTTAACTCAGACAGTAATCATTCTTTTTATTATTTTATTAAGTGCTTTCTTTGCAACAACTTTTACTTCATTAAAGATTGCAAATTTCTTTCTGACATTAAGCAAAATATTTAAAAAAAGATAAGTAAATTAACTGCAGTTAAGCTGTACAGATTGACTGCAGTTAAGTTGTATTAAAAATTAATTTATAAAGAAAAAAAAAAGAGATATAAAATCTTTAATGCAGAAATCAATAACAGTAATGATGATGACTTCTTCTTTAAATCTGAAAAGAAAGAAAAAGTTAATAATGAAATTACTGCTTTATTTAAAAAAACTGTCAGTAAAATATTTAAATCTAAATAAATTGCAGACTTTAAATTCTTCTTATATATAACTGATTAACTTTAACTCTTCAGTGACTTTCTTATATAAATGAGATATCAGTAAATTAAAGTTAAAAAAGAACATTTATATTCTCATTATTATAAAGTAATCATTATACAAGTTAAATCAAAAAATTCTGTAAGACTGAGTTCAACACTTTATGTATTTAAACTTGAGATTAATCTTCTGTTAAGAAAGTAAATGTGCAAAATGAAACTACATAAAAGCTTTAATTAATACTGTCTTTAAATGTATGATAAGCACAGCAAGACTATAATAAAAGTGTTAAAGCAAGACAGAGTTTATATAATTAAATATATTGTAAAGAGTTTTAATAAATTTGTTTTAATATCTGCAGTGTACACATTACATTTAAAGATTATCTTTTCTGCTATTGCTTTAGATGTAAGTCTGTATGTTTAGATTCATAAGTATAATCTTATGATTAACTTCTTAAATGTTGTCACTGCATTATTGAATGAAAAGATCAAGATTTATAAACTTTAACATCAATAATTTGTTCATCTTAATTCTGTAAAGTTGCATAATCTTTACAAGATAACAATTTTTGAAAAGTCAATTCTCATTATTGAGAACAACAAAAATATATATGAGATTTGTGTTTTAATTAAGTTCATCAACAAATAAGATTACACTGTAAGTAAAAGAAAAATTAACATTCTTATTTTTATCTTTATTGACATATGCAGTTCATTATTCTTGTTATTTAATGAATATCAATACTTTCTGAAGATAATAGATAATCATTTCTGAAAGATATAAACAATATTGTTAAAGCAATGTAATGAGATCTTATAGACACTATAAAAATGATAATTAAAAATTAAACTTCAGATTGATGCAAAGATTCTTGCTGTATAAAGCAACAATAAAATAAAGTTAAAGTTCATTTTAAATGACTGATGCAAGTCTCTTAACATTACACTGTAATACATAATGCTCTACATGTTAATTCAGAATAACATTGTCAAAAGAATCATTCAAATCACTGAGAACTCAGTGCACATTATGATTAAAGAGATATAACTGTTAATAGAGTTCTGAGTGCAGACAGTATAGATAGATATTTATTTTTATAATTAAATAGTAATTAATTTTTTAATTAATGATAAATAAATAATTCTTAAGAAAGCTTTTACTGATGTAAAGTTATTCATCAATTACATTTATATATAAGAATGCAAGTACTACAGCTACATTGATCTTAAGTTATTATCTGAAGATAGATGTAACAAATTCATGAATTAAGAATAAATAAGAGTTTTTATGAGCTACATTGAGAAAATCACAAAGCAGTATTAGCTTTAAGCTTTAGATCTTAAATACATCATTAAGAATTATGTTGTAAAGTTTGCTGAAAGTAAAAAGAAAGATATTGTTGATCTTAAACTATAATAATAGATATTAAATGTTCTTTTAGATAGAAGATTCATTAAATATTTATAAAAAAAGTTAATCATTGTAAAGATTACAGCTTCAGATCAGACACTTATAACTTAGAACAGTAAGATGTAGTCTGACTTAATTATGATTAAGATTAACAAGTCTTAAGATAAATAATATGAGATTAAGTTGACTGCAGTCAATTTAAATAAATTATTAAATAAGAAGATCAACACTGATTAAGTTAAGACAGTGATACTTAAAGAAGTCAGAATCTTTCTATGTGTTGAGATTCTGAAATGAAAGAAAAACAATGATGATGACAATTAAGATGCAGATAAGCTCTTAATTAAAATATTAAAAATTATATTGATATTTATGATGTTCTTTATAGATAAAAAAGACTTTATAATTAAATCTGACATTTCAATGTCTGTCATCTATGCTGAAGCAGTGAAAGACTTAATTTGAGAAGAAATGTAAAAGAATGTTATTTATGCAGAGCTGACAGTCTTAATAGTAAATGAAACATAAAAAGAGACTGTGTCATTAAGAAAAATCAACATTATAATCAGTAAATAAGTTTTTAAATTTAAGCTGAACATTAATGAATTCTTAAATAAGCTTAAGACAAAACTTGTGATAAGAAACTTCTTATAGACATATAATGTTAATTATAAAAATATTTTTATCTTTACTGTTAAATTTAACACTCTGTAAGTCTTTCTGACTATTGTTGCACTTAAGAATCTAAAGTGTCATTAAGTAAATGTTAATAATATCTTTATGAAATTTTTTTTAAAGAAAACAATCTATATAACATTTTTTTCTAAAATTAATATTACATCTAATTGTGTTCTGCACATACTGCACAGCCTTTATGATCTTAAGCAAGTCACACAGAACTGACATGAATAATGTATCATTAAACTATTTAAATTAAGTTTTCATTAAAGCAAGACTGATCTCTGTCTTCTTCTTTACAGCATTAAAAGAATTATACTGCTTCTTTATATAAACAATATTATTGTGACTTCAGCAAATCTATTATACATTTTTTAATTTAAGTAAGCTCTTATGAGCATGTTTAAAGTTAAGAACTTAAGAAAGATACAGAAAATTCTTAATATTTAAATTATACACAACTGTAAAATGAGAACTCTGTGTCTGAATTAGATTCATTACATAAATAAGATATTAAAGAATCTTCACATATGATCTGATAAATACAGAGTCATCAGCATTTCATTTAATAAATATGATGCTCTTTGCTCTGTTGACTTAACTGATTAAAGAATAGATTAAAGATAGTATTAATAGATAATTAAAAGTTTAATGAATACAGTAATTCATACTTAATTAAACATCATCTTTACATTAAATTAATTAAGTCAATATCTCAGTAATTCTGTGAAGCATCATGAATATGCATTCAAGAAACTACTGCAATATGTAAAATGAATCATCAATCTCAACATTATATACAATTTTAATGAAAATCAAGCAATACTTAAATACTCTGACTTCAACTATGCTTTGAACAAGCAGAATTGAAAATCAATTTTAAAGTGCATTTATATATTTAAAGATGAATCAGTGTTGTGAATAAGTCAAAAGTAGAAGTTTGTCATTATTTTAATTACTGAGACTGAATACATAATTATGTTAATGTGTATGAAGACTGAGATCTAACTTAAACAGATATTAAGAAACATAAACATAAGTAAATATCTTGAAGTTAACTTACACTGTATAAACATTTAAGAAAACAAAGCTCATTAAATATCTTTATTTATTCAACTTAAAGAAGACAATCAAGCTGTCTTGATCTTAATTAAGAATGCATATATACATAAATAATTAAAGTACATTAATGTCTTCTATTACAATATCTGCAATCTGCATAAATGCAATCAGATTCAGATAGACTTTGTATTTAGTTAAGAGATAATTGTTAATAAGTTTATTAAGTCTCTGTCTAAACAGATTTTTAAGTAATTCATTAAATTTATAAAACTCACTGTTAATAATTAATTGAACTCTTAAATAATTTGTTGAACTCTTAATGATATGTTTAGTTATCTGATGTTTGTCATCAGTGAGAGTCAATAGATGCAGTCTCACTGAGTAAAAATGTTGAGAAATGATGTTCTAGCTATTTCTATGAAGTGAGATAGAACTAATGTCAGAAACTGAGTAAAGACTCTATTTACATTAACTGCAATCAACATTCTTTCTACTTCTTCTGTAACTCTCTCAATCAAGATGTGCTCATAGACAATACAGTTTAGAGATTTCACTAGACAGCATAGTATAGCATAAGTATCTACTTTCTTTCAAAAGACTTACTGTTTAGCAGATAAGAAGCTAATATTTATGACTTTATATTGATAATTGTAAATTGTTTTACAAAGATAACTCAATATATTTCTGTCACTAAAAAACTTACTGTGATCAAGTTAGCTAACATATATATTAAATAGATCATATGTTACTATAAAGAACTTAAAAATATTATTTTAAATTAAGAATCAATCTTTATTAATGCATATTGATCTGAATTCTGTTATTAACTTTAAATGAAGTGAAAATTAAGCACTGTCTTTTATCTGTAAACTGATGATTAAACTAAAAGACAGAATCAAATTTTAAAACATTATTTACATTATTATTATTGTAAAAAACAAGATGACTGAGTGTTCTTTTTGTTAATGACAGAGTTTGCATATGCAAACAGAAAATATATAACAATTAGTTGAACATCATTTAAAACATTAATGAGTTATTATTTAAGAATTGCTTAACACATTAAGAATAACATTTATGAAGAAGAGATGTCAGCAGCAAAAAACTGAGTATAGTAAATGAAGAAAATCTATGTCACAATGATAAAGTGATGATAAGTCACTGTAAAAGTGCAAATTAAGTACTTTGACAAAAATTATATTTAAAAAAGCTACAACATCAGCAATCTGATGCTATTGTTTATTAAGAACTTAAAGCAACACAGATTAAGTAAGAAACTGTTATATAAATTTATTAAGTCTTTTTAAATTGTCAATTTTATTAATAAATAAGCATGCTGACTGACTCTGTCTACTTATTATAAAATTCATAATGTATTTTATGTCTCATATCTAAAGTCTTATAAATGCTGTCTGAACAATAATTCTTTATTAAATCTCATAAATGATGAGAAAGAATACAAAATTGAAGAGATTTTAAGCAAGAAATAAAGAAAAGAACAGTTACAATATAAAGTTAAGTGAATAAAGTATTTGACAGAATACAATGAGTAACTTTAAATAAAAAATATGAAAAGTGTGAAAGCATTGTAATAAGAATACAATGCAAGAGCAGAGAAGAAGTGTAAGTATAAATGAGATTTAAAAGATTAAAAACTTCTATTAAAAATATTCTACATAATATTATTTAGAAGAAGTAAAGTCAAAATACAATTAATATATTAATAAAATGTTATTAAATTACTTTATTATCTCTACATTCACATCACTATCAGAAGCAGAAGACAAGAACAGTAACTGCTTATTAATGTTATAGTTGCTGTTAAAGTGACTAAGTTATATCATTGAGTTGTGAAAGCTTTTTAAGATGTTGTTACTTAATTGAAGAAAGAAAATTTTATACTTGAAGTGAAGTAAGTAACATGATGATGACAGTAAAGTGCAAGAAAATTAAGAGAACAAATTATAAAGTGAAAAATGTTTAATATAAATATCTACACTGCAGTGACTGCTCACTACTTTTAAATTATGAGTAACAATAAATTATAAATCTCTGCAGACTTGTAATGACTGTTGTGACATCTTACAACACAAATAATGTAGATGATGACATGCTTAATAAACAATGTCTGTATATGATTGAGATGACATTGAAGTCAAGACTGATGAACATTATTGACTATTATAATGATGACATGATTAACAAGTGCATATAAGTTGTTAATTTAACAGTTAAAGAATGTAAGAATCTGTTATTGTTAATGTATTACAAAATAACAAGAAATTTTCTGTTAAACTGAGTTGCACAGCTTTCAGAGCATCTTGTAATAGTTGTAATTTTAATTTTTAACAATATTATATTGATTGATGTTGTTACTGATATGCTTTAAACAGCAAAGACAACAGAGAGAATTTAACTTGTTGTTAATGTAATGATTATGACATGACATTGAGGTGATGTCAGTGTGAGTGAACAAGAAAGTAAAGAAATTGTTAAGAATATAATGTTGTAAAGTGACAACATCTTTAGAGGCTGAGGTAAAAATGAAATTGAGATGTAATGTATGTAATGACATTATTGTAAAAGAGAAATATTGCATACAATATAAAGTAGAAAGATATTCATTAATTGTAATCTTAAGCTTGACATTCTTTTGAGTAATGAATTTCTTATAAATTAATTATATCTTAAGAATGATATTCTGTAATGTTAATGATGCAGTGATAATCACTGAATGAGCATTTTCAATTAAATTTGTCAATAATAACTTATCTGTAGCTTGAGAAAGTGAGGATGAGGTGTAAAAAGACAGTATTTTATCATTAAAAAGATTGAATAAATACAATTACATTTATATGTAACAGCAGAATCTTTGCTTCTGTCTTTTCTGTGTAACAACATTATTCAGAGCATGCATCTCATCATTATTATGTAAATATTTTGTTAACAAATTCATCTTAAGACATTTACATTTCTTATATTCAATATTCTTCTTTGTTGCATTCTGTTTCTGTGTTTTGTTTTAGCAGAGTAAGTATGTTAATGATATTACTTATAATATTTATTGCATTCTTAACTGACTTAACTCTTACAGACTTAATCTTTAAGTTTGACTCTGATAAGTTTGTTAATTCATTAATGTTTAAGATTGTGTTGATCAACAGTATTTAATGATGAGAGTAATAGAAATCTAAAGATTTCATATTGTGTTTCTTTATATTTGTATGAGTGCATCTCTTAAACTACAACATTATTAGAACATGTTGATGTCTTGAATGCTATATATATAAAAATTACTGACAATCTCACTGAATTCTTAATGAAAGACACAGTAAAGAGAACATCTTTTTTATTTTTTTTGATGATTATAATATTACTGTTGTTACACTTTCACTATCATGTCATTTACAAAGTGTTACAAAAGAGAAGCATCATTCTAAGACATAGAGTTGCTATGACTTCAATATATTAAGATGTTGAAGATGAAATGAATGCAAATTATATATGAGAAAGAGTTTCTTATATATTGTAACTGAACAAAGAAATTACTGATCTAATCAATTTAAGAACAAAGAAAAGTTGATTTTGCTTATATTTTATATATTATTTACTGTCAAACAAAGCTGAATCATCATCTATCTGAATGTGACAAACTTAAAGTATTGTACAAGATCATCAATCTAGCTAAGATAGGTAACAAGTGAAATATATAAGAATGTTAAGTAAATCATTGCATACATCTCATTGATTTAATTTTACAAAATCATGATGTATCTATAATATTGATGATATATCAATGTGCTGAAGAATCAGTGCATAGTGTTACATCCTGACTGGAGATTCCTCTGGTATAGGGGCTAGGGGTTAGAGCTTGTGATATAAGAGGGTTTCAGGCATGTTGGGTTAACCGGTAGCTAGTAGTATGCTAAGTAACGATTGCATTGAACATGCCCATCTTCTTAGGGGAGATGGCCTGTCTATATACTAGGTGGACACTGCAGACATTTGGGACGTCAGCGTCCTTCATGTCCAGAGTGTCCTTACCTGGTCACTGGGGTCACTGGGGACATTAGTGTCCAAGGTGTCCCTGATGTCCCTGTATACTCACACATACACCGCGCCCGCGTACCCCTGGTTACTACATAACTGTTGCCTATAGGTTATGGTCGTAACACATAGAAGAAGAGACAATTGTTATAATATCATTATGTATTTATACTGAATTATAATTAAATTTCTTACATAACAATTGATAAGCAAAGTACTATATAGACAGTCTTTACATATAAATCTTTTAAGTTTCTTAATTGTTAATCTTTATCAATATAAGATCTTAACATTGAAACTTCATTAAATAGCTGTTGTAATGTAATGTCTCACATTGTTACATATCTTACTCATCAGTCTCTTATAGATAAGAGACTTATAAGCTCACAATAAACTTTTTCAGTGTCTTTTTTAGCTGCTGTTTCATTAAAAAAAGAAAGAGTTTTACATTCAGTGCTGATTTTATTGTTGTGTAAAAGATCTTTACTATAATAATTTCTACACATCACTGTATAACTGTCAGTTTCTAAAGAATCTATCTTTATTATATAATTATTCTATACTCACTGTCTAAGCTGTATCAGACTGAGCAGCAGTACAGAATCTACAGCAACATTATTGTTATATAGAATTTTTATAGATTCTTAAGCTTAAAACTTTATATAAAGTCTGTTAACATCATTAAATTTTTAAAATTTGTTGTGACTTAAGTCTGAATATATTATATATATACATTTCATTTTAAATGTAAATTTAAGATGACTTTCAGCACTCTGCATATTGATGATGTCTATACTGTATATGTGTTTAAAGCTAGCTTTGCTGTTGTGTTATGTCTTATAAGACAGTTTATAAAGTAAATGAGCTTATATTTAACTGAGATAAAGATAAAGATATATCTTTAAACTTACTGCTTTGCTTAGCTATGCATTATATATAAAGCTGCACAGTTTTTCTCTGCTAACTTTTCTGTTATTATGATGTTTACATCATCAATTTAACTTGCTGCTGTGACTTAAAGCTGTGAATCATTGACTAGATTCAGCATGTTAACATTGTAGAATAGATATAAAATAAATGATAATGATAAGTTTTAAAATATATTCATATAAATAGCAAAGCTCTCTGACTTATATTTTGAAAGCTTTATTATTAATGTTTTTTTTTTTAAAAAGTCTTTTATTCAGTTTACTATCTTTAATGATAGATAACATTTCTGAAGATTATAAAATAGTCTTTTGTAAAAGATATTGTTAAAGATTTCTGAGACATTCAGCATTAATAGTGATGTAATTAATGTATTTAACTTTTATACTTTATAAATCTGCTTCAGCAATGTGTAAATTGTCTGCTCTGTAAATACAATTTTTTAATCTTTCAACAGCATTTTAAATAGCAGTTAATAGATCTTTATTATATAGCTTATTCTGCATGCTATTATAAACTTCAAAATTTTGCTTATAATGTTCAGAAATATTATTAATTAATATATCTTAAACTGTTAATAATCTTCTTTGTTGAGCTTCTGCAGCATCATTGTAATAAAATGTTTAAAAACTTTTAAATATCTTTTACTGTTTAGATGTAAATTGTACAGTGAGAGCAGTAATGAAAGTAATTGCAATAATATTTAATATAGAACTTAATTCAGTATATTGTTTAATTTTAATGTCTTATTATTTAATGCTTACATTATAATCTCTATTAGTTCAGTCTTTATGATTAAAAATATAAACATTAGCTTAAAATACTTATATTCTGCAATGTTGTTGAGATTTATCTTTAAAGAAGTTAAAAAGAAAATTATTCAAAATAGCTCTGTCTTATTCTGTAATTCTATAAGTTTTAATTCTTTCACTTATTTCAGAACAGAAGTGAAAGTCTAATTTGTGACTTTATAATTTTTAATTTACTTCATCAATTTTTATAATTTCTAAAAGTTCTTTAAGATTATCTCTATCTGTTCTCTATAACTCATTTTCATTAATTTTATCAGCTTCTTCTCTTTTTTATTATAAACTCAACAGTACATCTCTTAAATATGCATACTCTGCTCTTTTTATCAGCATTAACAAGCTTTATTTACTTTTCTTATTATCTCTATTGCTTTTAAGTCAAACTCTGACTTCAATCATTTATTAAGAATTAACATTAATATTATTGCTTTCACTGTAGTCTGAATTATCTCTGTAATGATAATTATATATTGCTTCATGTTAAATTCATTGTAGTTATAAAATGACATTAATAGCTATTTTATCAGAGTCTATTGTAGAAGCTTTATATCTACTTTATTTTATTGTCAATAAAATTGTAATGTAATCTCTGCTGTAGACAGCAGAAGATGAGTAACAATAAAGTAGTAATTAAAGTTATAATGTTATTGTTGTATTTTATAATTAATTAATTATTAAGTAATGTTTAAGCTATTTAACATTAAGTCTATGATGCTGTACACTTTCTGAGATCTTTATGTAACTAAGCTCTATAATAAGAGCAGAGAAAGCTGTTATTTATTTATTATTTATATTAATTACTTTATCTATGAGTTCTTCTTCATTCTTAAATCTTCTTATGTCAAATAATGCAGATTGAAATCTCTCACTATAATATATTGTTAATGATTATTTTTCAGTAAATCATTCAGTTACTTTAAAGTTACTGTAATGTTTTCTTTAATTACTTTTCTATATACATTGTAAATGCATAGATGCTTAATCTGACTATATTTAATATATTAAATCTTCAAAATTATAAGATTTCTACTGTATGTCTAAACTGTTTAGTCTACACAATTCAGTTATAAATTAATGTAAAAGCAAATTTGAGTTGATTCTTTTTCTGTAAACTTTAAATAGATCAGATGAAATTGATTTTTACAGAGATAATAAATATTATTGTTGTATTTATTGTGTTATGACTTTTAAATAGTCAACACATTGTAGTTTTATATGATGAGATTTTAAAGTATAAATATCATAATCTTATCTTTTAATTTCATTGTATTGTACTTAGAGTGACCATCAGGCTTTTTTAAAGCTGATTTTTTGCTTATTTTGCATGCCTTGTTAGCTGTGAACAATCATAGTGACAGAAACTTGAAGAATTTAAACAAAACTTTAGCTGTGTGCATTAAGCTTGAAAGTGATCTGATTTTTATGATTTTAGGCTCATTTTGTAGAGAATTGTGAGAAGTTTCTAATGATGTAAAAATTACCAAAATTACTCAACAAACAATAAAAATTACACAATATTATGAGTCAGATCAGGCCTCAATGTTAAGCCTGACAGATCAGATTAAGTTTTAAAAGTTAAGCTTAATCTGACTTGATGATCATTCTAGTTATACTGTAAGATGATGAAGTTTAAGTATATCAACATTACTTTATTATCATTGTAATCTTTAAAGTTAATGCTGTCTCTATATTCATGATATTTATTGTAAAATTATCTTAACTAATAAATAGCAAACTTACTGAGTTCTACTTAAATGCACTTTTAATTTTTGTTATCTGACTACTCTTTAAATCTATTTAATACATAAAGAATCTACTGCTTCAATAATTTACTGCTGTCTTTACTGCAGCATTTATCATTTACATTTTTAGAAATCTAATTGTAATTCTTTTATTTCTGTTTTCATTCACTGATCTTAAAGAGATTCAATTTGCATCTATAATTAATGTTTTTGTAAATAACACTGATCACTTTTCATTTTCATTGATGAATGTCTTCAGAGCTGATGTCAGAATTAATGAGATTTTTATAAAAATCTTAAATATTATTAAATAAAGTTTACTGATGATTTTATAATTACTACTCATTGTTGTATATAATGTAAATATTATATCTTCATTAATATTGCTGCTGCTGTCACTGTCATTACTGTTGTCATTGTTGCTGCTATTAATACTTTTACTATAACTATTAATGCTGATCTTATTAACTTCATCATTAACTGTCTTTAAGAATGTAATATCTTTAAGTTTAATAATTAATGTTTAAGTTAATATCTGTCATTAAATCTGCTTAATATTGCATATCATTTATATGTACACTGTCTCTTTTTAAAACTCAAAACATTTGTTATTTTATGTTTTGTATAAATCTTTACAGTTTATACACTTTCTAATACTGAATTCTAGATTCTTAAAGAGACAATTCTTAGATCTGTGACTCTCTGCATATATGTTGTATTTTTAAGTATTTTCATATTAAGCACTTATATAATCATATTTATAACACTTAAAGTACTTCTAAATGCAACAAGCTCAATCATATAATTTTATCTTCTTATACTTAAAGTTTCAAATCAACTTAATCTAAAATGTTAAATTGATCTGCTCTGCATTTGCAAATTTCATTATTATAAATTCTGCTGCTCATTTTGAATTGCATAATTACTTTACATAATTAATTAAAATATCATTATTAACTTTAATTTTGTAATTCTTAATCTATATATACATTACTGTGACTCACTGATCTTTCATTTTGATGCTGTATACAGATATGTTATATGTAATAACATCATATATAGTAATAACTATCTTGCTTCTCACTCTTAAAGACATAATTCATTTAATATTACTCTGCAGTGACTCTTTTTCAATTACTGTAAATGTATAAATCATTAAGTTATCTGATTTCAATTACTTAATGACAATAATCTTAATAACAGCAATGTTTTAATCTACAGTAATGTGAATGTGACTGTTGACACAGTTATGTAGTGTAATTGATGAAAGAATGCATCAATAATTAATGAAAATGATGTCAATGAGTTTGATGACAATTCTATAATTATTAGATATAAATAGATTTGTAATGATGTTTTTATTTTTAAATAATGATAAAAAAATACTATTAATAAAGATAATGATGCTTCTGCAGTCATTTAAGCTCAAATGTGAATGTGTTAATATTTTGTTATAATAGAAAATGATGATGCAGAGTTTTTGTTAATAAGAGTTTTTAGAATGTTTTTTTATGACTGTAATATTGTGTTATACAGCATTTATAATTCATTATAAAGCTTTTAAATCAACTATTATCTAAGCTATTTTAAGTTGATTTAAAACTCTTTCTGTAAAGTTCTGAACAGATTTAATAAAGAATTTAATGTAAATTCATTAAAGAATTTTCTTAAGTTTATTCTTTTTAATCTTTAAGTTCACAAAGATCTGAAGTTAAGTTGCTTTGTGTTTTAATTGAATGATGTGCTTAAGCAAGAAGATAAGTTGCACACTTATAGTTAGTTATGAAGATTTAGACATCATGTTTTATATCAGATGATAAAGAATTGTGAGCTGAGTTACTAACTTAATTTTGAGCTTAGTATGAGCAAATTTGATGAAGTTATTTCAAAAATTTGATTTAAGCTTTGTGAGGTTGTTTTTATGCTCTTCAGAGCATAATTGTTAAATAGTTACTATATCTAGTGAATCTCAAACCTTCTACAGTGCTGGTGGAAATTCTGAGCTATTCACACCATAAGTAAAAAACACATCTGTTTTCTTAGTAAAACCTGTCACTCTCATATTCATTCACAAATTCACACCAAAAACAGCTTCACAATCACTGTGACTGCTTTTTAAACTTCAGCAATGTTTTACTCATTATTTAAGTACATCAGAAGTCTCATTAATGATTAATTGACATGTAAAATGTTGATTTCATCAATTTATAAGAATACAAAGATGTCTACTTGACAAATTTGAAGAATATAAATGAACTAATGAATATAAGAATCATTTAAGATCTTTAAACTTAGAAGAAAAGATTGATCTAAAGCTCTGATCTTAACAATGAAAAAGACACTGACTAAATATCTTAAAAAAAGATTTTGAGCTTACTGTGATGAGATGAAGTAATTTCTTTAAGATAAGTTTGAGATTGATGTTAAGCTTAGAACATTGTTTAATGTTCTGAAGAGAATGAGATATATATAAAAGATGATGAGAATCTTTGTTGTATGATTTAATGACTAATATTTGTAATTTTAATAGCTACAATGAAAAGTCACTCAATAAGATGATGATCTATGTGCAGAATGACTTGTTTAACTGATCAATTAAACTGCAGATCAGCTTGTCTTTGTTGATGAGTCAGCTGCAAATGAACAAAATAAGAATTGAAAGTTTGAGTGATTATATTGTGAAGTGAGAACCTTGATGTTGACTTCATTAAAACAAAATGAATGATGAAGTGTACTGTCAGCATACACTGTCAAAGAATACATGACATAAACAGTTAGACAGAGCTCTATAACAGAAGTTTTATTTAATTTCTTTATATGAAATTATGTTCTTTTGAAGTGCAGTTCTTTTTTAAAATCACAATCTGTTCTAATTATAAACAATATCTCTATATATTACTTCAAGATATGTTTACTGATTTCTCTGTGTTTAATTACTAACATATTATTAGAAATTAATCAACATGTACATTAAGACTAATGTAAAGCTTGCTTTTCTTTCTTTTTACTTTTCTAACTATAACTTTATCAAACAGTTCTTTATCATTCTTAAGCAGTGAATGCAGTGACATAAGAATCTTATAAAGAAGTATAAGAATGACTTTAAGAAGTTTATATAACTGACAGTGAAAAAATATAACAGTGATAAACATTTTAAGATATATTTTTGAAGTGTATATATTGAAATGAAGTTAACAGTCACTGATAATGGCTATGAGTTTTAGATTAGACAGATTTAGAAGATAGAAACATATAAATTAAATATTATTTAATACTTTAAAAACTCTGCAACTGCTGCTAAGTGCATTAATGAGTCTGCAGCATTAATTATTTTTATCTATTTCACTTATTTCATTTTACTTTTCATATCTTTCACAGTTCTCTTCTTTACTCACTTTTTAACTCTTTTCTTTAGCTGCTTTCTAACTTTAAAGAAATGTTCAAGTTTGTGAAGTCTGAAGGAATGAGAGGTTTGTGGGAAGGTCTTGATTTCTAAGTCAACAGGTGACTACCTAAAAACCAAAGACTAAGGCTAAGGAAAGAACTCAACATTGTGAGGA
>JAABVA010001690.1_pt1 | contig 23187 bp, 21 predicted proteins | sample 5560331 | NCBI WGS metagenome assembly JAABVA01 (sample SAMN12812661, study PRJNA571458) | rock metagenome | isolation source: Antarctica rocks | place: Antarctica: Victoria Land, Mt New Zealand sud | collected 2016-01-07
TGTTGCATATCCAGGTAACTTCGTGTTGCTTCATCTCGTTTCAGGCCACAACGTGGGCAGTCATGTACACCGATCACACGCGATGAGACTGTTTGACGGGTTAAGATGTTCATTTGCCAGAGCTTTCCGGCCTCCTCATCGATCTGTTTGCTATATTGAGCTAGCCGTATCGCAGCGATATTGGCTAGCGATGATAAATAACCCTGGGGACCATTAAGCGGGTGACTTTGATAGTAGGCTGCAGCCGCTCGATAGGTTTCCTGTCGTGGTGTATGTTGCAGCACGCGTTTCTCATAGCACCCATGACAGGCACTTTGACCAGGTACGATGACGGGTCCTACACGAAGCTGTGGTGCTTCGAGTACAGCAGTTAAGAATGGCCGCTTCCAGGCAAAGCTCACATGGTCTAATAATGCCGTTAGTTGCGGAGTCGGTCGCCAAGCTGCAAGAATATGGACACGTGCTAGCGGCCAGGAGGCGGGGAACGCTCGGCCTTGCTCGTCGGCACAGGTCTGAAGCACATCCGGTAACAGTTCCCTGAGAGCCGTCGCGACCTCTTCGCCAAATGCTCCGACGGTAACGATATGAATCGGTTCTAGCTTTTCAAGGGTTGAATCTTCCATCTGTGTATCTCCTCTTGTGTACATAAGTTCTTTGCCAGCTTGCTTCTCTTGCTTGAACTATAAAGTCGGTTCTTGAGTCTAGTTTTCTCTTGTATTAAGCGAATGGTTGAGGCCAGGGGTTTATCTCCTCTTCAGGATGCACTGGATAGCCCATTGCGCCTGGTGCCTCATAAAGTCTTGGATGCTCTAAATAGCGAGCGAGAAAGCTGAAAGAGAGCGGCTGTAGTCCAGGGATCAGGACGCGGACAACTCTCATGCCAGCTCGCAGTGCTTCATCGCTCGAAATGTCTACCGCGTATACATCCAGTCCGCGCATCTTCAGTCTTTGTAACAGGTTAATCAAATCCAGGCGTGGTTCGCCCGTACCAATTGACTGTACATCGCTTAACTGACGGCGTTTCGGTGAGCGAAGTAGAAAACCAAAGGCATCTAGTTGATCGCGCCGACCCATGTATGTTGCACCGTCAAACACATGGAGAAAATCCTCTGGTGCCAGGGGCAGGTCACGCGTTGCTTGCATTGCGATGCGTGATGAAGCCGACTCACGCGTGATTTTTGCGATTGCTACTGCCGGGTCCAGTTCGGTGCTACACATTACCAGCGTACAGAGTTTGTGATTGCGTGGCGAGAGATGCACACTATAAATTGTCGGAATACCCAAGTCTGTCGTCGCATCGAAAAAAAGGTGTTCCACCGCCTCTTTCGCCCGCTCGTTGCGCTGCAAGTATGGTACCAGCCAATCGGGAACCTGATCAAGTTCGATACGTGGTAATGCCAGTTGCTGTAACCAGGTCAGTGCGATGCTGTCTCGTTCAACCACTTCACAGATAGCTCCCACTAATGCACGCTCTAACGTTGTATGAGCTGCACAGCCAGTGGAGATCGGCAACCAGAAGCGTTCTCCTCGGCTCATATAAGGGATGTGAAGATACACCATCACTGCCGGTATCCAGACCATACGACCATCGTGTAGAGAGAGACCACGTACCCAACGTAAGGGTGCCTGTTTGTCTGGAGCCACGAGCGGACAACGAGAATGCTCCAGTTCGCGTGGGCTACAACGTGGCACCGTGTCTAAATCAAGTGCCTCTGCTCCCAGTTCCTGTGCGGTAGCCCAACGAAGTTGTTTCTCGTTGTAGGCACAACTGGCGTAACGTTCAAGTCCTTCTGCAATCGCTTTGATTCTTGCCTCGTCAGCATTGAGCGATCCGCCAGCTCCATCAAGTGTGTTCGCCACTGATTTGCCAGCCACCGAATGTGCAACACTTGTCAATGCTTGGCTAAGGTCGCCCATAGATGCATTTACAATTGGAAATCTAGGCTCGCCGGGATCATTAGGAAGTTGGAAAACACCTTCGACAAGACCGCCAATAGGCTGAACAAGGTCCTCCAGGGGTGAGCGAGTGTTTTGTTGTTTGTTTGCGTTCGCGTTTACGTCTGTCTGTACGGGCGTTTCCATAATCTCTCTGTCCTCCAAGTACACTAGAATGCAGTCTTTACCGCCATACGTTGCGACCTTTTTCCCTCTGGTTGCCCCCAACGGAAGAGTAAAACAGCGAGTGCAACGAGGACAACAGTAGTACCAACCACAATCAGGTTATCGACGGTGATGGATGCGACCGCCGCATCACCACCTGTAATCTGCTGACGAAGCGCATCCCCCAGGTAGGTGAACGGGATGAAGCGAGCAATGCTCAGGACGAACTTAGGCATGATACTGAACGGAAGCATAATCCCTGTGAGCAGTAGTAAGGGGGTTAAAAGACCCCCAATCATTCCGCCAGCAGCTTCTGGCGAGGGAATGATCTCTCCAAGTACATAACCCATCGCAAGGATCATCAGAATACCAGCGAAAGCACTGAGTACGATACCCGGCAGGTTGGCAAGAGGAAACTTTCCTAACGTGAAGTAACTGATCACAAGGACGATAATCAACTGGATAAACGCGAGCAGGCAGCGTGCAATGATTTGAGCACAGGCAAATGTCAATGGTGAGAGCGGTGTGAGTCCTAATAGGCGTAACGTGCCGCGCTGTCTTAATGTGATTAGTGGCGTCGCGGTGCCAAAGAGACCCAGCGTTGTAAATGCCATCACTAGAATCCCTGGTAGCGAGTAGTGCATTGGATCAAATCCCTGTTGGCTACCAACCTGTTCATTTGTGACCAGAGGACCTATTGCAGGACGCGTCGCTTCCAGAATGATTGCCTGTAGTGTCGCGCTTTGGGCTGCACCGGAAGCTGTATGCACAATCTGTAACTGTGATTGCTGTGTAATATCCTCCGGTAGGATGAGAACTACCTGTTCCTGCCCTTTGTGGAGCTGATCGCGATGCCATGCTTCACTATTTTTTGTTACCTTAATATTCGGCGTGTGTGCCAAGCGGTTGACCAGCGACTGCACCTGAATACTGGGGTGCTTTGGTACAACCAAGCCGAGTTGGAAGGTGGTGTCCTTCGTCGAGAGTAGCGAAATGAATAAGAACAAGAATACGAACATGAATGGAAAGACCAGAACAAAGAAAAAGTTCATGGGATCACGCGTCAGTTCCCGTAAGTTGGTGAGAATTAACTGGCCGAGCGCATGCTGGCGTCGCGTTGATGTTGTATGTACAGGTGCCATGATTGCTTGTATCCCCTTTACTCGCGAATAGTACGACCAGTCAGTGCTAAAAAGACATCTTCCAGGTTTCCGCCTCGAATATCGTAGTCGCTTCCGCTTTCATGGCCTAGCAATACCTGCAACGCCTCGTCGCACCGATTTGTGGTTAGCTCGATGCGCTTACCATTCGTCTTTACCTCGCTGACACCTGGATAGCTCCTCCAGTAGTGTTCGTCGTGATGAACAGCATAATCAAAGCCAATCGTTTTGATAGGAAAGTAGGTGTGAATGAGTTCTGCTGGCGAGCCAAGCGCGATTATACGTCCCTGCTCTACAATAGCTACACGATCACAGAGTGCTTCGGCCTCTTCCATGGAATGCGTTGTCAAGATAACTGATCGCTGTTGTCGCCGAAACGTTTCGATTGTGCCCCAAAGTTGACGACGTGATTGTGGGTCTAAGGAACCCGTCGGCTCATCTAAAAACAATAGTTGAGGATCAGCGATAAGTGCTAGACCAATTAAAAGACGTTGCCTTTGTCCACCAGAGAGACTCTTTACGGAACTTCTCCGTTTTTCAACAAGTCCAATCTGATCCAAGATGTCTTCAGTCGCAAGAGGATGTTCGTGAAAGCTCGCGAATAGTTTGAGCAGTTCCTCCACTTTAAGCGTAGGAAACAAACTCGCTTCCTGAGGCTGAACGCCTATCCGACTGGTGAGAGCCTTGCGATCCTTTTGTGGCTCAACGCCCAGTACGCTAACACGTCCGGCTGTAGGCACGCGTAAACCTACCATTATCTCAAGCGTAGTAGTTTTACCCGCACCATTAGGTCCTAGCAAGCCAAATATCTCACCTCGGAAAATCTCCAACGAGATGTCTTGAACCGCTTGAACAGTGCCATACGCCTTACTCAGGTTCTCCAGTACAACAACTGGCTCTTGCTTGCACTGAGCAGGAACACTTGATCCTACTTCCTCGATCATAGTATGCTCTTTGATCGTGTCCTGTGGTACCTCGCTAATCATGATTCCTCCGATTGTGTTCATCGACAATTCGCTTTTTGTTTCATCCAAATCATACTGGACTGCTGTTGACAACTCGTTTGCACGCTGTTCGCATCTTTTTTGTTTCTTTTAATCTCCGTGCGTCACATGTTTGTTCGTACTTTCTGAGGTAAGCATACAAGGAAGATGTTTACTCGCTGTTCGCACAGTGTTTGCAGGAAACTTTGTGGTTTATGTAACGACAGTACGTGGACAAGTATGGCAATGCAACATGCTCCTGGCACTGGTCTTGAGGGTTTATTGCAGCATGAGTTGCCAATAGAGCAGAGAAGAGGGTATTTCAACGGGTAAAAAACAATGTGACTGGTATGCAGGTATAGATTGCCTCGCGAGGCAATCTATACCTGCATACCAGTCACATTTGGTAAGGGAGTTTGGTTCATCGCTCGCTGGTCTCGTCAAGGAAGGGAGAAAGAACTGGGAGCAGCAGATCCGCCCGGAAAACAATGTTGTAGTGGGTGACGCCGGGCAAGATGGCGAGCTGTGATGGGAGCAGGTGTTCACCTGTCCAGCCAGCATCCTTCAAGCCACCGCCGAGAAGGGTGAAAAACGCTACCGCATGCGATGGCGGAAGAGCATCAGAGTCGCCAGCAATAATCAAGGTGGGAGTTCTCAAAGCGGAAACTTGCTCGGTCCAATCATAGTCCTGGCTCAGACCTTCCTTCATTTCGCCTACTAGGCGCGGAAAATCTTCTGGCTTTGGCGCGATACTCGTATAGGCATCATAGAGAGGAGTCTTAACCATGAACTCAGCGGCGATGGATGTAAAGCCTGTTTGAACATCAGGATACCAACCAGTAAATTTGAAGGGTGTGGAGATCACCACAAGTTTGTTGACATGTTCTGGATGGCGAATGGCGGTCTGGAGAGCCACAGCACCACCAAGCGAGTAGCCAAGCAGGTCGGCTTGTTCGAGTCCGAGATGGTGGAGAAGGCCAGCGATATCGTCGGCCATGTGTTCAAAACGGAGAGGGCGATTCGTGAGGGCTGTGCGTCCGTGTCCATACAGATCAACTCCAATAACCTGACGATTTTCAGCGAGCGTGGGAGAGAGAGCCGCGAACATCTCAAGAGTTCCAAAGCCGCCGTGAAGCAGGATCAAAGGCTTGCCAGTGCCATGAATCTCATAGTACAGATTGATCCCGTTGACAGAAGCGTATTTTCCCGCTGGATTGTTTATATTGGTTGTCATGAGCAACTACTCCTTGTGATGAAAACGACGTGTCCATGTGGGGTACCCTGGTCTCCTACAGTTAATGTGTATGGGACATGTGCTGAGTCATACCCACTCACTTTTTATTCTTTTTGAAAAGGGAAAAATCGGAAGAAAGCAGCCCTCAAATCAATACGACAAGTTGATGAGTCATTCTACCACATGAAGAAATGAGCTTGTTCCTGCCACGTTCTCAATTATCCTAACAATAGCATTTCCCCTTATCTCTGTTGTATCATTAACTCAAACATACTATTTGTTCGCGTTGCCCACATAACCTCGCCCCGCCTGTGGTAATCGTGACATTATAGAGGTTCCCATTACACTATCTTGTAAGAGGGGTATTGTTCATGCTGCCGTTCTACGTGTTATTTGTTTTGCGCGTTCTCTCTTGTATCGCGGGCTTCGCTCTAGTGTTCTATATCCTGATTTCGGTTATCCGCACGTTTGTCTTGCCACGTAGCGCACCCGATCAATTGGTGCGTATCGTCTTTATCGTGATGCGTAAAGTCTTCGATTTCCGCATCAGCTTTGAACGTACTTATGTGCGGCGCGACGAGATCATGGCTCTATATGCACCGTTCTCACTTGTCATTCTACCTGCTGTATGGCTCATCTGCGTTCTGTTGGGCTATATCGCGATGTTCTGGGCGACGACAGGGCAGCCTCTCTATGCTCTATACAAGGTTAGCGGATCGTCGCTCTTCACGTTGGGCTATGCCACGCTCGATGATGTTGTGACAACCTCGTTGATCTTCACCGAGGCCGCTATTGGTCTCTTTCTCGTTGCCTTGCTGATCGCTTATCTGCCAACGATGTACGCCGCGTTCTCTAAGCGTGAAGCAACGGTGACGATGCTTGAGGTACGCGCTGGCTCTCCACCCTCGGCTATTACGCTGTTGACACGATTTCATGCGCTGAATCGCTTGAACATGCTGAACGAACTATGGACGACATGGGAGCTATGGTTTGTAGATATTGATGAGACCCACACATCGCTTGCGGCACTGCCATTTTTTCGCTCGCCCCAGCCTGATCGTTCGTGGGTAACGGCATCCGGTGCGGTATTGGATGCCGCCGCGCTCGCATCCTCAACACTGGATATCCCAAAGGATACACAGGCAGACCTCTGTATCCGCGCTGGCTTTCTCGCTCTGCGCCACATATCCGATTTCTTTGGCATTGCCTATGATTCAAATCCACACCCCGACGACCCTATCAGCATAACGCGTAAAGAGTTCGACGCAGCCTGTGATGAGCTTGCTAAGGCTGGTGTACCGCTCAAACCGGACCGCGACGACGCGTGGAAAAACTTTCGTGGCTGGCGCGTCAACTACGACAAGGTGCTTATTCGTCTCGCTGGCCTGACGATGGCACCAGAAGCTCCTTGGTCCTCCGACCGCGCCATCCGCGTCCACGCCTCCTTCCGATTGAGCCGAAAGAAAACAGCATAATGTACGGGCCTGATGTATCACGCCCCTCGAGGGGCGTGATACATCAGGCCCGTACATTATGCCGTGTAATATGGATGCTTGCGTGTGGCGAGCCATGTTCCAAAGAGGCTGATGAGACCCCCGATAATTGCGGAAATGAGCAAGAAGAGGAGCGCGATACCAAGCGTACTAGCGTTTGTCGCTCCGCTTGTTGCCGTGTTGCCGGGATAATTAGGAATGTAGCGCACCAAGAAACTGATGAGGTAGGAAAGGGCACCGATCAGCGCCCCCGCTAAAAAGCCGAGCCGTCGTCGTACCGCAATTCTGCCTACAACGTAGCCTGTGACGACGAAAATAACTATATCAATAATAAGGCTGAGGCATAGTAAAGTAAATACTGTGGTGGCGGTGCTAAGGGTAATGTTTTTCCCTTCACTTACGACACGTTGGTAGGTCGCGCTATTCGAGAGCGTAATGGCGACGTTTACTAGCACGTCGAGGATACCAGCGATACCCCCTGCGATAAGCGCGTACCAGAGACCACGCTCTGGTAGCAAAGATGTAGCTGTACGAGCGCGGGGCTGTCGTCTACCCTGCGTTTTCGATGCTCGTGCTGGTACCTCGTTGCGCTTCTCTCTTACAATAGCGTCGTCTGAGTCTTGCATCCCCAAACCTCCTTGTACCTCTGCTACGAACATGTGCCGCTTGCGGTTGTCGTGGGTGCCTTTACCTGTGAATAGACAGAAGAGTAGGTGGGTATAATCTCCCATCGGTTGATCGGCCAATACACTGCTACTGCTTTGCCTATCATATAGTCTTTAGGCACATAACACCAATCACGCGAGTCATCGCTCACAAGCCGATTATCGCCCATCACAAAATAAGAGTTCGGTGGCACTTTCCAACTAATACCACTGGGATTATATTTTTCAGCGATATATGGTTCGCTCAGCTTCACACCATTAACCCATACATTAGCATTGTCCGTTTGAATCACGTCGCCAGGGAGACCAATGACACGTTTAATATAGTCTTTGCCAGTATCACGGGGAGCATGAAAGACGACCACATCGCCACGCTCAGGGGCGCGAAAGAGATACGCTGTTTTATTCACCAACACATACTGATCACTGGTTAAACCCGGCTGCATACTCGTACCCTCGACGTGGTAACTTTGCAGCACAAAACGGATGGTCAAGAAGATCAGGATGGTCAACACGACCGTTTCGACTATTTCTCTTGCTAGATGTGAACGTTTCAATGTAAAAACCTCGTTGTATTTTTATAAGCAGGCACTCTATGGCACAGGGAAGCCCCCTCTATCTGCTGTCTCATCATATGTCACCTGACATTATAAACGATATGCGGATGGCTTGCACCTTTTTACCGTACCAATGGGGTATATTGCCTACGTTTCTCTTTTTTATTGCTTATTCAGAACCTGTTTGTATATTTCGACGAGGCGTTGCACATATTGATTCCAACTATTTTTAGCCTCTAACGCTTTTTTATCCTTGACCTTCAAACGGAACTCGCTATTTTGTACCTCTAAGAGTGCTTGCACCAACGAAGCACGGCTGCTGGGATTATAGGTTGCGATGGCACGCGCTGGTAACATGCCGCGAAAACGTGGTAGGTCGGGTACGACGATGCGGCGTTCAAATGAGAGCGCGAGCATGGCAATCTCTAACATACCTGCCGTGTGTTGTGCAAGGTGCGGCAGGACAACGGCATCGGATGCGGCTATGTAGAGCGAAATGCCCTGCTGAGTTGGTTCTTTTGTGAAGAAAAGAATAGTTTTGTTACTTGTTCCACGTTGCCGTAATGTGCGTTGTTTGTCCTGTGGCGTCCCGACGAGCAAGAGATACATGCTCCTATGAGGCGACGTTTTTTGTGCCTCGGTAAAGGTGTCAACCAGGAGCAGCAGTTCACGCTCACTGTGATGCATCGCAAGACAGAGATAAACGTAGTTGGATTGCGGCGGCAACCCAAGTTTGGCGTGTGTCATCGCACGCACTGGTGTAGGAGGGTAGATACCACGGAAGCCAGGATGAGTGAGGCTACGCACACGACGCCGTAGCCGCTTGTCAGGATAAAGTTGGTCAGGCTGACGCGTAAAGGCCAGGATGATATCGCTCTGTCTTAGCAGCGTATGCTCGAACACACGACGTGGGAGTGCATGCAGCCCCGGTGTAGTTTGCCACCAGCCGCCAGTATCAGTCGTCACAATACGAATACCCCAGCGTTTCGCCAGCCAGAGCAGAAACCAGAAACGCTGGCTCTGTCCAGGGGTGAACGTAAACGCTCCTGGCCGATAGAAGTGCAGAATACCGATAGCCTTTCCCTGAAAGGCGCGATGTTGCCAGAGCCATGCCAGTGAAATATCAGCAATACTTGTCGCGCTGCGTACACCTTGCTCCTGTAATCCCTCTGCTAACAGGTGTGCAGAAACATCGCGTTCGTCCGGGCTTACAAAGAAAACAGAGGGTGTACTTAACTCGGATGGCGCATGTTCAACAAATTGCAGCCGTTGCTGGATATGGCCCCAACTTCGTGCCTGATCCATTGCTGCCAATAATTGCTCACTTGAAGGCTTGCCCGCGAAGAACAAGAGCAGGCGGTCGATGAACGCGATACGCGCTACATCTTGTGCATATGGCAGTGCGGAGCGCAACACTGCTGGTAGTTTTTGCTGCATCACAGCCTGAAGTTGCTGTGTGTCGGCGTATTGCGCCATAACTTCGGAACGGCCCTGCCAGTATGCATGCCCCACAAAATATGGCCGTGTCAAGCGTGCGGCTGGCACACGGTGTTCTACGATTGCCTCTGGTTCATACCACAGCGTATAACCTGCTGCATGCAGGCGACGACAGAGGTCGGCAATCTCTATGCTGATCGGGGCGTCTGTGCGTTTGCTTAACAGAGGCGAAAAACGTCCAACGGTCAATAGCACTTCACGTTTGATGGAGAAATTACAACTACTTACCCCCAACGGAGGCTGAAGACGGACACGCTCTTTTGTAGGTGCAAAATAGCCAAGCACATCGAGCATATAATCACTTACCCAATGCGGACGCGCGGCCTCCCAACGTAACTCGACGCGCCCACCAATCGCATCGGCTTTTGTTTCGTCATATGCCGCTAGCAAGTACTCAAGAAACGTTGGTTGCGCGATTGCGTCGTCGTCGAGAAACACAACGATTTCACCTACTGCAGCCTGTAGTCCCGTCTTGCGTGCGTAGGAAAGCCCATTCTGAACTTCTGTAAGACAACGAACACGCCATGCATGCAGAGGATTTCGAGATGCCATAATTGGTCCCGCATGCACATAGGCGTTGACTGCGGCAAAGGTGCCATCCTGTGAACCATTATCGACCACAATTACCTCGAACAACTCATAGGGAAGCGTTTGACGCCGTAGTGCCGCTAATGCTGTCAGAACCAGGTTACGACGATTATAGGTGCAGAGAATAATGCTACAGCGGAGTTGTTGCTCTCGGTGTACTTCTTTGGCGGCTTCTTGTATATTGTGTTGTAAAGTCACTCTTTATTCTTCCCTTCTAGTAGCTGTGCAAAAGAAACTTGCGACAAATTAATACCATTCCTATAGTCAAAGTAACGTGTGCGATTGTGCTGGCGAGCGCGGCACCAACGATGCCCCATAGCATGATACAGGGAAGCGCGAGGCCAATGTGTAGTATCGCTGTTCCTATACTAAGCCATGTTTGCTCGCGTCTTCGCTTGTGCTGAGCAAGGTATGTCAGACTAACCGTTGCGACGCTCCCTGCGACAACTCCGCTCAGCAGTATACGAAATGATGTGACCATCGGGAGATAGCTGTTGCCGAAACAAACACTGATGATAAGGGGACAGCAAATACTGATGCATGTACAGAGAACTCCTGCAAGTAGAGCAATAGCATAGGATGTTTTTACAAAAGCATTGTATGTGTCTGTGTATATTTGTTTGCGAAGGAGACGTGATGTGATAGGAAGTACACAGGTGATAAATAACGTCGGTGCGACCTCGACTAAACGTGTACATAGCAGCAAACTGAACGCATAGTAGCTGAATGCCGTAAATGTTTGCCCATACATCAGAAGAAGTACGAGAAAAAGCAGTTCGCGCCCGATCACCGTATCTAATAGAAAAAGGGGTAGCGAAGGACGCTGGCTCTGCTCGATACGTTCTCGTAAGAGCGGCCCAGGTTCTAATGCGTCATGAAATGGCAGAAACTTTGTGATACAGAGTAATGCTATTGTTAGTGTCAGTATGCCTGTAAACGCTGGTACCAGTAGCAGCATACCCACCACCTGGCCGTGTTCGTGTGTGACGAGGAAAACAAGGCAGAAATTGAGTAGCGTGCTGAAGAAACGTAGCGTCGCGAGCAGATTATAGCGGCGTAGTCCCTGCAATGTCGTACTTGCAACGCCACTTAATAATAATGGGGTTGCAGCAAGACCGGCTACTAGGAACAGAAAAAACGGAATTGCCTCTTTGAGTAGGAGAGAGAGTAATAAGGCGAGAGGCACATAGAGCGTGCAATAGAGCAGTGTACGATGGCATTGTTGTCGCCACCTGAGATGAAAAATACCCGCTATCGTATATGCTGTTTCTTGATAGTGAAGCTCAACCATACGGTAGCTAGCGAGCGGCGTCATGCCTACACCGATAAATGGTATGAGTAGTGAAGCGAGCCACTGTGTAAAAAGCAAAACACCAAAATTTTGCGTTCCTAATGCCCGTGCAACTACTACATATGTACCTAAACGTACACAAAGAGAACAACCTGACATGCCCAGGCGCCATAGACTAGGGCGCACAACGCGTTGCTTATCCGCAACAGCACGCTCATAGGAAATAAACATAGCTCCTCCCAACCATATATCCATCACGCAAAAACTCTATGTTCTTACCCTATATAGTATAGAAATGCGGCAAATTCTCCTAGCGCGGAAAAAGCTTGATTGGGAGCAGGGCTATCGTCTACATCTTCACTACACGCTTTTGGTTGTTCTTGCGCTTCCTCCCAGACAAGCGGAGGAGAAAAGCCGAAGAGTTGAACAGCAGAAGCCGCGTATGTCTGAGAGGTCTCGTGAAAGAAACTGTCTGAGGGAATTATTTCCAGAGGAGGTAACAGGGACGTGTTCCATAGGATATGCCATTGTGTTGTCGTATTCATACGTAAGCCACCCTTCTATCATCAACCCATCAACAAATATATTTATCTTGTTCCATTGTATAACAAATTATGCCAAATGTATAGCTATTGTACAGTTGTAAATTGGTTATAGCTGCGTTAATAATGTCAGGCGAGGGTTGAGAATTGAAAAACGACAATATAGGTGTATGCTTTACTATTGCCTGTCTATGCGACTAAGATGGCAGGTGATGCGTGAGACACGTGAGACACATGACTTGCCAGACCCTCATCCATATCCGTAGGACGCAGAACGCAGCGTAGGTTGGTAAGCGCAGCCTGTATACGCTTTTTGAGCGTATTTTCAGATGTGTGCAGCGATTGTGCCATCTCTGGTAACGTCATCCCGTTATAGTAATGTAGCACAATCACGACACGTTGCTTCAACGGCAATTCTTCAATCGCTTGTGCCAGGTCCCAGTCGCGCTCCATACGTCCTTTGTGGTGATCGGCTATTTGTGCAGTCAGGTCTATCTCCTGCTCCAAAAGTGCCTGTCGTACAAATGCTGTGGTACGGGTGAGGCGCCTCTTGAAGCTAATACATTGGTTCACTACAATACGCATCAACCATGGACGCAATGCTCCCGCCTCGCGCAGGTCCGCTAGATGATGCCACGCCTGAATGAACGCATCTTGTACCACATCTTCCGCAATATCGTGGTCTGACACAATCATTGTTGCTGTACGCAACATCAACGAGCTGTACTGAGCGACTATATCATTAAATGCTTTCTCATCACCCTGTAATGCACGTGCCACGAGTATACGCTGTTCAGTTTGTTCGGACTTCTCCTCCATCGGGGGAGTTGTTGTCTTTACTGGCGCAACTGAAATATCCCGCGGTAATTCGGTCTGGTCGTTCGACCGCGCAGTTACGTCTGTCTCAAATGGTATGGTAAGGGTAGGCATGATCTTATTCTCCTGCATTTCCTTGTACAAACTATATGCATAGTTATAACATAGAGCGTGCGAAAAATAAGGTGTGTCGGCTCATGTCTTTTGTCATGAGCGGAATTGTGCAGGGTAGGGGCAAAAAAATCGTCGGTTTTATCTGGAAACGGTCGCAAAGCTTGTACAGACATTGTACAAGGAAAATAGGTGTGTACAGGGCAGTCAGGGGCAGTCAGGGGCAGTCGAAGACACAAAAAAGGAGAAGCTTTCACAACTTCTCCCTGGCTGGGGTGCAGGGATTCGAACCCCAATTGGCCGATCCAGAGTCGGCAGTCCTACCATTGAACGACACCCCAATATGTCCTGTTCTTTCGTTCGTGTTGCCTATGATACCGTATCCATCAAGGAATGTCAAGCAGCAATTTGCTCGCCATCTTTTAGGAAGGGCGACCACAAGGGTCGCACTCTACTATACAGGAAGGGATTGGGATGCATACCGTGTATAGTAGAGTGCGACCCTTGTGGTCGCCCGTTGGGATGACTTAGTTGCATCGTATTGCCCCTTGTGATCGCCCTGAGTATTGGTTCTTACCCCCAAAGGTCCTATAACTGCTATATAGTGGTATGCGTGAGATCTGTGCTATCGACAGAGAGCCAGCTACACTCTCTACACGCTCAAACCCTCTCCTCTCAGTGCTTTTTTATTGTTATACACATCGCTCTTTTCATTGCGGAACGACATATAGACACATACCATTTTGTTGCCACTGTATTTTTCTTATACTGTCGAATGGAAGGGATGAGTATGGTATTTGCGTCTACGAGAGAGCCGCTAATTTCCACTATGTTATAGGAATAGTTTCCTCTCTGCTGTCTATAGTGAATGTGCAATACTGCGCTCTGACGTTTCGCTCTACTAAGGAAAAACATATAGTATTTTGGGAGGTTTTTATGAATAGCTCTACAATACGCTCAAGCCGTCGCACAATGAGACTAATATGGCTTATCGTCCCTTTACTGCTTATTGCAGTAGCTGTCGTTGGTAGCTTCACTGTATTCATGGCACATGCGGCTCCAGCAGCAGTATCGCCGTTAAGTGGGCACTACAAATTTCAAGGTGTCACTACTTCAGGTGCCAAAACTGGTCTTGCAATTAGTGGTCAGATAGAATTGTCGGTGTCAGGTACAACTGTCACGGGTCATATGTGTGGCTTAAAGTTTAGCGGCAATCATAGTCATTGTACCAACCTCGCGGGTACAACCGATGGTACAAATGTTGACTTCACGATCAGTTCGTTTGTACAGTTCCCCTCTGTTCACGCGGTTGGCAAATTTGTTAACAACCTCGTTCATAAAGGTGCATCAGGCTTTGCTGGCACCTATACCGTCGGTACAGGCGCAAATGCTTCGAGTGGCACCTGGACTGCTATCAATGCCTCCGTTCCTTCGATTGCTGGCTCGTGGAATTTCTATGCTATTGTGCAGCAAGGTAAGGACAAAGGCCAGCAGTTACATGCAACTATCACACTGGTTGCTGGTGCAAACGACACCTATACAGGTATCTATTGCGTTAAAGCCCAATCCTGCGTGGCACTTCATGGTGAAAACCACTATAGCTATGTCCGCCTCTTTGTCGGCGTGCCCACCACTATCGTCCTGCGTGGTACTTCCACCTTCGCTGGCGAACATATTGCGAGTGGTGAGTTTTATACTACCGATAAAAGCAACGATAAAGGCTACTGGCTCATACACTAAAGCATAGCTTAGCCTTACAAGAGAATGAACGATAGGATGTAGGAGAGTTGTTTACAGCTCTCCTACATCCTATCTAGTAAAACACTACGGAAACTGCTCCACCAGTGGAAAGTTGAAGGACACACATACCAAAAGATATAGATAATTCAAAATACTTCTGTACTCTTATAAACATGCACAAGGTAGTGAATTGATGAAGAATAAACCGGATAATTATAGCCGAATGTCGGGCGTTCCAGGCTTGTTTTTGCCGCAAAAGGAGGCTCCAGAGGTAAAACCATTATCACCTCTACCGTCGCTTCCGTCGTGGGCCGAGCCTCAAGTAGCACCTGCCCCAGCCGTTCCAGTTTCAAAAGATACGCCCGAGTTCAAAAGAGCTATAGCCGTTTCAAAAAAGCCAGAACAACCCTGGACTAGAGGGGCCGTCGCTATTAACATTGCTATCCTATGTGTCATTGTGCTTTCGCTGTGGTTGACGGCGAGAGGCATTCCCAACTTCGCACACGATCAGAATAACGATCAGAATACAAGTAAGTATGTCAGTGGAGGCGGTATTATTTTTCCAAATCAAGAACTCGTTATTTCTTATCCAGCAACGGAACGTATCTTAGCACTTCTGGTCAAACCCGGCGATACGGTAATCCCTAATCAGCCACTTATCCAACTCGATCCATCACAATTGAACTCGCAGACAACTCAGGCATATAACGATCTGGTAGCGGCACAAACCTATCTAAAGTCTGTAGTTACAAAAGGAAATGCGCTTACCATCGCTCTAGCGCAGCAAAAATATGATTTCGCAAGAAATAAATATCAGGCTCTTGTTGGGCAGACATCATCTGTGACACTGCATAAAGGCAATCTAGTATCACCAATGCAGGGTGTGGTCACAGCAATCACGGTCAATGCAGGCGATCTAGTCAGTGCGAATACTGCCATCGTTACAATCATGGATGAGTCGAAGGTGATTGTTCATACAAAAATTGCTCTTACCAATATTCATCAGATAAAAAGAGGACAAACAGTACTCGTCGTACCTTCATCACTGCCATCGGCCAGAATCACAGGTATTGTGAGTGAAATTATTCCCAGTGCTGATCCACAGACAGACACCTTCGAGGTCTGGGTCGAAATCGTAAATACTAATCATGCGCTACTACCTGGCATGAGTGCCTTTGTCCGTATTCAGAATACAGGAACAACACACTAGCAAGATACATATTCCTATCTTTACTTGTAATACTCTCAATTTTCACCTTCATAGTGCCGATAGTATCTCTTAGTGGCACTCGCTGTGCGTTGCGTGATGGGCAAGGGTGCCCTGAAAGTGTCTTTATATCAACGGCTTTCTATGCATCTAGTATATCCATACATAGGAGAACAATTCTATGCATCTATCGCGTGTTCGTCTACTTAGGAGAGGTTTTTTACTGCTGCTTGCCCTTGTTTTCGTAGGGTGTTCTCTTAGCATGACTACTACCAGTAAGGCCACATGGCTACCAATCAAACATAGGCCGGTACACCTACAAATAAAAAGCTTTACCACAACCTCGCCAACAATTGACGTACTTACAAACCAGATATTGACAAATATGGAACAACATGCCTGGAATACTCAAGCTATGACACGGAAGGTAGTAACAGGTGGACTCTATATCAATTGGAAGATGAGCACTCCATCAATCACAAACGTCACAAATCCTGGGGAAGATGGTGATGTGCAGCATAACCATGATCCACAGGTTGACCTGCTCTACCTGGAGTCGCTGGCCGAATATCAGCAGTTGCACCCACAAGACCACACCTACGCTAGCGAAGTAGTGAAGGCTACCGCAATGGTATTGACGGATTTCCAAAACTACAGTATGCCAAAAGGGTGGGTTTACTTTGCTCTATTGAAAACTGGTACCCTGCTACAAAATACGACTCTCATCAATGATGCCCACAACGCCGCAAGCAACTTTTACAAACGTAGCTACGATCCTAAACTTGGCTTCGTCTACGATCACGGTCAGAAACCCGGCGCGTATAATACCGATCATACACTTATATGTGGCGTTGCATTGATTGATGCAGGCTTGCGCTTTAATAATCCTACCTGGGTCAGTGCTGGCGAAAGCACGATTAACCACACTCTCGCAGTGGCTCTGGACCCCCACTATCACCTGTTTTACGACGGCATGATTGTAAGCCAAAATGGGCATGATAAAGTGAGTAGCTACAAGGCGAAAGCTTCCATGCAGGGACAAATTATCGACGCTTTGTTGACGGCGTATACCCTTGTAAATAACCCTCAGTACCTCAATGTCGCGACGCAGGCTCTGCAAGCGATGCTGCAATCTATGTGGGATGCAAAACTCGGTGGCTACTACTTCGCGTTCGACTTGCAGACTGGTAAGCCCTTAACAGCGTACAAAGAGACACGCGGTCAGAGCCTGATGTTGCTTGCTCTTCACCACTATAACAAGTTGCTGAATCAGCAATATGCTTCACAAGAGCAACAGGTTCTCAGTGTACTGGTCAACAATTTCTATGAGTCTACCTATCATGGCTACTTCTATCGTATGACACCGGACTTCCACATTGTTGTTACACATTCACGGAAAGGTGGTGGCATCGAAGATGTCTTCACAACAGAGGCAATGGGCGGTGCGATGGACGCTCTGCAAACAACCGAACTAGGTTAAACCAACGGACGCCCACAAGGGGCTACCCTACTATACACGTAAAACGTGGCGAAGCGCAGATAAGTATAGTAGGGTAGCCCCTTGTGGGCGTCCGTTGTGATTATATATGTTTCGTTCTTCTTATTTGAACAGTATTGCCCCTTGCGGGTGCCCTTGTCCTCATATACGATGTTTGGATAGCATTCTGTTCTTGTTTCTTGTGCTTGTACGTTAGTACATACAGAAGGTATACTGATCTTTCGGGAGGTCTTACAACTATGTATGCTCGTCTAGCTAAATATATACCTGTACTCTGCCTGTGCAGTTTTTTGCTCTTGTGTCTTGCCGCTTGTAGTGGAGCAACTACAACGCCTACTTCTGATAAGAATACAACTAGCGGTGCTGCGACCGATGCGATGCCAACTGTCGCTCCACATCTTGGTACACAACCATGTCCGGTTACTGTCAGTGAGCCTTCGCATTGGGACCCGATTCTGAGTACCGACCAGGGGTTGAATAAGGTTGTAAGCGTTACCTGTGCAGCACTTACCAATGATACATCATTACAGGCACTTGTAATAACACGCTATGAAGGGGACGGACAGACCGCCGATATTTATGTGTTCACCGATATCACCAACCCCAGCCCCAAGCAAATTTTTAAGCTACACGGACTATATAAGGGTGACGCAAAGATTAGCGCGTACAACACGTTGCTTACCGCCGAAGTAGATCAGGGATCAAGCATCAACCAGGGGAAGACGGCAACAAGCTATCAATCAGATTTGTTCCGTGAATTTAAGTGGTCTAACAGCGTTGGAACGCTCGTGCCCGTCTCCTTTCCAGCCATTTTCCCCAATTTGACACGCTATGAAGCGGAGAATGCTCAACAACAGGTGAATCAGGGCAAGCAACCTCTGCTTAGCGCGACACAGGTAGCGAGTAAACTCGCGGCAAAGTTGCTTAATTGGCCGACTGATGCTCCTACAACCCTCGTCAGTGGTGGCAATCAACACGATAGCGATGCCGTTGTGATGGTGAAAAACGCGAATGGTGCCATCAAAGTGACGTTGAGTCGTCTCGAAGGCAACACAAACAATGGTATCTGGGAAGCTACCTCTGCCACCTCGAATGGTCTAGCAATTACATCTCCGCAAAATAGAGACCTACTCAACGGTACAACAACTGTGGCAGGTACAGCAACAGGTACAGTTAATAAGCTGAAAATACTCGATCATCTCTACAACAACATTGGCTCCGCAGACGCAAATGGTAAGACAACCTTCTCGACAAATATATCCTATAATGCAAGTTTCAAAGGGGGAGCGCAAGAAGGACTGCTTGTGCTATACAGCTACACCAATGGAACGGTAACAGGCGCGGTCATGCTCAAAGAACTACTGAACGCATAAGGCTTTATTGGAGAGAAGGGTTGATGAGTGATAGTACAATATCGCTCATCAACCCTTCTCTCTTACCTATGTTTCTTAAATTTTTGATAGAGCGCAAGCAGAGCAGTTAGCTTTCTAATGGCTCTCGTGATTTTAGTTTTTAATGCTAGTTACGTTATTCATAACATAACGAAAATGCGAGTGCCATAAAAAAGATACAAATATAACCGAACGTAGTAGACTAACGTAGTAATAACAGAAGTAAGTTTTCACCGCATGCAATAAGGAGAAAACCACGATGTGGTATAGATATAGACGTGGCCCACGACTACGCCATCTTTGGTTCTTGTTCATTCCGTTGTTCTTTTTTGCCGGTCACGGAGCTTTTGGTATCCTGCTCTGGATAGCTGCAATTATCATCTTTGCCTTGATTGGCAGAGCCATATTCGCGGCAATGACAGGTGGAAGTATGTGGAGAGGTACGCAGAACCAGTGGTATCAGCCACGTAATCAGCAACCATACCAACAAACATACTACCAGCCAACCCAAAATCAGCAGCAACCTTATCAGTCGTATCAGCAGGGCTATCAGCAGCCGTACTACCAACCACACTCCGATGCAAATTCGGTGAGCGAGCAGCAGTATCAGGCACCGCAGCAACAGCAGTATGACCAATACGAGCAACCTCATGCTGAGTACCCACAAGAGCTACCACCAATGGAGCAATAGTCGTTTACAATACAAGAAATATGAGAGGTGGGCAAACCTTGTGGTCTGCCCACCTCTCATATTTCTTGTGTATGAAATTTTAAGGAATAACGTTTACCTCTTTATCAATTGCTAGCACGAAGCGCGACAACACATCCGCGATCTGGTCAATATCCCGTAGCGAAACAACTTCCGAACCTGTATGCATGTAGCGACATGGAATACTCACAAGCCCTGTGGCAACGCCACCTCTTGCAACCTGAATCATATCTGTATCGGTATAAGTACTTGCAGCCTGTACATCAAGCTGCCATGCCATACCAGCGTCTTCTGCTGCCTTGACAAGCATCTGATAGACGCGGAGATTAACATGACCACTTATTGTGATTACTGGTCCGCCATTGAGCTTTACATCACCGATCTCACTCTTCGACGTTCCCGGATGGTCGGATGTAAAGGTGACATCTACCGCGACAGCAATTAACGGTTGAATGCTATACGCACTGGTCTGTACGCCTCGTGAGCCAACTTCCTCTTGTACCGCCGAGACAAAGTAGACGCTCGCCTGCAGCTTCTCACGTTGTTCGTAGATACGTCGCATCGCCTCTATAACTGTAAACACACCAGACTTATCATCTAACGCACGCGAAACAATTAGACGCTGCGTAATGGCTCAAGCTGTGCCGCACGCGTGGCTACACTCCCCGGTGGTACAAGCTTTTGTGCCTCTTCCTTGTTTGTGGCACCAATGTCGATCCACATGTCAGAAAGTTTTGGCATACTATTACGCTCATCATTGCTTAACAGATGTGCTGGCTTTCTTCCGATAATACCTAGGACAGTGCCATCAGGTGTATGTATTTCGACGCGACTGCCTGGAAGCGTTGCTGGATCAAAACCACCAATAGGAGCAAAATAGAGAAATCCATCACCGTCGATGTAGCGCACCAGTAAGCCGAGTTCGTCACAATGGGCTGTCAACATTACACGGGGTTGACCATCGGGATTGAGCGTGGCTATTACATTCCCATGTACATCTGTACGTATGGTATCGCTGTACTTTTTAATCCCTTCGCGAATAACCTGTTGTACAGACTGCTCGAACCCCGATGGACTGGGGCTAGCAATCATGCGACGCAGAACTGAGATGCGTGAGTCATCCATTTTCTTCGCTCCTGCTAACGAATCGTAAGGACCGATGTATCGCGTCCTGCCATCAATCAAGCGGCTGGCAGGACGCGATACATCGGTCCCTACAAACTATCTATTTATGCTTTGCGTTATCGCACAAACTGCTTGAGTACGTCATCGACGCTTGGATGCAGACGATTGAGACGTAAATCTTCGGCTCCCGTTGAGTCCGTTTGAACCAACAAAATATTTTGTTGGATACAGGTGTTGAGAAGTTCACGGGCTGACTCACGAGTGAGCCGTCCTCGAAACCGATTCTTTGGGTTCAGAGGATCACCAATAAAGTTTGAGACGCCAATAATGGTACGCCAGGACCAATTACGGTCGATATAATCAAGAAACTGCAAAAACTGTGGGTCCAGAACATCCATCTGTGGTGTTTCAAATGATGCTTGCTGAAACTGTGTACCAGATGGATTTGCATTGCCTGGATAGCTGACTGCAGGCATTGGTGCGGTATTCCCCGTCGGAGTATTCGGGGAGAAGGTCACACTGCTGATACTGGGAAGCGTTCCCGTATTGCCTGATACTGTCCCTGTATTTCCCCCAATGGGTACGAGTGGCACAAATTGATTTGCGCTACTGATCAAATCTCGGCTGACGGTTCCTGGAATTCCAACAACAATAACAGTTTTATTGAGTCGTAACTTTAGACGTGCGCTAATGCGCGTGAAATCTTTGTCGCCAGTCATTAAAACAAAGGTAGAAATGGTAGGACGATCAAAAACAGTTTCGATAATGTCCATCAACATATTCAGGTCTACCGTACTTTGGACGACCGTACTTTGGACGACCGTGCCATTGTTCGTGTTTCCGTTGATGGCAGGCATATGACCAGTATTTCCTGTAGAGGGGTATCCTAAAGGGCCGCTACCATTTTGTCCAAGTGGTCCTGTAGGAGACTGACCATAGGAATTTTGATAAGATAGTGATTGTCTATATGATTCACGCTGCTGATAATCAGATGAACCAAAGTTTTCTTCTTCTGGTATTTGCTCGTCAAGTGGAAGCAAGGCATCGTCAAGCCTATTTTGTGAAGTGGGCAATGACTCTTGTTCAGTGGGCCATCCATTATTCAAGTTTTGTGAGTTGAACGCAGGAAGTGGTCCAGAGTTGCCCGTCACACTGTTGGGCCATTGCTTTGGATAGGGACCACCGGCTCCCTGTTCCGCAACATATGTGGGGTTGCCAAGCGCACCAGTAGAAGTATTTCCAGAAGTATAGTGAAACGTTCCCATACGAATACGATCACGCTGCTTCGCGGGGCAATCAACACGGTCAATCATTGCAGCCGTTAAGCTGCCTTTAAACGGTTCCGGCTGACGGGACCAATCCGCGTATGCACGCGCTACCATAACAGTACCATAACGGCGTGCAACAGCGATAAGCTCCTGTGGGTCAGGCTCTCGTCGCTGAATATTTAACATACTGTATCGTATGTTCTCAAAGTCAATGAATAAAGCAATATCTTCAGGCACAACCTTCTCCTCTCATGGGGAGAAACCGCGCAGGCCGAGTCTTATGATTGTTCAGGTGCTGGACCACTTCCCGCGATGACAAATGCTTCAAATAAACGTTGCAGTAGAGTCATACAGTGTCGGCACTCAGGTCGATACGAAAGGAAAGTAGTTCTTTATAGCTATGAGCATATCATACTTTTTTGATAAAGTCGAGGGTCTGCGCCTTACTTTAGTGTAGGTAGCTACTATAGCATATTCTATAATCAGAAAATATGCAAAAGAGCAATATACATTCTCTCTTATGAGAGAAGAACTGGAGGAGTAATAGCCCCCAGTTCTCGCTCAAATGCTTATACGCAATAGCATATTGTATTAATATGCAGCACCGATTAACTCACGCTCATGAATCGCGAGAAAGCGCTGTAAGGTACCGTCATCTTTTACTGTACTAAGCTTTTCTACATTATTTTCTGTGCTATTAACGAGATCATATAAACTAGCTATGTCATAGCACCCTTGAACCTGGAGTTGGCCCTCACTATCAAACCCTTCGACGAAGAGACCATCCTCTTCTTCGCGAATCGAAAAGCTTTTCACGCCAATCTGATCGAGTACCTGACCAACTGCATGCAAAATGTTCGCATAGTTGAATGTGGCTGGCATTGTTTCCCTCCCTAAATACTTGGAGCTTTATCTTGTTACTAGTAGACTACACTGTCAAACTGCAACACACCACGATGAGGTAAGTAGTTTGTCAGCCTCATGCTACACCCTAACAATTCTAACACACCATTTTATAAACGTCAAGGCGACGCTTAATATTTTCTGTATCGGTCAAAAGCGGCATGGCATTTACCTTTTGCTATCTGGCCCTTGTGATGGTTCAAACGAGGCGAAGAAATATGCTACGTGGGGAATTGAAGCTGCTAGAAACACAGCAAATGAATTTTTTCGATTTTATAAAATTCGTTTAGAAAAGTGTTGACAAGGCGC
>JAABVA010001691.1_pt1 | contig 23187 bp, 39 predicted proteins | sample 5560331 | NCBI WGS metagenome assembly JAABVA01 (sample SAMN12812661, study PRJNA571458) | rock metagenome | isolation source: Antarctica rocks | place: Antarctica: Victoria Land, Mt New Zealand sud | collected 2016-01-07
TTACCCTGCAGCTTTGAATTTCATACCCTGGTGTGTAATCCCCAGTGGTATGCTGACTTGTACTGCAGTGATGACTGGGGATGGAAACGAATGTTGCAATGGTGAGCAATGCAAATTTCCCACGGCAGACATGACACATGATGTGCTGGCACATTACTTTTGGTAGGGTCCTTGGACCCTACCACATCCGAGCAGACTTGTTGGCTGCACGAAAGATGTAAAATTCCTCCTCCTCCTGGACTTATGGCCCCTACTGTATCATAGCTCCGCCGTGGGACCCACGCTCTGCGATAGGGCTCACGTCGCAGGAAATGTAATTTGATCGACTGATTGTTTGGTATGAGCGCACGGAGCTCACTTTGGCCTGGCATCGTTTTGTGCAGGCAGTTTGCGCGCGCACGGCCAGGCCATTTCTAGAACTTCAGAGCGCTATGGCACACCAGAACAATGATTGACGAGTAGAAACCAAGCAGTAACAGCTTAAGCCAACCCGTCGCTGCGATCAGCAGGCATGCTGCAAGGTCTCTACGGCGTTGCAGGCGCTCAATCTTGCGTTTGTACATGAGCAAATTTCGTCAACAACCATGTGCATTCAGCACCAGATGTGCACTCTGCAAGGAAAATTGTACTTGCTATGTATGTTGGCGTTATGCAGAGGTCAAAGATCTGGTGAGTAGTTTTACAATTTATCATAGCTTACAGCATTATCTGCTACTTCACGTACTTGCAGTGCTGCTGTTGTTACTGTTGTTGCACATGCGACTGAAGTGCAGCGGCTTGCATAAGGCGTTCAAAGACTCCAGCAAAAGCCTTGACCGTCGCACTTGGATCCTGCAAGTTGACAAGCTCTGAAGCCTTGTCATCATGGTTCACATTTTGCTTTGGATGTCTCATCTGGTGCCTGTTAAAAAACGCATCAGACTTCGGGTAGATTCTGTTCAGACCAAATTCACAGGTCAAGTCCTCGACTTGCTTCAATGCCTCATGTTCTGGCAGGCCTTGCTTGATGAGGGCTTGAATCGCTTCTGGGAGGTGCCACTTTTTTGCCAATCCTGACCTTGTGGCAAGGTTTACACCGCTCCCACGTAGGGTCAGCCTATCATCCTTTCCGCTACACAGCCAGCTCTTGACATTTGGACAGTGAGGTGAACAGACCCAGTGAGGTCGCCCGTGACCTCTCTAGAGAGTTTGGCAAGTTGACCCTCACACTGGCCAGCCAGCTCAACAAGGGAAACCCTCAAGGCAATATGCAACAGCAGCCAAGGGGCAATTTTCAGCAGCCGCTCAAGCCCTTAGTGTGCTACAAGTGCGGTGAGCCAGGGCATAAGTCAAGTGAATGCCGCAAGCCTAACACCCAGCAGCGGCCAGCGGTCACTAACTATGCGCATCAAGGTCACTATCCAAGACAGCAGTATGAGCCTCGCCATGCTGAACAGCGTATGCATGACCAACAGCAGTATGCTGCACGGCATGGACAACCCCAGCAGCAGTATGACCAACGTGCCCATGCTCACTTGATGAGCAGAAGCGAACCTGTAGTTGGACAGCATGCTGCTCATGCAGACCACATCCCTGCCACTGCTGAGGCTCAGATCTATGCAACAGGGGCTGCTGAAAGAGGTCCTAGGGCACCTGTGCCATTCCCGCCTGATGCAGTCAACAGCAGAAGAATGGCTGATGCTGGCAGAGGCGCTGCGACCAATCCAGGCAGAGCACCTACATACAACGCACCAGCTTTTGGTGGAGGTGGAATGCCACCCATTCCTGGACCAGTCATACGCAATCGCCACGACTTTGATGTGGTTAGTCAACTGGAGGGCACCAAAGTGAACTACAAGTCCCTCATCAGAGAGTGCCCAAGGGTTCGGCAAGACATTCTGGAGCTGATCAGTGAGGTGGAGGCTGCTGCTCCTCGCATCACATCAAGGCCTGCACCTGCTAGGCCTAGACCTGCCCCTGCCAGACCTGTTCCAGTGCCTTTTACCTTCCCTACACGCCCAGCAGCTGCCCCAGCTCAGGCAGGTCCTTCAGCACAGCAAGGGCCCATTCCCATGGGATCAGGCTTTGACGCTGAGCTGGCATACCGTGCTGGCAGACCCTATCATGACCGTACTGCTCAGCAGTATCGCAGTGCCACAGTCAATTCAGTCGTCAAAGCTGATGTGTGCATATGCGGTCAGGTGTTTGAGGGCATTATTGACACAGATGCATCAGACTCAGCTGTCTCTCATGCTGTCATCAGGAGGCTTGGCCTCATGAACGAAACGACTCCAAGCAACCTGACATTCCTAACGGCAGGGGGCTCTAGCGAGAGTCCTATGGGTGTCATGAAGGAGTTACCTATTCGTATTGGCAGCTTGGAGTTGAAGATAGACACCATGGTGACACCTGCCAACAACAGTTCGGTTCGGTTCGGTCCGGTTCGGTTCAGTTCGGTTGACGTATTCACTTCGGTTGACGTCCTCTTGATGACATCAGCTGCTTTGTGCGTGTCAAAGCACAGCTGTGCTGGTATGCTGCTGTGGAGCGCCCAAGCAACGTGCATGCAGTGAAGCATGATGCTTGGTTGCCACTAACTCCAAGAAAGGCCATAGTCCATGCTCAAAGTTTGATCTTCAAATACTCATGATGCACTATGTGTTACACAACACAAAAGTGTGAAAAAAGCTTATGGAGTTTTACAGCATAGTTTATACAAATGTTGTAATCAGGAGGAGTTCCAGTAGTGAATGATTCGGCAGGCCATTACAAATGCGCATTCAACCTGCAGTGCGTCCCAACGGCAGCTGCTCTTGGCTATGCACAGCAACATCACAATTGTTTCAACGGCGTTTAGCCCTTGACAACTCAGCTTCATAAACTGACTTTCATGATGTAGTTATGGCCATATGGATCTTCGTCATCTTCAACAAACTGCAATCCCTGGAACTCGGTGTTCTCGTCAAAGTAGAGCTCTGCATTTGTACACTGTACGTCAGGTCTTCCAGAGTCAGCTGCAGGCTGCTTGCACCAGGCCTTGATTGCCTTCAGAAGCTGTCTGACAGTGGTCTGCTTGTAGTCTTTCTCAACAGTGATCTCAAAAGCTGGAACAGCAGGCATTCGGATCACACTGCGATGAAGTTGCACTGTAGTGCAGAGCATCCAAAGGATAGCGGTCACTGTCAAGGGGATGCTCAAGCCAATCTGGCTGCAACGGGAAACCAAGGCACAGCGTAAAGCCATCATTGAATTTTTCAGATTCATGTACTAGGTGTAAACTGCTTTCCAACGCTGCTACTCTGAGCTCAAGCTGTTCATTGGCAATCAAAGCATCATGAAGATCTTCCTCAAACTGTAGGACTGTGTCCTGAAGCCTTTGGTTGGCTGCTTCAAGTGTCTGAAGCCGTTCCATGAGCATGTTTATGAAGGCAGCGCTGTCTGTCTCCATCGATGCAACGACTTCTTGCACAGGCACTGAAACAAAACACAAGTCACCTCCTGAAGCAAGGCAGTGTCATTGTTGCTGAGAACGTGGCTGCCACAGGACTTATGACTGTCTCACACGAAAGTTAACTTTACCTTGTTTACAGCTAAGATCTATGATCACGAAGTCTTCTGTAGCCTGGCCTTCGAGACTGCAGCGGACCTTTGAGGCTGGGGCTTGTGAACTCTTGCATGTCCGATTTCTGCTCTTGCGACTTTACGGCCGCATCTTTGATCTCTGGCGCGAACGCCTCGACTAATAACGCATTTTAGGGCATCAAACACGCTGAACTGACAACAAACCAGCTGCCCTCACAAGCCAAAGTCACACTTTGGATGGCTGAGGGGCACCGGTGTTGATGAAGACAATGGGCAACACAGGTCAAAGCGACTGAATTGAGCTGACAGACCAGCTGACAGACCTACCAACAGGTCAAAGCACAGCATGTGACAAAGGCAGCAGCTCATGAGGAAATTGGTTTCAGCTCAGGTACTCAGGTCCAAAATTGCCAAGCTTATAACCCGAGGTTGCTTTCCGCGCAATTCTCGGCGGTACGCTGATGACTGTTGAAGCACTCTGCTTAGGAAAAGGCGTGTCGTCGGCGAAAACAAGGTGCTATTGGCGACACCTTTGCAACTATGTTGGCTGAACTGACCAGAGCGCCAACGCACGGGCGTGTACCCGCTCACAAGCGCCCACTGCTTCGTATAGCTCAGGAGCTGAAAGACAGGCTGCGTTTCAGGCAAGTCAATTGTGCAATTGTTGCAGGCTCGAACGTACATCACCTGCAGCTGCACCAGTGTGGCCCTAGCATTTCTTGTGACATGCTGCTGCTACTTTTAGTCAACTGTACGAAGACAGCCATCAGCACGGGCTGCACAGCACAGCTGTCGCTCAAAACTCCCCCGTGGCTCAGGAATTGCAAGACCGTCTAAACTTCAGGTAGTGCTGGGCCATAGCTGTACCAGTCCTGTGACATATTACCTGAAGGACAGTCAAGGTAGCAGAGCAACCTGGCAAAGCCTTGCAGCTGCTGAGCACTTCGGATTGCTAACACAAGGCTAGATGTGCTGCAAAATGCCACCCAACATTTCCCTGGCCAACTTTGCATGCCTTGCAGCAAGCTGTATAGTCGAGCCCACCTTCAAGGCACTCCATTGACGGATGTGTTGGTAGCCCCTAGTTCACAGCAGCCTGTGCGGCCTTACTTCAGTTTGGAGGAAGAAGAACAGCAAGTTGATGCCAATCAGTAAGCCCCCATGGATTTGCTGGAACATCTGTTCAATTTGTCACCTAATGAGAAGCACAATCAGTGCATCAGCAAGCAGCGTCAGCAACATCCAGCATGTGCAGTATGCTTTTGTGTGGCTTTGCAACAAAGCTTGGCAATCAAGGTTGTGAGACATGTCACACAGCGTCACAGTCTGCAAACGCACATGGCATGTCAAGTCACTGCTACAAGCTCAGATACAGGCATGGTACTGATCCCCATTTGCAGCGTCACAAACGAGACAGCAATCCAGGAGTTGCAGCAGCAGCTGCTTCAAGCCAGAGGGGTCATTACTCAGCTGGCATCCCAACTGGCCCATCACAAGGATGTGCAGAATCAGCTTGCAGGTCTGTTGTTGGGCCAAACATGTCTGCATCTCATGTTGGTTGTGCTCAAGGCTGCATGTGCCACAAAGCAGTGCACCACATACTGTGTTTGCAGCAAACAACAAAGCATTTGACTGGCAGTTTTCTGTGTGACGGCAACCTGGAGCAGCAATGGCTCCATCTTAATGCAGCAATGGACGCATATCTTTAGCTGATGGCATGCTCATGCACCTTTACAGTCATGGCAATGACTATCCCAATAATCTATGATGGATTTGACTGCTAGCCTAGTACGGTACCAGGCGTGCATTGTCCAGTGTCTGCACCAGGATCATCAATTGTGCAGCTTTAGATCTTCCATACATGCTGCTGCTGCATTGCACGCTTCACTCCTGCATCCGCACTAGCTGTGTGTTCCTCACATAGCTTCATGCCTGCAGGACAATACCACACAAACCAGTGTCATGCCATGACCAACCTCTTTTGCAGAGCATTTGACTGCTGGTCAGCACGGGCTTCCAATACAGGGCAAAAAAGAAAATGTCACCGCCAAGCCAAGATATCTCAAAAGCTTCAGTCTGACGGCACACTAGAGTGCCATGCAGCATCCTTGTGCCATGCATGGCAATTCGTGTAATGCAGTATGCCCCTACCACCGAGCAATGGACGAGTAACTAATAATTCTGCAGTTGGAGAACCGCTCTCAAAGGCTCAATGCTATTCAGAAAGATCTGCTCGTCTGCAGGGCAGTTGACAGCTGATCATGAAGAGGCAAATGGTCTGCAATGTACAGCACGCCTCTACCACCAGGCAATGTATGAATGCCAACGGCTGCAGTCAGAGAACATAGCCCTGAGGCAGATGCTGCAAAATGCCCTGGACGGCAGCCCTAAGTCCAGGGCCAGGAGCAGCAGCAGAGGGCGTAATCAGGCTTGCCAAGGGAGGGAGCCTGTGAGCTGTGTAGTAAAGCCAGGGTTGAGCTTTGTTGCAGAGCGTCGGAGATGCGAGAGCGGTGCACAAGGAAGGTCTTGCTCACCACCACTCAGCAGGCGAGTGCTCACCACTCAAATGGTTACTCTTCAGCCATACAGTCAATGGGTGCCATGTGACCTTCATGTAACCTCCGTGTAACCTCCGTGTAACCTTTGTTCGGATAGAGCAAGGCAGGTGTGGGAGCTATGTGCGAGGAAGATGTGTTCTTTGCCATTCAGCAGTGTGATGTGCCGCTTGCATGCCCGTGCTGTTCCCAAATGTTTGCTGAGTGATGCATGACAACAGCAGTGCAAGTGCCATGCAATGCGTTTTCTATGACTGCCTGCAATTGTTTGAGGCATGGCGGCTGAGTCGTCTCCATTGGCACGTACTGGCATCAAGCTACATGCCATTGGCGGAGGAAGTGTACCTCTTGCTGCATTGTGATGGAGCCATTGCTGCTCAATGCTAGGTTACTGCTACACAGAAGAATGCCGATCGAGTGTTCTGTTGTTTTCACTTGCTGCAAACTCAATCAATGTGGTGCGCCACCTTGAAGGGTCCGCAACTGCCCCTGAGTACAAACGCCAAGAATCAGTGTTCAAAGTAACAGTAACAAAGCGGGGCCCCTTGCCAGAGCGCGATGGCAGTCACTGACGTACAAACACATGCTCAAGCATGTGTGTCCTGCCTGGTGTACCATCACTGGTGAGTGATGGTGACTGATGTCTTGGCCTGCAGCTTTGTGCGCACTGGAGGAGGGTATGCACCTTTTGAGTACGACACGGCCCTTGCTGGCGTTTCAGCACCTGGGGAGGAAGCTGATGCAGCAGAGGCAACTCATACGCTAGGAGCTGGTCTTGGACACCGCCACATGGCCAATGTCAAGCCAGGTCAGCGTCTGTCCTTGCAGTAGTTTGCTGATGTAAGACAGCTGTCTACAATCGAGGTGTAAGGCGTTGATCATGAAGCATGTCTGAGGTGTCTTGCAGAAGGTTTGTGCGCTTACTTGTGTTATAGACAGTACAATGTCTGTCACCGTGCTGGCTATCAGTTCTAACAGGCCGCTGACTGGAGCAATTGGGTATCTGAGAATCATATTTTCCACCATGAAGCAAGTGCTTGAAGGTGTCTGGGCCAGTTTGTGGGCAATAGGAAACACACAGAACATTGATCACAACTGAGTGCTGAGCTCTCAAACGGAATCCTGAGTTCACACTACTGATTAAAGGTACCGAGTACTGTGTAGGGAGCTGGGTGCCCAGTGAAGTGGTGGAAGTGTTGACTCGCTTTTCTCGCCGCCTCAACAAGGATGTAGCCTGGGGAAACATCGAGGAAGTCCTTGTTCTCATCGATCAGGTTTGTTTCTTGTACCGCATGCTCCTCAGAAGCAAACGCATTCATTACACTTCATTGTACCTATGATTGCTGTCATCGTTGGTGTTGGTGGTGGAGGTGTAAGTGTCTCAAACACCATTGTTGCCCAGCAAAACAGAAGTGTCTCAAACACCATTGTCGCCCAGCAAAACAGCTCAGAACCTTGTGTGACAGTGTACTGACAGCTTGCGTCCCATGATCCGTTGCAGTGCAGCAACTTGATCACAAAGCTTGCGCATCATATGTAAAGTTTCCATGTATGACACGGTATTTTGCAGTACCACTTGAATGCCGTGCTGTCGCAGACGTATGTATGATAGTTTGTTTTGCAGTGTTACTTGGATGATGTGCTGCTGCAGATGTATGCAAGACAGGCAGAGGAGCGCACGCAGGAGCTGCAGCAGCAGCATGCCAAGTGTGCGCACAGCCTGAGGCGCCAAGCTGCAAACGCAGAGCCTTACACACAGGTAAGGCTCCTGCAAGTTGCATCAGCAGTTACAGCAGTTGTTGGTTGGCCACTGATGCCCAAGTTGCAGCAGTAGTTGTAGCAATCCTTGCCTGCCCACCGATGCCCTTGCTTGCCCCACTGATGTTTAACTCTTGGCTGCCGACTAATGCTCAAGTTTTTGCGTGTGCTGGTCATCAGCATGCTGTCAAGATGACTGGGGCACCAGACAGGGTTGCCATATCAAACTTACGATCTGCATTCACTTAACAGCGGACATATAGCGCCGAGCAGTTTAGCAGAAGTCTAGTGTGTTCAGAGGTGTGACAAGTCAAGGCTTGAGGCGCAGTCCCAGGCGCAGTCTCAGGCGCAATGCCAGTCAAGCTCTCAGGCACAGTGATGTTCATTGCTTGGTACAGGTGTCTGCCTGCATGACAAGGTTATTTTGGCTAGCAATGGACATCGCCATGGTTTGTGGTGTATGGCCGTTGTGTCTGCACATTGCCAGCAGTCTGCATAGATCATGGACAAATCGTGATGATCTGTGTAGACCAGAGTGATAGGCAAGACAAGTGTCTGTCTGTATGTGGTGTAGTGATTGCACATCAGGCTCAGGCACAGGACAGAGGAAAACAGTCTTTATGAGCTGGCAGCCCAAGCGAACATCAGCATGCATATGCATGGTGTGTGCTGAGGAATGAAATTGTGTCTGTCCTGTGTAGGTGCGAGACAGGCAGGTGATTGTGCATCTGAAGGCCCAGCTGGCGCAAGCCCAGGCCAACAGGAAACAGCCCTCCAGGGCTGGCAGCCGAAAAGCCCAGGCCCATGTACACATGGCAATGGAGAAGTGCCTTCACCTGGACCGCCAGCTGGAAATGTGAGCTTTTTCTCATTCTTCGTCGTGTCTGATTGCCTGATGGAAGATATACTATGGAGCACTTTTGATGCACAAGGGCAATGCAAACAGCATTCAGTGGGGCATGCAGTAGGCAAGTTTGCATTGCTTCCTTTCAGTGTGGTGTGGCGCACTTTGTGGGCATGTATGACGACAAACACAGAGGCTGATGCCTAAACTGATCAGATCAATGTTGTGTCATCATGCAAGGAGAGTTTGTGCCCTTGCTGTTCCTGGGTGTGCATCTCTGCTTCGTGTCATGATGTGTCTGGTCTTGAAAGGCGCATTCCTGGCTTGCAGCAAAGTCAGCTTGCTTCCACGGCCAGAGGGGCAACACCGGCCTCGCACCGGCCTCTCAAGGGCATGCTTTGTCACTTGCCTTGCTGTCCTCAATGATATGGTTGTTACTATGAGTCAGCAAGTCTAAGTATTACTGATGCAATAACCAAACCATGGCCATGTGTGTTCTGTGGCCAGCCCGCATCATGTCTAGATTTGAAACGACCCCACTTGGTCAGCTGCAACACTGATCACCTGATACTCCTTTGTTGCGCTTTATTTTGATGTCCCCACTTGTTTCATCAAGTGACTATGCTGCAAAAGTTTGTTTTGGGTTTATTGCTTTTATAGCAATATTCTCCTGTTCTAGCAATATTCTCCTGTTCTATCTCTTTCATTGTATGGCAGGCTGACTGGAGAGAATCAGACTCTCAGGACGAATATGGGCGTCTATATTGCAGAAGCTCAGCGTGCAAAGGGTCTTTTGAACCACAGCATGCAGAGCAGGGCAGCCCTGGCTGGTCAGGTCCGCCGCAATGAGTCTGAGTCAACATTTGACTCACCTCGCCCAGCTCAAGTGAGTCAGCACATGTCAGAGTATGACTCACCTGAGCAGCCAGCTCAGACTCAGACGCAGCCAAAGGAGAGTCAGCCAGCTGTGAGTCAGCTGACTCAGATACAGCCATCTCGGACTCAGCTGAGCCAGTCTCACACTGATGCATGGCAGAGTCAACAGTCAGCAGGTCATTCTTGTAGCCCTATAGACAGCCCTCAGAGCAAGTCTTGGAGACAGCAACGGACTGAAGATGAGCCACACCGAGATCTGCATGGTTCGAGTGCGGAAGCATTTGAGCTTCAGGGCGCGAGCCACCAGGGGCACTATGCCAATGCAGAGAGAGGGTTGCTGTCAGTGCCAAGGCTGAATGGCAGAGATGCAGTGCATCATGGCAGTAAGCAGCAGACACATGCAGAGTCAGGTCACCCTGCTGAGATGTGTGACAGGCATGAGTCACAACTGCAGTCACAAGTGCAACTGAGTGGGCAGCCAATGAGTCATGTCAGCAGGCGCTGAGTCATGCATTTCAGTCTTGCCAGAGGCAGCAGTATGAGACGACAACAGATGCAGAGGAGGAAGAGGGAGAAGTTGCAGCTGCAGGCATTGGAGGGCAGGCATCCCCAAACGCTGCTAAGTTTGCATTTGCAAGGTGAGAAATGCTGTGTAGCACAGCTCAAGACACATGTTGGCAATGACGGTATCGACAGCATACTGGCAGTCATGCCATGGCATCTTACTGTAGCATGTCGTGTCTTCTCCTATGTAAAAAGAGAGTGTCATCCCATACAAAAGCATGGTGCGGCGAGGTATACCTGTCCTCGCATGTCACTGTTTGCAGTAGTGAATGTCAAGCGCCAACCCTGCATGGTAACAAGTCCAAACAACTGCAGCATAGGTTACAGCATGTGGGTGCAGGCCTGTGCCTGCTGATGGCAGAGATTGACGCCGCCTACGACTGTATCAAGCAGTAGAAGTTGGTTGGGTGTTTTGGTAGCACACGCGTCCTCAAGTAGCAGGCAGACGCCGCCGCCCTGTGCTTCTCTTAGTTGTTGCTGACAGACGTTGGTTTGACTAAGTGTAACATGCTCTGCCTCGACCACAGCAAACCGATGATCTGCACTGGCAACACTTGATGACGATCAGTGCAACTGTGAGTCCCAAGCAGCTAGTGACTATGCACAGAAGCTGTACATCGCTAATATCAATTCATGGTGAATTTCACACATATTGCATGTGCAAACGTTGCTTTAAGCTGTTTTTTGCCAACAGCGCATGTTGTACGCAAACACGTGTCGTTCAACTTGTATGACAATGCCAGGGCTGGAGGTTTGGAGTCTTTACAGGCTTGTCAAATATATTTACATGTGTCAGTACCTTATGTGCCTTCGTCTGTTTCATGCACTATGTATGCAGACTAGTCTAGTTGGCACCAAGCAACAGCCATGTACTTAAGTCATTATGTTATTGTTGACACCTTCATAGGACCCACTGTCTGAAAGTTTTGAACACCTTTGAAATGCTGGAAGTATTTGCTTGTGGCCCTGAAGATTCATCTGAACCTTCAAGCCATTGGCTGATCGTCAAACTCGACAAGCTGCGCAAGACCTATTCAGGTAATCTATATATACAGCAGGGTCTGCTGGTTGCTATCATATCCAACATATGCCCATCAACTTTTGGTGGAAGCTTGATTGACTGTCTCATACCCATGCGCTTCCATTAACATCAAGGCTGCTCTTACTGTCTGACAGGCTGCCTAGTAAGCTGTAAGCGATCTGACAGCATTTCAACTGTGGTAGTAAGCTACAGGAACTACATTTGGCAGAGCACTGGTATTACTTGACCAAACACTTGATGGACTGAACGGGCTGCCGTGAACACTAGTGATTTCCATTGCTTGTCTCCACTTCTGGTACAGCAGCCAGCACACCATGAACAAAAGTGTGATCCAGGGCAGCAAGACTTCTGTGCTCCATGCCACAGGCTCAGGACTCTTCTTCAGGGCGGTCTGAGAAGGCCCTTGGGGTGAGAAGGTTGCTACAGACTGGCTAGGGCTGTTGAGTAGGTCTACATGGTGATGCAGCTGATTCAGCCACATCTTGTAGAAGCGCTCCATGCCCTACAAAGCACCATGCATGGATGAATGAACAACAAAAGATGGTGCGCAGCAAAAGACTGGATGCACACACGAGTGCTTCACAGAACATAAGAGTCAGGCAAGGTGCACAATGGTGCAAGGCAATCAAAATGACTCATTTGCGTTCTGATGGCACTCTGACAGCACACACTGCGCAATGCGAGCGCAAGGTTGAGGTACCTCTGAGTGCCATGCATATGTGTGGAGGATGCGCTCAAGATGCATTACAACGACATCAGTTTGTTATGCACAGCAGCAGATCCCACCCTCACACATGGGTCCACCTTCATAGACACCAGGGGCTGACATGCAGTATCAGCATACATAGTCCTCAGTGTCAGGACAGCTGTCAACTCACATGCTGTGCAGTCTCAGATTCATGCAAGCTCTGATTGAAGAGAAGCCCATTTGTGAATCAAGGCTTTCCTGGTGTGAGAGAGGTGGGGGCCAAGAGCGGGTCAACTGCAGTCTCACCTCTATTGACGAGGTGTTGATGATGTTTTTGGCTGGCACCCATCGTTTGGTGAAGGTAACATCACAGCTAACTTGCAGCCTGACCTTGTCTGATCCGGTTTCTGTCCATGCACACCACTGCACCTGATTGTGGAAACTGCCACCAAAGGGCACCTGCAAGTATGGATTACACAGCCATTGTAGTCTCCTGCCATGCTTCCGTGCAGCATTGCGGCTATGCACTCCATTGCCGAGACTTTCTGACAGGAGCATGTATGTGCACAATGTTGGCTTTGACTGATTTTTGAGGGCTTCACTGAAGCCAAAAACAATGACTGGAATGCTGTCTGCTGTAGGCAATCGGTACAATAGCTTGTGCTGCTCAGGAATGTGCCATGTTGCACAGATCAATGCTTGCAGGGGCAATGCCTAGCTGCCTTCAGACTGCAGGGCATGCTTGGTACAAGCTGCAGCTTTCAGAACAGATTCTGCAGTCACTTCATGTGCTGCCAGATTGCAGAACAGTTTCCTCCTGCATGATCGCTGTGATGTAGAGCAATGAGGTACAATCACCCACCTTGGGTGTGTAAACCTTGCGCTCCACAACAAAGCCTGAGGCACTGCGGTGTATACACCGCTGCCGGTCGATGCACAGTGCTTCACGAGGCCCGAGGCTGTTCTTCTTCAGAGGATTGATGTATGTTTCCTCCCTGACAAGATCACCATCTGCATGGCCGGGACAGTCAGGCTTGCGTGCTTGGACATGCTGCCCAGGGACAACACTGAAATGCACTGAAACACACACTGAGCACCACGTTGCCGATGCGCGTACTATGCACAGCAGGAAATGCATTGAGAGATGATGTATCTGAAGAGGTTTGGGACAGTTTATTGCATGTGTTGGTCTGGCGGTATGAGGTAAATGATGAAGGCCTTCCAGCCATATAAGGCAACAATGTCATCCAAATTCCAGTCGAGCTCTGCATAGATACAGACCTTCTTGGTGCCAGTCGCCATACTGGATCTCTCTATTGCCTGACAGCTTGTGGATCGTGTCCTGAAATCTGGGATCTGGCTTGCAGATGATGCGCCATAGCTGCTGGACCGTGCAATTGAGGGCTTCGTCTACAACAGTCACTCGCAAAGGAGGAAGATGGCACTGAGCTGCACTCCCTTTGCCTCCTTGCTTGAGATCCCCGAAATCGTCTGTTGTGTGCCTGGCAGTAAACTGCAAAGACAAACAGGGATGTTTTGCGGCTGCAAGATTGTTTATAGGACGGTCAGTAGACGAACTTCTGACGCGATGGTGGAAGTTGACTTCTCAAGCAAGCTGCCCAGGGAACACACCTGCTCGGCTGACGGTGCTAACGCGCGTGTACCGGTGTTCCTTTGCCGTCTGGCTTTGTTACTTCGTCGCCTCGCGCAGGCTACAACAGTCAACGCAAACGCAGCACCGACGCTGACTTGCCAAGGTACTTGCTGACCAAAAAGTCGTCGTCCTTGCTGCTTTTGCATCAGAACATGCTTTGAGAACTGAGACACTCCGCCCACAGGACGCCTGTTCAAACGTACGGACAGGGCAACGGAGTGGGTATGATATGGTTGCAGTGGTCGCGCTTGCATACAGGTTTACTTGAGGTGTTTCTATTGACTTGGTCAGTTTGACCGATCCGGTGACATGTCGTGTATCCAAGGCAAGCGTCCCTTGACCTAATTAGGCATGCACGCTTGAGGCTCACAGAGCTTCATGCAAAAGCTAGGGCTGAGGCAGCCAGGGCCTTCCATGCAAGCCTGTGCATCATCTGATGCATGCAAAACACCTGACGTGCCAATCGTTGCTCAAAAGACAATTGCAGGTACTTACACCGGTAGTCTTCCAAATGTACGTTTGAACCGATCAGCTGTTGTTTAGCAGTGCATGGTCTAGCTTTTGTGCTTATTGGATGCACGTCACCAAACCTTTCGGACCATGCACGCGGTCCAGTTCTGTGCAACGGACCTGCCTCTGCACTTGCAAATGCATTTCCGATTAAATATATTGGACACATTTCTCAGATTACCAATGCAGACCACGAAAGTCCGTCTGAGTGAAACCACAAAGGCAAAGTTAAAGCCAAACTCCGCGGCGTTTGCGTGTGCGAAAGCATGCCGGAACCGCAGCATTGTCGTGCAGCATCATTTTGTTGACCACCATTGGCACTTGTCGGCGCACAACTTCCTGTGGCAAGCTGCCTTGTGACGCATGCATAGCGGCGCTTTGACGCACTCTTTGCCGTGCCTGAAGACGAGCAAGCTTTCCGCTGCTGTGTTCCCGCGATCTCACATATCGAGATGTCGAGGACCCGCCCACCGTCCGTCTGCTGGAGCCGCTCAGCCGGCAGTACAGCAGCTTACCAAGACTGACCTAGTGCAGTATATGAGTTCCGGTTGCAGACCAAAGGAGAAGTGGAGGTCGGTATATAGCTTCCATGTTGTTTGTTTTGTCTGCAGCAGTTTATGTACTGCGCTTGTCCCCGGCTCGCCAAGTCCTGCCTGCACTGTGACTGCATCACTATTGCAGTGCTGCTGGTCAGAACAGCAAAATCGAGTTCCAGTACATTGCTGCGTACCTCACTGCGTGTAGAAGCCGTCTACAGGTTTGGCACAGAGCATGAGAAGCTTGGGTACAACCTGTCAGACCACAAGCGCATAGATTACAATAGCATCAAAGCTCTTCTGGAAGGGCTGTGTAGCCGCTTTGGATGGGAGCCAATCATGGAGGGCGAATATATTATTGGGGCTGTTCTAGATGGTCAGAGTGTGACCATCGAGCCTGGCGGTCAGTTTGAACTCAGTGGAGCGCCTGTTGACACTCTGCACAAGACATGCTCAGAAGTCAACAGCCATCTCTACCAGGTACAAAATGTCATTCAACCAGAATTTGATGCGGTACCACACTTGCATGTTTAGCCAAAGGAACAGCGGCTGAATACTGAGCCAGTGCATCAGCATGCAGACACGACAAGCCAGCATGTTATGTTAGCATGTAATGCCATGCATGTCAGCATGCTGTTACACATCACAAGCTCGTGGCCTGCCAGCTAGCAGTGCTCAGAATGCCTGGATCAAGTCTGCAGCATAGAAAGTCTCTGAAGCCTGGCAGCATCGAACTGCATGTCATGCCGGTCCAATGTGGCATGGCATGTTGGTTTTGCAGCATCAGCAATGTAAGCATGCAGACAGCATTCCAATAGGAGCCCAGATAGCATGTCGTGCCAACAGAGGTTTGATTTGTTTCCACACAAGCACGACAACATTGACATAATTGCATGACATGTCAGGGCAGGTCAATGTCATGGCCACGCAACTTGTATGGCCTGTGTTCATTCCAGCATACCAGATCCATGCCACATCCTGACACATTTGGTCACCGTTTGCAAGAACACCTGGCATGTGGCTGCAGATCAAGACCATGGCCAAGGAGCTTGACATTGCATTTCTGACTGCGGGCTTTGACCCAAAATGGGCCGTCAAGGATGTCCCTATCATGCCAAAGAACCGATACAGGTGACATGGGAGATTTACGCTTGATTACATGTGCTAGACTAATCATTTGCACACTGCCACGCTGCTCCAGTAAAGGGGTCAACGCCCTGAATCTTCTGAAAAGAAAGTCACTCTGTGTCCTTTGCATATGTCCGCAACATCTCCTGTGCAATCAGTTCGTTGTCAGCACAATATGTTACAGCTGTTGTTGTTAGGTTCTGTTACTAGTTTAGCACATCAGCAAACACAGCATTCAGTTGCTGACAAGTATGATCCGCTGACCATCCTTGCACAAACAATCTACATGCACTATGATTGCATTCCATGATCCCGGCGGCAGGATCAGTATTACACAGCAGAGACAAGCGGCGCACTGTCAGGTGTGCATAATCACTAAAGCTATCACTAATCATGCATCCATGTGTCTGATTGCAGGATTATGCGAGAGTACATGCCTAAAGTGGGAACCTTAGGGCATGACATGATGTTCAGGTCGACCACCATCCAGGTGAGCCACATCAGCAAATGATATGCATGTGATGTGGTGCATGATGTGATGTGTGGACGAGCATGGAACTACACAGTCTTGCAAAGGGTGTGGACAACATGCATACCTGTAGTGAAGTGATGTGTCAAAGAGCCTGCACTAATACTGACTGGGTCACAATGGTGAGCGTGCATTTTGTGTCTATGCTACTGTCCACAGCTTGCTACACAGTCTGGCTATCCCCAGCTGCATGGTCTGCACATCCCCAAACAAGATGGCAGAACACTTCTTGATCATTCATCTTCTGCCTTTCGGCATGCACTTGCGTCTCAGAGTCAGCATCAGTCTCACTGTGCAACTACCGTAGTCACCAAAACTCACCGCGCAAAACTCTCAGAGCCCTGTGCGTGATCGACCCTAATCACACCTGTTTGACCTCAATTTGACCCCCATTTGACCCCAAAGTGACCCGGGGAACTCAATTGCGTGATTGTTCAAAAATGTTCCATTTTGACCACGTGCGCGGTGAGTTTTGGTGACTACGGTAAGTGCATGCTTGTACTCTGCGCATGTTAACCTCTGGTTTTGAGTGTGAAGCCATGTTTGAAGCCACGATTGCCTCGTGCTCTATCACTCATCGCATGCTCTGCACTCTGTGCAGGTCAACATTGACTTTGAGAGCGAACAAGATATGGTGGAGAAGGCCAGAATTGGTTTAGCGCTACAGCCTGTAGCCACTGCACTCTTTGCAAACTCGCCCTTCAGGGATGGCAAGCCCACAGGTCAGCGCAGTCTCCCTTCGACATAACTGCAAAAGGCAGACTTTGCTGTTTTGTCCATGTCTCCACACTTATTGCAAACTCGCTCTCGTTCTTCAGAGATGGCGAGTCCACACGTCAGCCTTTTCCACGCAGCTGCAGAAGGCAGACTTTGCTGTTCTGTCTGGGTTTTGAGTACATTTTGCAAACTCACCTCTCACCGATGGCAACTCAAGTCGACTTTACTTACCAGGTTTTCTAATACCCACAAAAGGCAGACTTGTCTTTTATGTCCATCTCTCTACACCCATTGCAAACTCACCCTCACCGCTGGGAGATGCCAAGCCCACAGATCAGCATTGTTCTGCCGTTTCACTACACTTCAAAATTATCAATCTGAAACTGTTGAAAAGGTATACAGAAAAATTCACAAACTTTCTAGTATCTGATGGGTATTAAAAAGCCACAGAAACGGCAGATACCTTGCATTTGCACCCATTCCGGTGGGCTTTGATCCAGATCAGGACTCCTGGATGAGTGCAGAGAAACACATGACTGCAAGTACAAATCAACTGAAAACTCATGGCCCATTGTGCAAGTCGTTGGCAATTGCCAAGGGTGTTGTGTCAAAATTGGCTGTGGTGTGCAGGATACCTAAGTTGGCGAAGTCATGTCTGGACTGATGTAGACAATAACCGATGTGGGACCTTGCCCTTCGTTTTTGATGACGACTTTGGCTTCGACAGATATGTGGAGTATGCACTGGATGTGCCCATGTACTTTGTGTACAGGTAGGCAGCTTTGACCTAGTCCTGTGTTCAGGGGCCGCCTATATAACCTAGTCCTGTGTTCAGGGCCGGCCTGTGTAACCTAGTCCTGTGTTCAGGGCCCATGTGTGTGACCTAGTCCTGTGTTCAGGGGCCGCCTATATAACCTAGTCCTGTGTTCAGGAGCTGTCTATATAACCTAGTTTTGTGTTCAGGACTTGCATGCACAATGGTCTGTCGTGGTCTAGAGCCTCAACCTTTCAGTATGTGTGTACAAGATTGTGAGCGCCACATTAAAGCTTTGACGAGCAGGACAATGCACTCCTGTTACGGCAATGCAGACGATTCTTCAGAGGAGACTGGTCCACACGTGGGCTTTGCTTCCTTCAATGCCAGAAGGCTTGAACTCGATTTTTCTGGTGACGCAGTTGTGCATGTGTTCATTTCTGCAGGGAAGGGCAGTATCTGGATGCAACTGGGGGCAGCTTCAGGGCCTTCATGGAGGGCAAACTAGATTCCTTCCCAGGTGAAAAGACTTCCTGCCTTCCTCCTCATCCTGCTTCGTCGCATGATGTATGAACAACTGCTGGCTTTCAGTGAGTGGTAGTATCTGCCAAACTCTCCTGCTGGTCATGTGTATAAACAAATGAGTAACATATGGCTTTGAAAAGCACTGGTGTGACTGCCAGTGAGCAAAATTTGATTGCAAGCTAGAAGAAACAGCAGCAGCTGCCTCAGGCTCAAGCAGAACATGCAAAGTTGCACCTTACGGTCGTGCCTTGGCAACGTTGTGCATCGCAAGCGTCTGCCTGCTGGTAGATGAGAAGCCAGCCCAGAAAGACTAGCACACCCACTTGTCCACAATCTTTCACTCAGGTCAGGCTCGAGAAGTTAATGGAGCATACAATGAAGAGGCTCAGACCATGACAGTCATGCTTACATACTGTCTGTCATGTAATGGCCAACCCTACAATACTGGAGATATACCTGTCCATCATCATCTGAACATCACGCTCGAGAACTTCATTGAAATGCGCGGCGCCAACAGAGGGCCCTAAAAATCGTGGAAATGTGCACCTTGCATCACACACATCTGTCTGATTGTAGGCAAAAAGCCAGTCCTGAACGACTGGGAGATCAGGCTCAAGAAGTCCATTGAGATGCAAGGGGCTGACAGAGGACCCTGGAAGATCATCTGTACAAGCACCTTGCGATCGTGCCATGATCATGCATCACAGGTTTCTGTCCGTGTGTAGGCGAGAAGCCGACCCTGAAAGACTGGGAGAACCACCTGTCCACCATCTTCCCCGAGATCAGGCTCAAGAAGTTCATTGAGATGCAAGGGGCGGACAGAGGACCCTGGAAGATCATCTATACAAGCACCTTGCGATCGTGCCATGATCATGCATCACAGGTTTCTGTCCGTGTGTAGGCGAGAAGCCAACCCTGAAAGACTGGGAGAACCACCTGTCCACCATCTTCCCCGAGATCAGGCTCAAGAAGTTCATTGAGATGCGAGGGGCTGACGGGGGGCCCTGGAAGATCATCTGCGCCCTGTCTGCCCTCTGGGTCGGCCTACTGTATGATTCAGAATCCCAGGCAGCAGCACTGGATCTCATCAAGGACTGGACCAGAGAGGACCATGACCACCTCAGAGAACAGGTGAGAGTAGCACGAGCGCTTTCAGACAAGTGTTAACCTGTTCTGAAAGATGTTGACAGGCAGCAATGTCAGAGGGTTCACTATAAGAAGACGGGTAAATAGAGTCACAGCCGACATGCTTTGTGGCAAGAGCAACGGGAAGTCTATGCTGTTGAGTGATCATGACAGGAGGCTTGGAAGGTCAGAGGCAGCTCGGAGGCTGTCAGATGTATGACCACAGTTTGTGGTCACAAAGTAGGTGTGTCTGTGATGCAGTACTCATCAGCCTTGAAACAGGGGAACATGTCTGTGAGGGGTTCAGGCTGTGTGGCTTATTCCAAAAGTTGATTACAGGCAACAATGAGCAGTTCAAACAGTTGTGCAAGCTGTGAGCATAGGATGCAGGACTCATCACCGGTGAAACAATGTGACTTGAGGCATTAGCATGACCATCATTGCATGCATGACCATTGTCGCCTGCCGTTGAGAAGATAGCATAGTTGTACGGCTGGCATTAGCTTTGAGAGGCAGCAATGCAGGGCTTGAGTGATGAACCGTCAGGGTTCTGGCTGTTCAGTACATGCTTCAGAGTGTCAAAAGCAGCAGCAGTGGGGCTTAGCAAGGACATGACAGATGATTATGAGCATTCCAAGGGACATACAAGCAAGATGCCCCACAATCACCCTCTCAAGTCAATGTGTGAGGCATACTGTTGTGGTTGATGCAGTGCCAAGGCCTGCTTTGCATATGCTATGTTTTGGCCTGATCTTAACAGCCCAAAATAATCGCCGCCAAGCATGCCTCTGTGGTCCACATGGTTTCTGATTTGTCTCAGACATGCAAGGGGAGTGGACTTTGCAGCAAAGAATATGCTTATCCCCCTCAATGAGAAGCTTTGGTTCTCCTGTGAAAATTCGTTTAGTTGCTTCATCTTATGCTTGTCTGTCCTGCAGGTTCCCAAGACAGCACTACAGACCCCATTCAAGCAGGGAACCGTACAGGACCTAGCCAAGAGGATGCTTCAGCTGTCTAGAGATGGTCTAGCACGAAGAGGCAACCATGAAGAGCCCTTCCTGGAGCCCCTGCAAGAGATTGCTGATGTAAGTCAAAAGTGCTGTGCTGCCTGATGGGGAAAACAACACACTCAACTTGGTCTAGGTCTATTCTCAAGTGATAGCACTTTCTGCCCATTGTGCATTGCTTTCATACCCGAGCTGTGCCCTTGTTGCTGCCTATCTGCCTGGCGGGTCCATGCTGCATCATTGTCAGCGTATGTCACTTGACTCTAATGCAAGGCATTTCCAAGCAGATCTTTTGGTGGACTTGACCACCTTACTAGATTACAGTTGACTGTGTTCTGACGCAATTGTCAACTTATGCAAGATTACTGTGTGTTTCATCTGCTGATCAATTTTCCATTGCCACAACGCTGACAGGGGTGTCACTTCTGCTGCAGAGCGGCATGACAAATGCAGAAAGGCTCCTTGAGAAGTATCACAACGAGTGGAATGAGAGTGTAGACCCAATCTACAATGATGGTTTCACATACTGAGCCGCCTCCCACAGAAAAAGATGGAGGCAGACCTTGCTTTCCTGAGGAATAAAAGCAGACCTTGCTTTGCATCCGTGCTCAGATGTTAATGATTGCCACAAAAGCAATTCTGCACCCGTGGTCATGTGCACTTGCTGCAGTCAGAACCCAATGCAGTACCATGGTCAGGAAGTAGCTTGTTCTGCCATCTGTTGCTAGCTGTTGTGTGAGTCGACGACCGTAGACTACAGAACATGTGAAAATCGTAAGCAAAACACCCTGAATGTGGGGATTGATGCCTCTCATGAGCAGCTGCATGTCCGAAGCCACATAACTCTGCGTAATCAGAGGCTTGAACATACTGCTGCCCAGCAACCAGGCATAGAGCACCTACAGCTTGCAGCCTAGCGAGCACTGCTGGCCTCGTCCACACTTGAGACGCTCACATGTCGCAGGATGTTGAACAGCCTATCACCAAGTGCATCTCTCTATGCACTTGGAGTGCCTGCTCAGCGGCTTATCAGTCTTTGACATGTTGAGCTTGGCCTGCAGCAGCAATGCCTGCCAGGCAGCCCTTAGGCCCCCAGTCTTGGACCTAAACATCGACCGAGGTTTTATTTTACGAGCGCTCCAGAGCCTATGGCGTTTGGGCTGCTTGGGGAACCTTCGTCACGCCAATTTGACGGCCACTTCTGCAGGGTCTGTACAAGGAGCATATCTTGGCCTGTTTGATTGTTGTCCAGCGTTGCTTCAGCTGGTTCTGGTTTTCACGTTTGATCACGACCTCTTGAACCAATACTTTCCGAAACATGAGGGACTATATCCTCAGGGAAGTGAATACAAGCAAGCACATTTGGACGCCCTGGAAGTGCTGGCATGTGCCATGCCCATCAGAGTTCAGCGCACCCTTCGTGTTCAGGAGTGTGAATCTTATGTTTGCATGTACCTGGAGATAGGGGAACAACCACCTCAGGGCAGATGTGACTGTTGCGACATAGATTGGCACTGGGATGCTGGAAGGGTGGCAATCACAGACAGAAACAGCGCATTTTCATGGGGTGGCAGTTGTCAGCTTGACTGGACGTATAGGTGGTGGACATGACCCATTGCGTCCAAAGTGCTGTACATGCTGATGGCTGCAGAGTGCAAGATTGCCTTCCTGAACAGTCAAAATTTGGTCAGGTCGTCTTCAGATATTTTTAAGTCGTGAGATAGCGCTGAGCATGACAAAACAGACCAGAACAGCTGGTATGGATCCTTGTTCAAGCAATGGGGCTGGGCCCACCCTGGGTAATGTGATGCGTCAGCAATGGTATGTGACTAAGGGCTCGTACTCATGCTTGACCATAGCCATATGCATCATCCCTATGGTGACAGCTTTACATTTCAATGCTCAGTGATACTCTGAAAAGTTAGCATGCCCTGTTGCTTTAGCATGTTCCAATGCTTCCTTCTCGCCTTTGACGCCGATCTTGCATATACCGCAGCGCAGAGTGAAACTGGCTGTGTCTGTAAACTGGCGAGCCTTGTTTGCCTGCACGCATTCGCATCACGCACTTTGAACACATGACAAAACGTCCCATGACCTGATGTCATGCCAGTGCAACAATTTGCATAGGATTCAACAGGCTGTCTGGACCTCTACAGTATCACAACCTGATATCATGAATTGTCACAAGCCAATGCCTTGACTAACAGGTGACTGACTTGTAAGGCCATGCAAGACAAGCCGCGATACCAGAAAGGTCTGTGCTGCACTCACTGCTGCTTAGCTACATCCAAAATTTATGCAATCTCAAGCTTGCAGTGCCCAATGTGTGCTGTGCTGATGGGCGTCATGCAACCACTTCACAACATGTTGCATGCTACATCGTCACAATCAAGTCATGTTACTGCAAGCTGCCCAAGGCTGCAAGCAAACCCTGGTACAATTGAGCCCAGGCATGATTGAGTGCATGCATGAATGAACAAACGAGTGGGTGAATGTTCCCATCTGAAAAAGTGAATGCATGAATGAAGCTTACTTCAGCTGTCAAAGCTGCTGCTGCCTGCTCAACAGCACCCAAGTGCTGGCTAGATGTCTCAGTAATGGTCACATCTAACTCCTCAGGAGCCTCCTGGAATGCTGCACCAACCAGAGTGTCATAGAGCAATACATGCTTTTGCTATGTGCTTGGCTGGCAAAACAAATGCACGCCACATCAGCACTTCTGTAAGACCGCACAGGCAGCACGAGTCCTCATTTGCAGGCTCATGCACACACACACACACACACACACACACACACGAACACACACACGAAAAA
>JAABVA010001693.1_pt1 | contig 23171 bp, 16 predicted proteins | sample 5560331 | NCBI WGS metagenome assembly JAABVA01 (sample SAMN12812661, study PRJNA571458) | rock metagenome | isolation source: Antarctica rocks | place: Antarctica: Victoria Land, Mt New Zealand sud | collected 2016-01-07
CTTGCCAGCAGCGAACCCCACACGAGCGGTGCGGCCAAAACCGCGAGCAGCAGTACGGCGAGCATGAGCGCGGAGTAGTAGCCGACCGGCCCAGGCAGCAGCCGCGAGTCGGCTGCCGCCCAGGCGATCCGAGGGTCGCCGAGGTGCTGCGGCAGCCGGACGAGGACGGGTCCGATCTCGAGCAGCTGCACGTGCGGCGCTCCCTCACCGAATAGTGTCCCGGCGATCCAGGCGGTCAGTCCGGCGAGGAGGGCATACAGCGCTGCGAAGACGCCGACTACTGCTGCGGTGAGCTGGACCGGGTCGATCCTTGGCCCGGTCTTGTGGGCCGGTGCGGGACGCACATCTACTCCTCCTGCATGGCGGCGTTGGTGAACACGAGCTCGCGCTCGTAGTCGGTGACGATGACTTGCACGGGCCGGACGCGGCGGCCAATCTTCCACAGCGCGCAGCCACGCGGCAGCTCGGGGATGAGCGCGACGGCGGCCTTCGATAGTCCGAGCCGGCGGGCGACGGCGCGGGTTTCCTCGGCGTCCTGGCGGTAGACGACGATCGTCTGCGCCTCCTTGACCAGCGCCTGGACGGCGGCGCGGCGGTCGCCGTCGGCGCCGTCCTCAACGTCGGACAGGTGGTGCACGACGGCGATGTTCTGCAGCCCGAGGCCGCGGGCGAGCTTGTAGAGCCGGCGGAACAGCCGCACGGTCGACAGGTTGCCGATGACGTGCCAGCCCTCCTCGACGATGAAGATCCGCTTGCGGCCGTCGGGCCGGACCCACGCGGACTGCAGGAACGTGCCGATGATCGCCATGACGATGGGCAGCGACGGTCCCTCGTGGTCAAGCTGGGAGAGGTCGAACACGACCATCGGGGCGTCGAGGTCGACATCGAGGGTGCTCGGTCCGTCGATCAAGCCGGCGACGTCGCCGGTGACCATGCGGTCGAGCTCGAGCGCGACCTTGCGTCCGTCCTCGATGAGGCGGTGCGGCGTGCTGCGGGTCCGCTCGGCGGCGGCGGCCGTCGGCTCGAACAGTGCTTCGACGACGTCCGGCAGAGTTGCGTCCCGGTCGCCGGAGGCCGCGACGACTAGGGCCTGCTCGTGGGCTGCCCGCAGCGCGTAGCCCTCCTCGGGCGAGAGCGGCCGGTCCAGCGCGATCTCGGCGATGGTGCGCAGCAGTGCGTCCTGGCCGACGCTGTCGCCGCGCTTGGCCTCACGCCGGGGACGGCCGTCGGGCTATCTCCGGGGACGTAGTCCGCCCAGTAGCACCGCTACGGGGTGGACGCAGCGACGAACCGCTCTCTCCTACGCCGGCTTGCTGGTCGGGTTGGTGCCAGCTTCCCGGGCGTCCTGCTCGATCCCGGCCGCCTCCTTCGCGTCGACGATCACGCGGAGCTGAAGTTGAGCCCAGGTGATGCTGCCGTCGTCGGTCGCTTCGGACAGGCGCATGAGCAGGCGGCGGACTGCGTCTCGGGTCTCGGCATCGCTCATGCTGCTGATGAGCGTGAACGCCACCTCGCGCTCCTCGGGAGCCGTGGGTGCGGCTCCGCCACTCACTCCGCCAGCGGGCTGTTGGCCGCCCGTCGCGCCGGTGGGGGGCGGCACCGGACTGCCGCCCGCCGGTCCGGTGATGGTGCCGGCCGGTGACCCGGACCCCTGCCCGGACATGCCTTCCGGTGGCGCAGGAGGGGGGGCGGCGAGCCGCAGCCCGGACGATCCGACCGCGATGTCACCGGCCCGCGTGACCGCCCGATCCTGGCCGTCTGCGCCGACGAGCCGCAGCTGGCCGCCGGCGACAGCCTCGAAGATGGCCCGCTGCAAGTCGTCATCCCCGCCGGGCAGCAGCGGCAGCCGTGGCGAGCTCCAGAACAGGTCCCGGAGCTCGTCGAGCGGCCGGCCGTAGTCCCTCGAGTCCATGTTGTGCAGCAGCGCCTTGCCGGTCAGCGCGCCGACGTCGAACGCCTTCCCGCTGCGGGACAGGGCCCTCCACACCGCGGTGCCGTCGAGCGAGGATTCATCACTGCTTGGCTCGAATGCGCCGATCTGCTGGACGCGTGCCTCGCCGGAGCCGTCTCCCTCACTGAGGTAGAGGTAGTGCCGGTAGGCGAGACGGACGGCCTTGTCCAGGTTGCGTCGGGCGTCGTTGCGTTCTGTCCGGGCCTGCTCGGTGAGCTCATCGTCGGCCCGGACGGCGTCCATAGTCGCGACCCGGTCCCACGCCAGGTAGGAAGCGGCCGCCCCCCGGGCCGTCGCTCGCCCCTGTGTGTTGACGACGGCGAAGACCCCGGATGAGGCCCACTGGACCGGCACCTTGTCCGGTCCGACGCCCATGACCGCGCGGATCGCCTCACGGGTCTGCAGGTCGACGCCGTTGAGAAGGCTGAACTGGCGAGGGTCGAGCACGACCAGCCTAGTGCTGCGGGCATCGTCGATCCCGGCGGTGGCAAGGACGTCGAGCGGGCTGCGCTCGGGGTCGGCCTTGACGAACAGCTTGGTCTTGAAGGGGCCTGTGACCGACAGCCGCTCGACGGCACGGGCAAACTCGGTGTCCCGGTCGTCGGCGCCGACGCTGGTCCGGGCCGCCTTGACGAGCATGTTCAGCGTGCGCCGGGTCGACATGAACAGCCGGGCTGCCTGGCCGCCCTTGCCGCCGAGGTGCTCGACGCTCGACAGCCCGCCACCCTCGACGTCGAGAAGCTCGGCAATGACCGTGTCAGCTTCGCCGAGCGAGTAGTTGCCGTCAGGGACGAACAGCCCCGCCTTCAGCTCTGCCTCGGTGGCGCCCTGGCGGCCGCCGGCACGGGCACCGATCACCGAGCACAGGAACAGGCAGGTGGCTGCACGCTCGGCAGCGCGCGGGTTGAGAGGGCCGATGATCCTGTCGGGGCGAGCCCTGTCGAGCTCGCGAGCAGCCCCCTTGCGGTCGTCGGCGCCGACGACGTCTGCGCTGGCGATCTGCCGGTAGTTCGCCTGCGTCCGGGTGTCGACGATCAGACCGCTGTTGATCACCGCCTCACGCACCACCGGGTCAGACAGGGGCAGGTCACCCGGGCCGATGAGCAGTGGAGCCCACTCGCCGGCCCGGCCTCGCTGGTACTGCGAGTAGGCCGTTGCCGCGAAGATCCGGATCGTGGACCGGACCCGCTGGAAGCCGGTGAGCTTAGCCCACTCCTGCTCGGCCATCGCCATGAGCTGTGGGTGGAACGGGTAGCAGCGGACGACCTCGTCGGGGAACTCGGGGGAGGCAGTTGCCGGCACCGCGTCGAACACCTTCGTCCGCCACGGTCCGACCATCTTCGACGTGAACGCCGTGGCGGTTGCCCGCAGCACCTCGGCCGGAGCCTGGCCGTCGAACAGGCGCCGCCGCAGGATCGCAGCGAAGTCGGTGTTGTCGTTGATGGTCGCGGTCTCACCGTTGCGGATGAGCAGGTCATCGAGCTCCTGCCGACGCTGAAGGCCGGCGGCGTCGAGGTCGATGTTGTCCGCCTCGGAGGCGATCATGACGACGACTGCGGCGACGTGCGGGACGTCGTTGACGCTGTCGAGCAGCGCGCGGAGGAACCCCATGTCCTTGATGGCGAGGTCGGCGTGCTCGGTCAGCGACAGCTGCCGGACGTAGTCGAGGATCTCGTCGATCAGGATGAGGACAGGTCGCCCGACAGCTGTCAGGGCCTCGACGATCCGGTGCTTGTCGGCGTAGCCGTCGCGGTAGCGCAGGTACAGGGTGTTGTCACCCTCGAACAGGCGCCACAGGAACCGCTCGTACAGCGTCTGCGCCGGCCCGTCGAACTCGGCGGCCCCCTTCCCAGCGGTCATGTTGTCGCACGCGAGCACGACGACGACCGGGTTGGCGAGGTCCGCCGGCGGCGGCCCGTCGAGGATCTGCGTCGCCCTGGCAAACGCAGCACGGCCGACATCGGTCGCGCCGAGCGCTGCCGGGTGCGCAGCGAGGTGCCACAGTCCGATCAGCCCGTGGGACTTGCCGCCGCCCATCGCCTGGTCGAGCCGCCACAGTGCCCGGGCCCGGGTGTGCTTGTCACCCCCGCCGAGCCGGACGGCGACCTTGGCCATCAGGTCGATGAACAGGGGGCTCGGGTGGGTGATCTGCCCGTAGTAGTCAGCGTTCGCGTACGGCGGCAGGTCAGCGACGGTGCCGTGCACCGCCTGGAACAGCGACATCTGGACGTCGTCGATCGACCCGGATGCGTGCACGACCTCGTCGCGCAGCTTCAGCACGTTCCACCAAGGGGTCAGGGTGGCGGTCAACTTGTCTCTCCCGTCGCCATGTCGAACAGGTCTCCCTGCCGTCTTCTCTCTCCATCGGCGGCCTGCGCAGCCACAGCACCACGCGCGACGTTGCCGATGCCGCGACGCGCCCGGACCAGGGAGGTCCAGGCGATCGCGTCAGGGTCCCCCTCGGGCAGAAGGGACGACAGGTAGCTCAACGCCGCCCACAGGTAGGCGTCCTCGTCGTCCCGACCGGCGTCAGCGAGCACCTGGCCTACGTCATCCAACCCGCCGGCCCACGCCTTGGCCATTGCCATCGCTACGTCGATCACCGACGAGGTCAGCGAGATCGTGCCCTTCGAGTCTTTGGCAGGTGCAAAGCGGACGCCCTTGTCGCCGTCTGACAGCACACCCTTGAGCTCGTCCATCGTCAGGTCGGCTGCCAGAGCCTGCCAGCGGGCCTCCGACTTGGCCGCGACAGACCGCCGGTAAAGCCTCACCCAGGCGAGCGCGAACCGCGTCCGCGCGTCGAATGTGTCCAGGGGGAGGTTCTCGATGGGCACGGAGGTCGCCTCGACCACAGCCTTGCGCGCGACGACAAGGTAGTGCAGCGGGTCGATCGGTTCACCGAGATGGTCCAACACCTCGCCATACCGCCCGACCGTCTCCATCGCTGGCCCGGCTGATGCCATGAGCTGGTCGGTCGGCGCCAGTCCGGTCGCGTCCCACATCGGGATACGTGCCTGGACTTCCCGGCGCACCTCCGTCTCCACCACGCCTGCACGGCCCGCCGGACGAACTTCGGGGGCTGGACGGCACGACATGGTGAGGGTCGTGACGATGTTCGCCGACCCCGCGCTACCGCCTGCCTCGGTCTTGGCTGGCCACGAACCGGTCAGGACAAGGCCTGCTCTGGTGATCGCGCCGAGCAGGCGGTGCCAGACATCGGGGTCGCCGTGACCGAAGACGATGGTGACGACACCACCTGGCTTGACGACGCGGCGGGCCTCCCGGAACGACTTGGCGATGGTGTCGTCGTAGTGCTCCCGAGTTCGGTGGTCGACGTTTCCACTGCCTTTGACGATTGCCTCGAGGGCCTTCTCCTGCACACCGTCCGGATGGGAGGTGAAGGCGAACCACGGCGCCGTGGTCATCAGCGCCCGCCGCAGCCACACGTAAAACAGGTCGGAGGCGTCTGAGTAGTCGATCATGTTGTCGTAGGGCGGATCGGTGACCACCGCCGTCATGGACCCGCTGCGCATGGCGAGTGCCGTGGCGGATCCGCACGTCAGGTTCGCGGGGGTACCCGTTGAGCGTCCCGCCTGGTGACGTAGAACTGCGACCGTGTCGTCAGCCAGCGAGAGCCAAGTGGCCGGCCCGTCCCCCAAACCAGCCTCAAAATAGTCGTGTGAGAAGGCAATGCTCGCTTCATTAGCAAAGATGTCCTTGACATCGACACGGTTGCTCTTTGGATCTAAGCGACCGCGTAAGACTGCTCCGCGTGTAGAGCGCCGCATCTTCCGAACCATGACTGAGCACGCGTAGGCGGTGAGCGCCGCTGCGTACTTCTCGCTCAGTCCGTGTTGGACAAGTTCGGGTCCGAGATCGTTGATGACCCTGGCCAGACGGACGAAGCCGAGCGTCTGGCGATCGTTGCAGAGGTCGCCGTAGGTCCGCGCGCCGTAGAGAGAGGGCCGGACGGTGTGGTTGTTCCCGGCCGGGATCCGCTCGCCTGGCACTGCGCTGACGCCGCGCGCGAAGTCGGGTTCCTCGCTCAGCCACCGAGTAGCGGCGGCGGCGGCCGCCCGCTCGCTCGCGGACGGCTCACGGAAAGACTTGCCTACCGACGGGTCGAGGTCAGCGGCCACAAGCAGGGCGTCGCGCCCGAGCCCATCGGCCATCAGGCGCGTATGTGTTGCCTTGGAGTGGACGTGGGAGCAGAACGGGCAAATGCCCGACTTGCCTCGTACGGCCTTACCGCCTCTGATCGTGGCGATCAGCGTCGGCTGGCCGGTCGGCGCCCCCTGGTGGACGACGGCGCGGAAGGTCCCCGCGGACCGAACGACCTCGATGCGGTAGCTCTGCCCAGGGTCGTTCTTCACCGGCAGCGGGTGGCGGAGGACTAGCGAGCCGGTGAGCGGGAACCGGTGGCCGCACTCCTCGCACGGCAGGGTGGCGGCCCACAGGTACCCCCATGGCTGACGCCCATTGACCTGAGGGTAGGCGTCGGCCATAGCCTTCGCGTACCGTCGGCCGACCTCGTCGAGAACCGTCCGAACGTCATCGAGCAGTCGGCTTCCGGAGACGTCGATTGTCCCCTCGGAGGCGAAGGGAAGCTGGGGCTCGCCGGACCAGTCGTGCAGCGGGAAGTCGGCGAGGAGCTGGCCGGCGAGGGTCGCGACGGGTGAATAGTCCACGCCGTGCGCTTCCACGCTGAGCCGGGCGGCCTCGAGCGGGATCATCGCCCGCCCACTGAACAGGTCCAGTGTTGAGGCACCGTCGGGGTACGCCTTGCTCAGCTCAGCGACAAGTTCGCTGTGCTTGGCGTCGCGGCCCATCATCGCGTCGCGGACGAGCTTCTGCAGCCGGGCCTGCTCGGCCTCGTCCTCAGGCCACGGCAACAGGCTCGTCAGGACGGCGGCCTTCGCCTGGGCTAGCGGGCGGGCTGCGAACCAGGTGAAGAGGGCCTTCTCGCTCAGCCCGCTGCCCCAACCGCTCGCAGACGCCTGGCTGACCTCAGCGCAGGGAAACCAGCGTTCAATCATGCGCACGCCGCGGGCTCCTGGATCTCTCGGGCGGACTTGAGGGCGCTGCCTGGCACGTGCACGAGAACCGTGCCGGTGGACAGATCCCCGAAGGTCCGTATCGGGTCCGGATAGGTGCCGTAGATCCGTCCGGTGCCGTCCTGGCACTGGTCGACCACGTAGAGCCAGTAGTCCCGGCCGTGCTGGGTGGCGATCAGGACCTCGTTGGCGGTCAGGCTGACGCCCTGACTGCTGGCGGACTGCCAGACGCCTTTGATCTCAACGAGTCGCTGTTCGCGGCCGCGGCTGGCGTGCATGTCGTAGCCGCGGCCCTCGGTGTGGACGTCGGCGACGGCGAACCCCTCACGACGGAGCTGGTCGGCGACGAGGTCGGTCGATATGCGCTCGCTGTCGGTCTCCGTCGGGCTGGTAGGCGGCGCGGCGGACCGTACACGGGCCCAGGCGACCTGTCGGGGTGCGGAGATGCTCACCTCGCCCATCTGGCGGAGGTCGGCCAGCCGCTGGGCGGTGGTGGTCTTGAGCCGGTTCCGTTCCGCGAGCCGGCTGTCCCGGTCGGTGATGCTGTTCGTCAGCTGGTTGGGAAGCACCTCGAGCTCGCGGCCGGCGAGACGGAGCCAGTCGTCGAGGGCGGTAGCACGGCGGGTCTGCTCCTCGGCGGCGGCCATAGCTGCCCGACTGGCAGCGTCGTAGGCCCGGCCGGGATGGGGGGCGCCGGCCGGGTCGTCGGAGGAAGTGAGGTTCGCCAGGGCTTCCCAGCGGACGGGCCGGGCGCCAGCGGTGTCGACGCGGATGAGGGCCGACCATGTGCTCTTACGTCGTCCGCCGGCTTCATTCAGGTCAGCCTCGTAGGCGAACAGGTCGTAGTCGGTACTCGACGTCTGGTCGACGAGGGCGCCGCCACGGAACATAGCGGGGGCGAGCGCGTCGGTGCACAGGGCGATCAGGGCCTGGAAGGGCGGGTCGCTCGGGCCGAGGTTGACCGCGTCGGCCACGGCAGCCCCGCCGGTTCGGGCTTCGGCGAGGGCTTTGCCACTGGTGGCGACGAGTGCGCTGTGCCCAGCCTTACGTTCCCCGGGTGGGGCGAACGCAGGCGGAAGCGGTCCGCTGGGGGCGAGGGCGAGGGTGAACATGCCGTCGCCTGCCGCGTGAGGGCTGATCTGGATGACGCCGGCGTCGGTGGCGCGCCGGAGGAACGCTTCGACGATGGCCGGGTTGATCCGGTCGAGCTGCTCGTGCTGAAGGGCTGCGACGGCCTGTGCCACGTCGACGCTGGAGCGCAGCGCCTGTTCTTGCTGCTCGGCTTGGGCTGCGGCGTCGGCGAGCTGTGTGGCGGTGACGGCTCGGACGGCGGCGAGTGCGCGGGCCCGCTGGTCGTCGTCGCCGAACGTGCTGCCCAGGACGCTGCCGAGCTCGTCATCGGTGAGGCCGACGAGCTCACCGACCAGGCTGAGGCTGTCGAACATGCGTCCGTCGAGCTGGTTGGCGGCGGTGACGAAGTTCCCGAGAAGCACCTCGAGGACGGCGCCTTCGCGGGTGTCGGTCGCGATGAGGTTGAACAGCTCGACGTCGCGGTCCTGGCCGATCCGGTGGATGCGGCCCATCCGCTGCTCGAGGCGGACCAGTGACCAGGGGATGTCGTAGTTGACCAGGACGTGGGCGGTCTGCAGGTCGATGCCTTCGTTGCCGGCGTCGGTGGAGACGAGGATCTGGAAGTCGCGGCGGGCGAACCCGTCGCGGGTGGCATCGCGGACGTGGTGGTTGTCGCGGCCCGAGTAGCGGCGGGCGGTGTAGCCGGCCTGGTCGAGCCGGCCGACGAGCCAGTCGGCGGTGTCGGCGTACTCGGTGAACACGACGGCCTGCTGGCCGTTGCCGGGCGCGATGCCGTTGCGGGCCAGGCAGAAGTCGGTCAGGGGGTCCCACTTGGACGCGGTCATCTTCGTGTCGGCGACGAGCGGATCGAGCCGGGCGAGGAGCGCGTTGATCTCCTTGCGTTCGGCCTTGGCTGACTTGGACCCTTCGTGGACGACCCGGGCTTCGTCGGCGAGGGCCGGGTCATCACCGTCGGGGTCGGCGGCGATCGCAGCTGCGGACGGCATCGCGGTGCCCATGCCGTCGCGGCGACGACGGAGGGTCTCGGCGAGGGCGTACAGGCTGGAAGCGGCACGCTTGCCGTAGACCATCTTCCCAAGGGGGACGGCGGCGGCGGGGAAGTAGCGGTCGACGAGCTCGAGGGATTCGGCATAGAAGTCGGCCTCGACGGGGGTGAGCGGCACGCTCCGGTTGGACGCGTGCCGGCCCTTGAATAGCTTGGTCTGCCCGTCGAAGTCGACGAGGTCTTCCTTCATCCGCCGAAGGAAGTGCACTCGGCCCGGCTTGACCGGCCGGGTCGTGTCCTTGGGGTCGGCGCCGTCAGGGAACACGTCGGGGTCGACGAGGTGGAGCAGCGCGCGGAACAGCCACTCCTTGCCGCGGTGCGGGGTGGCCGTCATGAGCAGCGCGCGAGGCGTGTTCAGCGCGAGCATCTGCCCGGCCTGGTAGTACGACGCGGCCGTCGGCGTGAGCCGGTGGGCCTCGTCGAACACGACAGCGTCCCAGCCCATCCGGTCGGGATGGACAGCGTCCTGGACGGCCGGGTTCACCGCGAGCAGGTCCAGGCTGACGATCCACAGGTCGTGGCCGCTGTCGAGCCCGTGCTCGCGGACCGTCTGAGCGGTGATCGGCCAGAGGCCCCCGCCGAAGAACCGCTCGAAGTCGCCGATCCACTTGGTGACCAGGTGCGCCGGCGCGACGATGAGCGCGCTGCGGATGAAACCGAGCCGCTGCATCTCGCGGAGGTACAGCCCGGCCATGATGGTCTTACCTGTGCCGGGCTCATCGGCGAGGAGGAACCGAAGCCTCGGCTGCGGGAGCATGGCCCCGTAGACCGCGTTCATCTGGTGCGCGTACGGGCGCAGCGGTGACGAGGCCAGCACCGCGGACCGGGCGCCCGAGGCGGCCGCACGCATCCACGTGGTCCACAACCCGGCAAGCAGCGCCCGGCTCGACCCCGCACCGTCCTCCGTCAGCACCTCGCACTCCGCAGCCTGCAGGGGGGTCAGATTGACCTTGGCGAACACACCCGACGACTGCTCTACGAACAGCTGCCAAGCATCACCGGCCGGAATGGCCGCCTCGACCCGGAGGTAGCCGGGCAGGTCTGGACGGCTGGGGATCCACACGCGGCTGCCCGGCTCGAACTCCACCTGACTGACCTTAGGCGGGGGGTGGACAGGTTCGCGGGCGCTTGGGCCCCCGCGCACAAGCCTCGGCCTCAACAGAGGATTGTCGTCCTGCACGACATGGACGAGGTCCGCGTGAAGAAGCGCACGGACTCGACTGCTTGGGCCCTGTCAATCTGATGTGGCGCGACCTCCGACACGCCGGGGCGGTGTCGTAACGGGGCGGTCTGATCTGGCCCCACCGCGAAGGCTCGTCGTGTCGCTGGCGGCGTTCGGGAGGGGCTGGTAGTGGCGAGGTCGAAGGTGGAGTTGTTTCGAGGCGATCCGGCGTGATCATCGGCTGGAGGAGCTGTCGGGCACTGGCGGACAGGCACGGGGAGCACCGCAGGACGCAGCTGATCGTCGTTGGCTGCGGGCGTGGGCGAGTCTGTAGCCCTGGGCGGCGGTAAGCCTTAGACCTGGTCTCAGAACCTCGAGGCGTGTCGCTCTCGCTGGTAGGGGCGAGCGTGATTGATCGTCTCGGGTCATGTCGACGCCGGTCTCTTCCCCGCCGCGGCGACTGGTCGACGACCGGCTCTGGGCACTGCTCGAACCGTTGATCCCGCCGCCGCGGCGGCACGCGGTCCGGGTGGCCGGCCCCGGGTCCCCGACCGGTACGCCCTAGAGGGGATCATGTTCGTTCTTGTTACCGGCTGCCGCTGGCGTGACCTTCCACCGCAGCTTGGGTGGGGTTCGGGGCACACCGCTTGGCGGCGGCTGCGGGAGTGGCACGACGCCGGCGTGTGGGACGGGCTGCACCGCCTCGTGCTCGACGAGCTGTCCGACCATGGGGTGCTGGACTGGTCGCGGGCCAGCATCGACGGGGTGTCGGTGCGCGCCAAAAGGGGGGTGAGCTGACCGGCCCGAATCCCCCCCATACGCCAGCCCGACCAGGGCGACCGCAACCCGGCTGCCCGGCCCGCGGAATGTTGCCAGCAGCACCGGGCCCGCAGCCAGCGTCACTACCCGCCCGCGGTGCTGCCGACCGTCGACGGCACGACGAAGGCGATCACCGCATGCGCCACACTGATAGCCGCAGCGGCCAGCACGGCTCGAGGAGAAGGGGCGGCAGCCAGCAGCGCGGGTGAGCAACGTGGTGATCAGGACGACGGCTTCGCAGAACATCACAGCCGGCTGGCCGAACACCAGCGCTCCGCCCGCAAAGCCCTGCGCCAGACTCGATTGCAAGGCCAGTCTGTACAGCGCTGCCGCTGTACTGGCATCGCGTTGATCCATGAGTAGGGGGATCCTCGACAAGAACCACCGGCAATCCCTATTGGCGGGGGACGTGGCCTGCGCCGCCAGCGGCCGCCGCGAGAGTCACCGTGTTGGCGGAACCCCCCATCGGTTCTGTACATGTTCAGCGCGGAATGGGCGAGTCGGCCTGCCGGTCCGGGCGCTGGCCTCGCAGCGGTACGAGGCTCGTACCCGAGTGAGACGGGCTAGGGTAGTCAGGCGTCCGACTATCTAGGGGTGGGTATGACCATCACAGCGTTGCCAATAACAACGGGCCGCCAGCAGGACGCTCTGCTCAGTCAACGAGCCGGGAGGGTCATCCCAAACGGTATGTACGGGCACCTCAACCGGGCGACCTTTCCACCGAGCTATCCGCAGTTCTTCGCGCGTGGCGAAGGCACAAAGTTGTGGGACGTCGACGGCAACCGCTACATCGACCTCATGTGCGCCTGGGGGCCGATGATCCTGGGCTACCGCAACGCGCAAGTCGACGCGGCGTACAAGGCTCAGCTCGAGCAGGGGGACTGCCTGAACGGACCCGGTGCCGTCATGGTCGAGCTCGCTGAGCTGCTCGTCGACACCGTGTCACACGCCGACTGGGCGATGTTTTCTAAGAACGGCACGGATGCGACGACGACGTGCCTGACGATCGCGCGCGCCGCGACGGGTCGGCGCAAGGTACTCAAGGCGAGCCACGCTTACCACGGAGCTGCACCCTGGTGCACCCCGTCGCCGGTGGGCGTCACATTGGAGGACCGCGCCAACATCGTCGAGTTCGAGTTCAACGAACTTGCCGACGCCGAACGGGCAGCCGCTGAGGTGGAGGGCGACGTCGCGGCCATCATCACAACGCCGTACCGGCATGACGGCTTCGTCGACCAAGAGGCCGCCGACCCGGCCTACGCGCGCGGCCTGCGCGCGATGGCGGATCGCCTCGGTGCTGCACTGGTCCTGGATGACGTTCGGTGCGGCTTCCGATACGACGTCGCCGGGAGCTGGGAGCCGCTGGGCGTCCGTCCTGATCTCAGCGCCTTCAGCAAGGCAATCGCGAACGGCTACCCCCTGGCTGCCATCACCGGGAGCGACTCGCTGCGCGAGGCCGCTGGCTCGGTCTTCTCCACGGGCTCGTTCTGGTTCGCCGCGGCTGCCATGGCCGCCGGTATGGCGACGATCCACGAGCTGCGAGAGGGATCAGGGCTGGAGTCGATGCGTGCCGCCGGTCAGCAGTTGCGGGAGGGACTTGACGCACAGGCCCTGAAGCACGGGCTGGTAGTGCACCAGACCGGCCCCGTGCAGATGCCCTTTCTCCGCTTCGACGGGGACCCCAGCTTCACCACGGTTAATCAGTGGACCACCGAGACGATTACGCACGGCGTCTATGTGCACCCCTGGCACAACTGGTTCCTCTCGGCCGCTCACACGCCAGACGACATCGACGATGTCCTTCAGGTCACGGATCACGCGTTCGAGGTCGTCGCGGCTCGTTGACTGGCGCTGGGCGCCTCTAACCTGGTCGACATGCGGGGGAGGGCCGTTGCCGAAAATTGTCGATCACGAGATGCGTCGCCAGGAGGTGCTGGCTGCCACCTGGCGGGTCATCGACCGCGTTGGCCTCGACGAGGCCACTACGCGCCGAATCGCACACGAGGCTGGATACTCCAACGGAGTGCTTGCTCACTATTTCGCCGATAAGGACGACATCCTCGTTTCCGCCCTGAAGCTCGCGCATGAGCACGTCCGCGAGCGAATGGTCCAGGTCACCGACGGGGTGACGGGCTTGGCGGCGCTCCGGGCAGTGATCGTGGAAGCGCTGCCGCTCGACACCGAGAGGCTGCTCGAGGCGCGTATCGAGTTCAGCTTTCTCGGCCGAGCCCTGAACGCTCCCAAATTGCGGAAGGTTCACCAGGACGAGCTTGCGCACTTCCGTCGCCGGCTTACGAGCCTGGTGCGAGCCGCTCGGGTCGCCGGCGAGATCGTGACGCCGCGCCCCGACGACGACGTCGCGGCGGAAGTCTTGGTGCTCATTGACGGGTTGTCCATCCAGGCTCTGTTGGCCCCGGACCGGATCACCGCCGCTATGCAGCTGCGGATGCTTGACGTGCTGCTGACGCGAATTAGTGCTGTTGTGGCCGAGGCCTCATCGGCCCTCGGGTAGAACCTGCCGGGCCGCAATGGCCTGCGTGTCGGGGAACTGAGTGCTGCGACTGAGCCGCTCGAGCGCCGACGCCAGGTCACTGATTCCGTCGCTACCAAGCGTTTCCGCAACCATGCTGGCGCAGGCGGTCCCGAGCCCACACGCCTGCCGCGGCCCCCAGCCGAGCGACAAGGCGCGCAGGTAGCCGGCGCTGAACCCATCCCCGCAACCGGTGGTATCGACTACGTCGACTTCCAGGGCGGGAAAGGCGTAGACGCCCTGATCGTCGACCAGGACGCCACCCTCTGCCCCGGTCGTGACAACAACAACCTGCGGGCCGCACTCGGCCAGCGTGTGTGCCGCGTTGGGCAAATCAGTCTCAGCGGTGAGGACTACGGCCTGCTCGGCGTTGATCAGCAGGTGATCGATCTCCGCAAATAGGGGGCTTAGCAACTCGAGGGCCTCCGGCCATCCGGTCGTCAAGAGGTCGGCGCTTGTTACTGCGCCTGCGACCCGAGCTTGGCGCAGAAGCTCTGGCAGCACCTTGAGTGAAAACTCGCCGAGCACGTCCGGGCCACCGATGTGGATGTAGTCGCTGCCAGCGAGGTGTGCGGCCTGCACGTGCTCAGTGGTAAGCAGCCCGGTAACCCCTGGAACGTGCAGCGCCGGGCGTTCCCCATTCGCCCGGATCGGCAGGATCGTTGCCGACGTCTGCGTCTGGCTCAGCACTACCATCCGGGCGACGTCGACCCCGGCCTCGGTCAGCTGCGCGAGCAGGAACACGCCAAGGTTGTCGTCACCGACCGCCCCGATGCTGCGCACGGTGCCGCCCAACCGGGCGAGATCCACGGCCGTTCCGCCCGCCGCTCCCGCTACGGTGATCCGAATTTCGGTGAGCAGTGCTGCTCCCTGACCGGGGGGTATTTCGGCAACCGGGCGCCCCAGGACGTCGACAATGTGAGCCCCCAGCGCGGTGAAGACGGTCATGGTTGCCCGACCGGGTCTGGGAGCGGATCAGCGCGCCGGGCGTGCATGGCGGCACGGACCTCCTGAAGCTGGTCGCGGGACAACTCGGTGGGCCGCCCGGCAGCCGTGGCGAGCAGCGCGACCTGACACAGCCACTCGAGCAGCTCGGCCCGTTCGGCGGCCTGCTTGACGGACGATCCCACTGTCAGACTCCCGTGGTTAGCCATAAGGACGCCGTTGCCGGTGCCGAGCGCGGCGGCCGTCACCGCGGACAACTCCTCCGTCCCGAAGCAACGGTAAGGGGCAACTGGGACAGAGTCGCCGAGGTCGACGCAGTAGTAGTGCAGGACGGGAAGCGCCGAACTGACCGTGGACAAGGCGACCGCATGACGTCCGTGGGTGTGCACCACGGCTCCCACATCCCCGCGACGGTGAACCCTGAGGTGTAGGGCGAGCTCGGACGTCGGCGCCCGCTCGCCCGCGACGACCGCCCCCGAGCGGTCGACCAGGGTGAGCGAGGACGGATCGAGATCCGCGAACGCTGCCCCGGTCGCTGTGAGCAGGATGTGGTCGCCGACCGCCACGCTGGCATTTCCAGCCGCTGCCAGAACGAGGCCCCGCTGGGCTAGGCCCCGGCACTCGTGCAACAGGGCGTCCACGGCGCTGCGGTAAGCGTCCCCGTTCACGGTGTCGAGCTGCACCATGCGCTCAATGTAGTCAGGCGTCCGAAATAAGGCGCATGGCGCCTGCTTCCTCGCTCGGTCGCCGGACGACTCGTCGGGACGTGCGGGTCGAGGCCGTGTGACGGGTGACGTGCGACGGGTGACGGCGGGCAGCCCAGAAGCCGCCGCGGTGCGTGTCCTCCCTCCGCCTTGACTTTATTTCGGACGCCTGAGATAAAAAGCGTTCTCGAAGGCTCTGCGCCTGCCGGCGTCCGGCGGGCACACGGCACATCGGGTGCGAGAAGCAGCACGAGCGACGAGACTGAGCACGACCGGTAACCACGAGGGAGCGCAATGCGCAAAAAGCCAGCGGCCACAGTCGGGTCCCTGATCGCGGTCCTGGGGCTGGTGGCGTGCGGAGGGTCGAGCAAATCGGCGTCCGGAGCTGCCAACCTAGGAAACACCTCAGGGATTAGCAAGGCTTGTCAGACTTCGCCCGTCGCTGGGGGCTCGCTCGTGTACGCCCGGCAGAACGAGACCCAAGGTCTCAACCCGCTTTCGGCCAATAACGGCAACGGCGACATCTTCGCCGACGAGCTGCTCTACAACGGGCTGGTCCGCTCCGACCCTCGGGGGTCCCAGAGCCTGCAGCCGGCGCTCGCGAGTTCGTGGACGATCTCCCCGGACGGCAAGACCTACGTGTTTCACCTGCGGTCGGGCGTCAAGTTCTCCAACGGCCAGCCCCTCACGGCGCAGGACGTGAAGTTCAGCCTGGACCGGTTCGGCGACCCCAAGACCAACCAGCTACTCGCTAATGTGGCTGTCGGTTACAAGTCCTCACAGGTCGTGGACGCTTCGACGGTGCAGGTCAACCTCAGCGAGCCGGTTGCAGCCTTCCTCTACAACATCAGCATCTTCCCGGCGTTCATCGTCCCCAAGAACCTCGTGCAGTCGCAGGGTGATGCGTTCTTCAAGCACCCCGTCGGTACAGGCCCTTTCGTGCTCAAGGAATTCGTCGCCGGCTCGCACATCACATTCACCCGCAACCCGCAGTACTGGGAAAGCGGGAAGCCCTACCTCAACGAGGTCCGTTTCAACTTCGCGACCGACAGCAACAGCAGGCTGCTCGCGTTGGAGAACGGGCAAGCACAGATCGCTGATGGCGTCCTGTTCTCCCAGATCAACGCAGTTCGCGCACGCAGCAACCTCGTGATCCAGTCGTCGAAGGCGCCCCTGTTCATCGGAATGTGGCTGAACCACCGCCGGGGTCCGCTTGCCGATCTCGACGTTCGCAAGGCCATGCAGTATGCCCTCGATCGTTCCCTAATCAACTCGAGCATCTTTCGCGGCGTCGGCACCACCCCCAACAGCGTCCTCATGCCATTGAAGTACGACGCCCCCGCGTCGGCTGTCGCGCCCTACCCATTCGACCTCGCCAAGGCGAAGGCAGCCATGGCGGCCTCCCACTACCCGCAGGGGTTCCAGACGACCCTGCAGTACCCAGCCGGCTACGACTACTACAAACAGCTTGGTCTGCTGATGCAGAACGAGTACGCGGCCCTTGGAATCAAGCTCCAGCTCGTCGAGGAGCCCGCCTCTAATGTGACCACCCGGTGGTCAAAGAGCGACTACGACCTCACCTTCCCGTTCGCTCAGTTCACGAGCGACGTCGTCGTACCGGACGAGTACGTGCAGTTCCTGGCCGGGGACAAGTCGCAGGGCCTGCAGGGCTTCTACAGCAACTGGTACGACGCCTCGATCACCAAGCTGGTCGACAAGTTCATCACCACGACCAGCGAGACCGACCGGGCTGCCCAGTGGCCGGTCATTCAACAGCAGCTGATGGACCAGACCCCGGTCGTCAGCGTGATGAACCTGCCCTTCGTCAACGCGCACCAGAGCAATGTCTGCGACACATCGGTGAACGCTCTAGGGGCCGACCACCTCGAGGACACCTGGCTGGGGAAGGCGAGCAGCTGAGACAGACGCGGGCAGCACAACTAGGGCCGGGGCTCAGGGCGAGGTCGCCATGCTCAGCTACATAACGCGTCGGATCGCGCTGAGCCTGGTTGTTCTCTTCGGCCTGCTCGTCGCCACTTTTGTCATCATTCACCTCGTGCCGGGCGACCCGGTCCAGCAGCTGCTCGGATCCCGTGCCAGCCCGACGGCCATCGCCTCGGCTCGTCACGAGCTCGGCCTCGATCGCCCGTTGCCGGAGCAGTTCTCTGCCTTCCTGGGTCGGACGGTGCGTGGCGACTTTGGCCGCTCCATCCCGTTGAACAGCTCGGTCTCGTCAGTGATCGGTCCCCGCCTGGCACCCAGCGCGTTGCTCATCGCCTACGGACTAGTCATTGCCCTAGCAGTCGGTGTGCCACTGGCAGTCATCGCCGCGGTACGGCCCAACGGGGCATTAGACAATGGAATACGGCTGACGGCGACGTTCGCCTTCGCCATGCCGACCTTCTGGCTGGGTCTGATGCTCGCCCTCGTCTTCGGCCTGTCCCTGAAATGGTTCCCGGTGTCGGGTTACGACAGCGGCGTCGGCGGGTTCTTCCGAACGCTGACGCTGCCCGCCCTGACGCTGGGGCTCTCGCTGGCGGTCGTCGTCGTGCGCACCCTGCGATCGAGCCTGCTCGAGGTGTTGCAGTCGGAGTACATCGACGCGGCCCGCTCCCGCGGTCTGCGAGAGCTGCGGGTGGTCGGCAAGCACGCGATGCGCAACGCGGTCATGGCAACGGTCACCATCCTGTCCGTCGACATTGGCTTCTTGATCGGGGGGACGGTCGTGATCGAGGCCGTGTACCAGATTCCTGGCGCCGGGAGCCTGCTGGTCCAGGCGGTCCAGCGGCGCGACTATGCACTCATTCAGACGTTGGCACTGCTCGCCGGGACCGCGGTAGTAGTGACAGGTCTGCTTGCCGACCTGCTGCAGGTCGTCATCGACCCGCGGGTGCGGCTGGCGGGTCGATGAGCGCCTACGTCGCCGGTGTCGCAGAGACCGTAGGTGAAAGCCGGCGCCGCCACGGACGCCGCCCGGCCTGGCCGGTGCTGGTCGGCGGCGCAATTCTCGTTGTCCTGGTTCTCGCTGCGCTGCTCGCGCCGATAATCGCTCCCTACGGCCCGAACCAGCTCGACTTTCTGCACTCGCTCTCGCCGCCGTCATCCGGCCATCTCATGGGCACTGACGACACCGGTAGGGACGTCTTCTCACGGACGCTGTACGGCTTGCGCATCGACCTGCTGGTAGTCGTGGCCGTCACCTACATCCCTCTGCCGATCGGCGTACTAGTGGGCGCCCTGGCCGGCTACTTCGGGGGAATCGTGGACATCCTGCTCTCGCGACTCACCGACGTGATGATCGCCTTCCCCTTCATCATCCTGGTCATCGCCGTGGTCGCGATCGTCGGGCCGGGGCTGACCGGGATCGTCATCGGAATCCCAATTGTCGCGTGGGCGCTCTACGCGCGCCTCGCTCGGTCCGAGATGCTGGTGCTGCGCGAACAGCCGTTCATGCTCGCCACCACCGGTCTGGGCTTCACCAAGCGGCGGGCGATCTTCCGCCACGCTCTGCCGAATCTGTTGCGGGTCTGCCTGGTCTATTCGACCGTCGACATGGTGGTGAACCTGCTGGTGGTAGCCGGCCTCGCGTACCTGGGCTTCGGTGTGCAGCCGCCCGGGGCGGAGCTTGGAACAATCATCGCGGACGGTGAGAGTTCGCTGCTGTCCGCGTGGTGGGTGGCCACCATGCCCGGGCTGGTGCTCGTACTGTTCGGCGTGGCCGTCGGACTCGTCGGCGACGGCCTCTCGGACGGCCGTGCCCGGGGCGGCGGACGATGAGCCAGCTGCTGGCCATTGAAGATCTTCGGATCGAGTTCGGCACGTCGGCGGAGCCACTGGTGGCGGTGAAGAACGTCGCGCTCGAGGTCGGTGCCGGTGAGATTGTCGGGCTGATCGGCGAGTCCGGCTCCGGCAAGAGCCTGACGTGCCGTTCGGTGCTGCGCCTGCTGACCCCGCCCGGTCGCATCGCCGCTGGCACGGTGATGTTCGATGGCCGTGACGTGCTCGCGATGTCCCGGCCGGAACTCCGGCACCTAAGGGCGCATGAGATTGGGATGATCTACCAGGACCCCTTCAGCTCCCTCAACCCCGTGTTCCGTATCGGGGAGCAGGTGGCGGAGACGCTGCGGGTGAACCGGTCGATGAGCAAGAAGGATGCTCAACCTGCTGTCCTCGAGCTGCTGGACAGCGTCGGGATCCCTGACCCCGTCCGCCGGGCACGGGCCTACCCGCACGAGCTCAGTGGGGGGATGCGCCAACGAGTCATGATCGCCCTTGCGACGGCATCCCAGCCGCGGCTGCTCGTCGCCGACGAGCCGACCACCGCGCTCGACGTCACCACCCAGGCACAGATCCTCGAGCTGCTCATGCGCCTGCGACGCGAACGCGGAATGTCGGTGCTGCTCGTGTCCCACGATTTCGGCGTCATCGCTCAGGTCTGCGACCGGGTGGCCGTCATGTACGGCGGACACATCGTCGAGAGCGGCCCGATCGAGACCATCTACGACGACCCACAGCATCCGTACACGCGCGCACTCCTGGGATCGGTGCCCTCGCTCGAGGACGCCGGGCGCACCGGTCGCCGAGAAGGGATCCCTGGGCAGCCGCCAGAGCTGACCAACGTCCTGCCCGGCTGCGTCTTCGCTCCACGCTGTGAACACGCCCAGGTCGTCTGCACCCAGGTGCCGATGGACCTTGTTCCCCTGTCGGACAGTCACGGATGTGCCTGCGTGGTGCTTCCCTACCGCGAGCGAGACCGGGGCCAGGTTCACAGATGACAACAGAAGCGCTGCTGCGAGTCTCGGGCCTGGTGAAGACGTTCGGGCTGCGCCGGTCGTGGGCCGAGCGCCTCGCACGGACCGCCAGCACCGAGCACCGTGCCGTCGACGACGTGTCCCTCGAACTCCGGACCGGTGAGATCCTCGGCCTCGCGGGAGGTTCCGGAAGCGGTAAGACGACGCTCGCACGCTGCCTCATCCGGCTCATTGAGCCCGAGGCCGGCGCGATCACACTCGACGGCCACGACATGCTCACTGCACGAGGAGCGGCGTTGCGCGAGCTGCGGCGCCGGATGCAGATGGTTTTCCAGGACCCCTACGCCTCCCTCAACCCCAGGATGTCGGTCGGCACTGCCCTGCACGAGGCGGGTCGGGTGCACCGGCGCCCTGGAAGCAGTGACCCCGAGCGGTTCGTCAGCACCCTTCTCGACCAGGTCCACCTGTCGGCCTCGACGGCGCACCGGCACCCCAAAGAGCTGTCCGGCGGACAGCGGCAGCGAGTCGCGGTAGCCCGTGCGCTGGCCGTCGGTCCGGAAATCCTCATCGCCGACGAGGCTGTCAGCGCCTTGGACGTCTCCGTGCAGGCCCAGCTTCTGAACCTGTTCCTCGATCTTCGCGCCGAGCTCGGACTGTCAATCCTGTTCGTTGCCCACCAGCTCGCGGTCATCGCCCAGGTCGCCGACCGGGTCGCGGTGATGAGCGAAGGGCGGATCGTCGAAGTGGGACCGACCAAGACGATCTTCAACCACCCGGAGCACAGCTACACCCGGCAACTGCTCGCGGCGCATCCGCGTTCGGATCCGCGAGCGCACCTGTCGACCGTCCCGCCGGCGTAACCGGGGCCCCTTGGGCAACCGCCGAGGTCGTTGCAAGGGCGCCTGCAAGCAAGCAGCCGCTGGCCGTCACCGGGCGCGCGGCTGACGAGCGCGCTGCATCCGGCCAAACTTGAGCACGCACCAAACAGATTCTCGCGTAGGCACCTCACCGGCTGCGGCCAAGTGCTCGCCGATGTCCTCATCGGGGACACCCACCGGGCGCTGAAGCGGGGCCGAGTGGCAATCCGCGGCGGCTGCGCCGCGCTGACCGTCGCCACTGCCGCGCTGGAGTCTGCGTCTTCCTGCTGAACAGCGACTGGGTTCCGGGTTTACTCGTCCCGAGCAGTCGATGCGCCGACCAGCAGCGGAGTTGAAACCGCAGTGAACCGTCCGACTTGTATGTACCGGGGGGGACATACAAGTCGGACGGTTCAGATGACGGCGGATGGGTTCGTCCTGAGTCGGCCGCTTGACGCAGCCAGTCAAGCGCACCGCCCATGCGGTCACGTTGATGGACAACGTGGTCACGGGCAGCGCGACCGCGACGAGCTCGCCTTCAGTTACCGCGGCTCCTAGGCGCTCGTGGAGGTGCTCGTACCGCTGTTGTTGGATGGCTGAGCCGGCTGCTCGGCCTGACCAGGGATCGGGGCTGCGGAGACGACAATATTGTCGCGGTAGTGATGGGTGGCGGAGTCGAACGGCCCACCGCAGGTGACAAGGATGAGCATCGGCGGCCCATCGGTGCGGAACAAGGCGACGGGCAGCCCCGCTTTGGGGTAAGAGACGCGAGCGGTGACCACGTAGTGCAGCACCAGGCCAGCTGTGTCGGTCACCTCCACGGAGTCGCCGATGCCGACGTCGAGCAGCGCCGCCAAAGCGCCCCTGCCGTAGCCGGCAGCGTCGATGTGCCCAGCAAGTACGGCTGAGCCCGCGCCCTGACCAGGAGCCGCGCCCCCGGCCCACCATCCGACGGTGTCCGGATCGGGCGGCAGATCCAGCCCGCGCAGACGGGTGACCCCCACGGGCAGGATCGCCGCCTGGACGCCCTGACGAGGCAGCTCCAACCGGGTGGGCAGCAGAACGGCTGATCCTGTGGGCGCCGCCCGCAGCGAGTCTCGTACCGCGCCGGCCACGTCGGGTGGATGGACCCCGCGCTCGCTCGCCACAGCCGGACGCGCCAAGTCAGGCGCGGCGGCTGCCGGCTGTTGCCGGAGCAGGTGCAGTCCCAGACCCGCCAGCACCAGGCCCAGCAGCGCGCCCAGCAGCGGTAGACCGGAGCGCAGGAGGCCGTCATGCCCCGCCCGCCGGCTGTCGCGCTGGCCTGCCGGCAGGCCAGCGCGGCTCACTCCGACCGGCGAGCCCGGCGGACCACGACCGTGCCGGCACCAGCCACGAGGACCAGCCCGAGCGCAGCCAGAGCCGCACCTTCGACTGCGGCGCTACTGGCAGCCTGACCGCCGCTGCCCGCGTTGACCGACGTGGGGCTGGTGCCGCCCTGGGCCGCGAGCAGCTCGCCGAGGTGGTGCTGCACGACGGGAGCGGTGGCCTTCGCCAGCGCCAGGACCGCGGCGTCCTGGCCGGAGCTGATCTCAGTCGCGCCCGCGGCGAGGGCCTGGCGGTGACCAGAGGTCTGCGAGGCCAGGAACAGGGCGTCGAACGCCGACCCAGAAGCCGCCGATGCCTGCGCCAGCTGCTGCTGCTGGGTGACGTCCGGCGTCCCGGGAAGCGAGACGCCGAACTGGGCGGCGACCGCCTGCAACTTCGCGTCACCCGCGGTGTGGTCGGCGATGAACATCTGCCCAAGGGAGCGAACCGTCGCCGAAGCGGCGTGAGACTGAGCGGCTTGCCCCGCACTGATCTCGGTCAGGTTGTACTGGTGCGCGGCCTTGAGCCAGGTGGCGTCCTGCCCAGACGGGGCCGCGGCAGCAGGGGAGGCGAACAACAGGGCAGCGCCGAGCGCGAGGCCGCCGACGACGGGGACGGTGCGAGACAAGGCCACGGGATGCTCCAAGCGGTCAGAGGGCGGGATGTTCGTCGGGGTGGTACCCAGCGGTATATGACCGACGCCGCTTCGCGGTGCTGGATCCGCGGATCCAATCTCAGCGGGGCGCAGCCGGCTCAGCTGCTGCCAGCACCTGCTTCTGCAAGCTTAGCTTAGCCTGGATCCACTGATGATCTTGGGTGGTGAGCGGCGGGTCTGAGCGCGAAATGCCCTCGCACGCTGCGACGATCGGACTTGTCTAGGGTTCGATCTTGGCAACGCGAAAGGGCATCTCGGG
>JAABVA010001694.1_pt1 | contig 23170 bp, 28 predicted proteins | sample 5560331 | NCBI WGS metagenome assembly JAABVA01 (sample SAMN12812661, study PRJNA571458) | rock metagenome | isolation source: Antarctica rocks | place: Antarctica: Victoria Land, Mt New Zealand sud | collected 2016-01-07
GAGTAACGCAATTATCCTCACGGACTTGCCCTCCTTACCGCTCGTCGAGCGCCGGGGTCTGCCCGACACAGCCGCTATCTCCTGTGGGGCGACGGCGTCTTGGCGCACGACCCGTGTACCGCTCTCGCTGGGCCTGAGCCGATGGACCGTGTGACGTACGCCGTGTCCATACGCGACCTGCTCGCCCTCTCGCCGGAGGCGCGTGAGCGCGTCGAGGCCGTCTTGCAGTTCCATCTGGCGCCCGCGTTGGGTGTGCTGACGACGCAGCGGGGGGAGCGTATCGTGCCACTGCCCGGTGCGCAGAACGAGGTGCGGCGCGCGATTTACCGCGCCCAGGCGGTGGCCCAGGTTGGTGAACGGTTACGTTTCTACATGGCCTACGCGCCGGGGTTGTGGGATGTGACGCCCTCGCTCAAGGCAATCGCGCTTATGCGCGTGCAAGAGAGCATGTATGGCCGCGTTTAGAGGTGACATGACCACGGCGTTTGGCCCTGGCACGCATGCGCGGGGCGCCCACTATAAAAGTAAAAGCACGCGCGTGGGACCGGCGCGCGACGCCGATGGTCAGCCGACGACGGCGTACCGCGCGCTGGAACGGCTCTCCTGCGGCCGGTGCGGCGGGGAGATCGCGGCGGGCGGCTTATTCCTGCGTCGCACCGTGTCGTTCACGGCGGGTCATGGATTAGGATCGACGCAAGCGCCGGTCTGCGCGCGGTGTTGTCCGCTCACGATCACAGGTGGGGATCGGGACGATGGATAACGGGATTATCAAAGGCACGGTGCTCGTGGTTGACGACGATCCTGATATCATCGACTTTCTGGAGACAGCGCTGGAAGACGCAGGGTATCTCGTGCTGGCCGCGGTGGGCGCTGAGTCGTTGGGTGTAGCTCATGAGCTACACCCCGATGTTATCCTCCTCGATATCAACATGCCGGGGATGAATGGTGTCGAGGTGAGTCAGCGCCTGCGCGACAACCCGGTGACAGCCAATATCCCGATTATCGTCATGTCCGCGCAGGACCGCCTGCAGGCGACGGGGCCGCTGATGCCGGTTAACGATCGCCTGCCCAAACCATTCGATCTCGCGCGTCTGTATGAGGTGGTCGCGCGCTGGACGCCGGCGGCGTGAGGGTGTCGATGAGCAAGAGTGAGAGGGCAGACGTGGCGATTCCATTGAGACCCTGGAGCCTGCGCCGCTGGCGCAACTAGAGAGGTCCGCATCATGAGAGGTAAGTGGGAGCGCAAGAGCGACACGGTGTGGACATATCGCCTCGCGGGCGCCGCACGGCCGTATGGGTATGTCGGACAGTACAAGGGGTCGGGGCGCTCCGACGCGGACTGGGACGCGACGGTGACGGCTGAGCGCCTCGATGACGACACGACCATCGCCGAGCGGGTGTCGTTCAACGAGGCCAGGGCGGCGATCGAGCGGCACGCCCAGCAGCAAACCGAGCCCGTCGATAGCACGGGAGATAGAGGCGCGGGTCTATGAACGCGACGCCCATGATCCGCTGGATAGAGCCCTCGCTGTATTTGCACGAGGGCCACTATGGCGACCTACAACTCGACTCCTGAGGAGAACTTTGTGAATTATCGGCATCCACGCACAGGGCAGGTCATGCTTGATCGGATCGATATTCGGATTCAAACGGAAACATCCCCTTTCACGACCTTTCACGACGCCAACGCAGCGTTGCAGGCGATTATTGAGGGCCAGAAGAGCGGCTCAACGACCGACCTGCGTACCACTGTCCTGGTAACAGTTCGTTGGCGTGATGGTAGAGCGGAACCTGCTCCCCTTGATATCGTCGCCCCCGACATTGCGGCAAGCGTGCGAGCTGCTGTTACGCGGAAGCGCGATCAGGCTGCACATCTCTATGGCACATACTACATAGAGTCAGGGGAACGTGGACCGGCGGAGGAGCAACGTCGCAGAGCCGTGTTAGCTGAAAAAATCTTGAGCATATACCAACTCGAGGATGATGGTGTTGCATGAACCTATGATCCACTGGATCGAGCGCTCTCCCTACCTCCACGAGGCGCGCCTCACCGCCCCCGACGGCGCGGACCTCTACGTGGGCTACGTCGCGGTGAGCCCCGGCTACGACGACTGGCGCGGCTATGTTGGCCGTGGCTTCATCCCTGTCGGCCTGGGATCGCGCCCGGAGATGCAGGCGGCCGTCGAGCGGCGCGTCGCGGAGATCATGCGGCGCGGCGGGGAGGACCTACACCATGCCTCGTGAGCCCAAGGACCGCGCCGTGCGGCCGAAGGAGGGACGATGACGCGCATCATCGCCGTCGTTGCGCGTAAAGGCGGGGCAGGGAAGAGCACAACCGTCTTCAACGTCGCCGGCGCCCTGGCGCAGTGCGGGCAACGTGTGCTCATCGTGGACATGGATCCGCAAGCGTCACTCACCGGCCTCTTCCTCGGTGAGCGCACGAGACGCGGGATTGGCGAGGCGCTGATCGATCCGCGCGCGTTGCTTGCTCCGCTCATCGTGCCCTGTGACGTGCGTCTCTTTCCGACCCTCTTTCTCGCCCCTGGTGATCGCGGTATCGAACGGGCCGCGCGGGAACTCTCGGACGCGGCGACGGGGTTCTTCCGCCTGCGCAAGCTCCTGGCCCCCCTGACGGAGTACGACACGATACTCGTGGACACGCCGCCGGCGTTGGGCTTCGCCATCTCTTCGGCGCTCCTGGCGGCGCGGCAGGCCGTGTTACCAACGTTGACGGGCCAACTCGACCTCGATGCGCTCACGGATACCGTGGCCTTTATCGACAATCAGCAGGAACTGGGGGGTGCCCACCTGGCGGCCGTCGTGCCGTGCGCCGTACGCCCGCGTGAACTCCACGATCGGGGGGCGCTCGAGACGCTGGCCGCCACCTTCGGCCCGTTGTTGACGCCCGCTGTCCCCTACAGCCCCCGTGTGCGTGAGTCACTTATCGCGCACGAGCCACTTGTCAGCTATGACCCACGATCGGCCGCCGCCGACGCCTATGCCGTCCTCGCCGCGCATTTGATGGCCGAGGATGCGCCCCATGCCTAGAAAAACGCCCCTCCGCCCGACCCTCAACAGCGCGCGCCGCCAGGACGATACGCTGGCGGCGCTTCCCGCTACCCTTGAGACACGCCTCGTCGGGGCGCTCACCGTGCCCATCGCGCAGCTCACGCCCGATCCCGATCAGCCACGGCGCGACCATGGCGGTGAAAGCCTGGTCGCGCTGGCTGACTCATTGACCGCCCATGGCGTGCTGCAGCCCCTGTTAGTGCGCGCGCAGGGCACACTCGTCGACGGCCGCACACGGTATATGATCGTCGCCGGCGGCCGTCGGTACGCCGCCGCGCTCCTGGCTGGCCTCGCCCATCTCCCCGTCGTCGTGCGCGATACGGAGGGCGCGACACTGCGCCTCACGCAGCTCATCGAGAACATCCAGCGGCAGGACCTCGCCCCGCTGGAGGAGGCGCGCGCCTTCCAGGAGTTGATGGACGCGGAGGGTCTCAAGGCGCCCGACCTGGCCAGGCGTTTGCACATCTCCGCGCAGACCGTACGCGACCGCCTGTTGCTGCTCTCCGATCAGCCGATCGCTGACGCCGTGCAGCGCGGGCAGATCGGGACCGCTGTGGCGCGCGACATCCTGCGCACGGCCCCCGAGCCGCAGGCCGCCCTGCGCGCCATGGTCGACGCGGGCGCGTCCGTGACCCAGGCGACCGTCAAGGATGTCCGCACGCGTGCCGAGGCCGCCGGCGTCACAAATCCGCGCAAAACGGGTGGCGGTCGGCGGAAGAGGAGCGCCGCGGCAGCGCCGGGCGACGAGCATAATACTTATGCTCCCGCACTGGTGGCGGTCGTGCGGTCCTTAGCAGCCGCCGTCGAGGCCGAGGAACTGCGCGCGTACATCGACGCGCGGAAGGCCAAGGATGCGCGCTACCGCATCGCCGACGATCCCTACGTGGCCGGCTTCGTCGCCGCGCTCACGGCCATGCGGCGCGCTGTGGAGTGATAGCGACCCACAAAAGACGGACGGTCGTGCTGGAGGCTGCCCCAGTAGTGAGGACGGACCATGACGCCGCGCACGCGTTTCACCGTTCACGAGAACGTCTTGACGCGTACTTGGTCTGTCTATGATGGCTTTCGTGGCTATGCCATCCGTCGCAATCTCGCCCACGCGGCGGCCGCGCACCTGGCCCGCGACTATGAAGCGGAGTGGCGACGACAATGTGCAGAATGGATCGAGGCCGAGTGGCGGGACGGCCCACCCTATGTCGCGTGATACGCTGCCCTGGCGCGTGTAAGGCTGTGCGAACGGCCTACGGGAGCTTTCCCAGAAACCGTAGACCGCTCGCACCCTCTAGCCTACCACCGCGCCGTCCCCTGGGGCCACACAACCGCCGAGCGGAGAGCCCGCCGCGCCGGTGGTCCCTGAGCCTCACCCGCCGCGTCCTGTGGCGCCCTGTCGCCTCTCTGCGCGTGCGCGTGCTGCGTTGGTTGCGCTCCTGAATAGCGGCGGCCGCGCGTCTCAGAGGTGTGCCCCTACATGGTTCGGCGTATGCTGTGAGAGGGAGGACCATCATGCGTCTATGGCTGCGCCGTTTGTTCTATCGCGCTCTCCGACTCACCCCCGGCCGTCCAAGCGCTGGCACCCGCGAGGCGGACTGGTTGAGGCGCTCCACAGTCCCGACGGAGGCCGATGAAAGAGCGCGGCTGCGTGAAGAGGAGGCGCGGGACCTAGAGCGCCCCTATGGCGCGCCGCCTCACAAAGAAAGATGACCCGATCCTGCCGGCCCTGGCGCTCGCGATTGGTGATCGACTGGAAGCGCAGTATCAAGCACGTCCTTGTTGGCAAGACGTGCTGATCGACGAACTGCGCCGCCGGGCCGAGGTCGCCGAGCGGGAGGCCGACGAGCTGCGCCGAGTCAGGCGACAGGCGCCGTGGTGGCTGCGGCTCATCCTTGGCGGTCGGTAGGATGGTTCCGGTCGCGCGCTTTATCATTCGACGCGACGCGACTTCTGGTCACTGGTACGTCGTTGATCGCCTTCTTGTGCGCGTCCCGTACTTCAGCTGATCAATGCTGTTAGCCGATCACCATGCGCGCGCCGAGGAGGACAGATGGCGCGCGCGGTGCCAGCGATGGATTGAGGCCGAACACCGAGACGGCCATCCCTAAAGTTCCCCGTAAGATGAGCCGATATTTTTCATCAACACTGGTAGTACGGTTATAGTAACGCGACTACGATCACGCACACCACCGCTAGGAGGATGTCCACGATGCGTCCAACCCCCCACGATGTTCGTCGATGGTTCGCCCAGCGGATCACAGCGGCGCGGGCCGCTGCCTGCCTCACCGCGCTCCATGCCGACCCGAACTGGCGTGTCCGGTACACGCGGGGGCTGGCGCTGCGGACGTTCGGCTTGCTCTACTACCCGACCGGCGAGTACATTGAGGTCGTGGTGCTCCGCGTCGGGACCGTATGCTACCCGCGCCTCGACACACCCCTGACGACGGTCTGGGCGCGTCGGTCGTCGCCCATTCGGCTATAGTATGATCGTATCGGGTGTTGGCGACGGACGTACGGACGAGGGGGGGAGGTAGCCATGGACATCACAGGCGATGAGGACGCGCTCGCGGGCGCCTTCGACATCCCGGTCAGCGACGTGTTACGGACGGGGCGCGGTGTCTTCCAGGTCTCCCACGACATGGATGTCGTGGGTGTGGACGGCGGGCGCGTGGGGTGCCTCAAGGCTGTGTGCCCGGCGGAGGCCGCTATCCTGGTGCATCGCTCTCTCGTGCAGCGCGACCTATACGTGCCCGTCGAGGCGATCAAGGAGGTGCGCGACGGGGCCATCGTCCTGACGATCCCCGCGGACCAGGTGGATCATAAGGGGTGGCCTCACGCGCCGCTGCTCGATCTGCCCTCGCCCTAAATGCAGCTAACGGCGCGGAGAGCAGGGTATGAAGAGTCATGTCACCGTGCCACGCGCTCCCCGATGTTGCCTGCCTGCCGTTCGCTCGCACCGTCACGCGGTGAGCGGGGGGGCAGTCCAAGGAGCGCGCCGTGTTCATCGTCCACGTCCAGGAACATGCGTGGCGTCAGCGGTGTGACCGCTGGCAGCAAGCCGAACATCGGGACACCATGCCGTAAGCGCCAGGAGCGCGCAGGGTACACAAGCGAACGGCCCACGGTGGAGCTTTGACACCGTAGACCGCCCGCGCCTGTAGCGTACCGCAGAAGGCGGGTGACACGCCTATATCTAGCACTTCTAATTATTTTTTCCAGGTAGAGGGCGGTCGCGTCTGTTGTGTTGATACGGTAGGGCGGGTGTTTCGCAGGGCGCGTAGCGCGCGAGAAACGAGTAGACCACCGACAGGAGAGCAAAGGGTCGCTCACACCCGATCGCGGAAAAGCAGCTCCATGACCGTGCGTGGGCGCGATCGTACGCTTTTCCTGACGCCGGCAACGGCTGTTCTACCTGGAAAAATAAAAAGGGACGACAATCATCCTTCTAGGTAGTAAGGGTGACATCTTATGCCGCTTCGCTCGCGTTGGTGTCCCTCCTCATCGAGCATCTGATGAATCACCAGGTAGACACAGTGAGCCACTCGTTGCGTGGTGTGACGCGTGGCTTCCGTGGCGACCCCGTCGATGAGATAAGGACTGTCTACTTTCGCTCGCTCGCCGCGATCGCGGGCCTTTATATTTGGTCAATCGTGCGCTGCCCCACACCTCGTTGATCAATAGTTTAGCACTCCTATGGTAAACTTATATTAATAGGAGTTAATCGAGTGTATGAGGCAGTACTTGTGGTCGACGGGACGGAACGGTACCTCACTATCCGGGAAGCGGCTGTGCACGCCGGTTATCGGAGTGCCAGCAATCTGCATGCGGCGGTCCGCAGGGGACGGCTGAAGACGACGACGTTGGGGCCGCTGCATACCCGCGTCACGACGCCCGAATGGCTGGATGAGTTCCTGACTAGCCTGCGCTTCAACACGCAGTTTCGCGGTAAGCCCAAAGGCAGCGACGCCGACGGCGATAGCGTCGATGAGTAGAACTTATGCTCGATGACGTTGCCAATGCATGAGTGGACTGTCGTTCTGATAGCCGGCGGCGTTGGCGGATTGATTCATGGGGTGAGAGGGCAGCGCGTACTGAACATTCCCTACATTGCCAGGGATCATCGTGGGCATCTTTACTGCGACTTTGGCACATTCGGAGTAATGCTTAAGGCCATACTTAACGGAGCAGCTGCGGGCTTGGTCTTCTGGGGCATGTACGATGCAACCGCTGCATGGGCGACACAATTGGCCGATGTACGTGTCACTGCCGTCTCGCTCGTTGTCGGTCTCGGTGGGGATCGTTTCCTCAACATGATTGCCGATAAGCAGCTCAACGAACTGTCTGGAAAGAACATGGGTGAAGCATTTGAGCGATTAGCTGACCCCGATCCAGCACGTAGTGAGGCTCAAAATACGACTCCGGCACCTACCGTGGACAAACAATCCGATCCCAAAACCACACACCGTCCCAAGAAACACAAGGGGTAAGCTGATTTCTGTGGCATAATCAATGCTACATAGGCTATTGACAAAAGGGCGCATGTAGTATTATGATCAGCACACAACAGCCTGTCCCATCTCATCAAGCGACTTCAACGGATCGAGGGAGACAGATGAATCAAAGCGACACCTCAACCCTGAGGCGAATCAAGGAACGCGCCCAGGACTTGCAGGGAGCGCGTACTGCGCGACAACGTTACGAGATCAGTAGGGAAATTAACAACTTATCAAAGCACGCCCAGGCAGATAAGGTTGCTATTCCGCCCAAGCTATCAATGAATAAAACGCGATGGTGCCTGGAAAATACGCGGACGGAATATGACCGCAAGGCTGACACCTTCTATGTCTATGCACTGCCAAAAGAGCCGGCCAGTCATGTGTACTATATCAATGGCAAGGACGCGTTGGCACTTGTGGCGCGCGACACGCAAGAGATCGTCGGTTACCAGATAGACAACTTCGGGTCCGAGTGGATCAAAAAATACCCGATGCTGGAACAGAAAGCCGATAAGGCTAAGACGCTTATAGCACACCCCCTATTAAGGCGGTTCAATGGTGCATGGGCCGATTTTACGGGTGCCGTCGTCAATGTTTTAGCCCTGACACCGAAGGATGTTCATCCAGGCGCGCGTTTAATTTTATAGCCTTTCCGTCGCTCATTTACGAACAACAAGAGGCCCGTAGGTAATCCTACGGGCCTCTTGTTATTGGGTTCTACCTGGAAGAGTAAGCCCGCGTCACGCCGACTCGTCGAGGACGGCTGGCTCGTCGGGGACTGCTACGGTCGTTGACAAGGGCGCCGCCGTTGGCTGCACGCTGTGCGCGGCCTGGGCACGGGCCACCAAGCGCCGCAACCTCCGGTTCTTGTACCAGGGCGTTGAACGCACCAGCACGGGGCGCGCGTGCAGGCCGTTGAGGATCAGCCAACCTTCCGGGAGCTGTTGTATCTCTTCCGGCGTCAACAGTGGCCGTCCCGTTTCGCCCCGCGTGTAGCCGCCCTGATCCACGAACACCTCACCGCGCTTGCGGCCCGCGTTCGCCGCGCGTCCGACGACGGTGGACGTGCCTAACCGCGCTGACACCCATGCCGCGTCTTCCTGACCGACGCCGCCGAAGATGAGATGACACTGGCAGACGCTGGTGATGATGCGCCGTCCCTCCGGCGTGTAGAGGCGGTCTAACTGGATGCTGTCCTGGCAGGCGAGGAGCATGGGCGCGCCGGCGCTGCGCAGCGTCGCCAGCCGTTCCGGTAGCCCCGGAATGACCCCGATCGTGCCCGCCTCGTCGAGGTAACAGAACAGCCCCCGCTTGAGCTTCTGGTCTGGTTGCGCGTTGGCAATGTCTACTAACTCGTCAAACATCTGCATGAACAGCGATCCGGTCAGCGGCCGCAGCACGTTCTCGCGGCCTGGCGTCAGGATCACGAACAGCGCGAGCGGGGCCGCGGTCGGGTCGCTTATCGCCGTGATGTCGATGTCGTCGTGCGCCGTCACGCGCGCGATAGCGGGGTCGTTGAGCACGCTGAACTTGACGATCAGGCCGACCAACGCCGACCCGCCCACGCGCGGGACCATCTCGATCCCGCCCATGAACCCGCGTATCGCCTCCACCGCCTCGGGGCAGGGCGAGTGCAGCAACTCATCCCTGAGCGCGTCCCAACTCTCCGTGTTGAACAGCGCGCGTAGCTGCGCGAGTGGCGCTGCCTTCCCTGTCCGCCTGCGGTACTGGTCGTTGAGGTGCAGGATGCCCGCTTGCAACAAGAGGTAGCCGGTCGAATCCCAAAACGCATCCGACCCGCTGACCTCGCCCTGCCCCCGCGTGTTGGCAATCCAACTCTGCGCGAACACCAGCGCCTCCGACGCCGTGTGAATGTGCGCCAGGGGATTGTAACCGGGCGCGTCCTCGGACGTGTCGTAGAAGTCGAGCCGCGCCACGCGGTAGCCCCGCGCCGCCAGCACCGCCCCGGCCGTCTTATAGTTCTCGCCCTTCGGGTCGGCCACGATAAGCGACCGCCGCGTGCGGCCGCGCTCGCCCTCGCGCAGCAGGCCAGGGATCACCGTCGCCGCCGTCTTGCCCTCGCCCGGGACACCCAACGCTAGGATGTTGAGGTTCTGCCGCCTGGCCGAGAGGCTCAGGGTGCGCCGGCCGACGCGCCCCACCACAAACGGCGCCTCTCGTTGGATTAGCCCCACACGCCGCAGCACGCCCCAGCGCGGGCCGTACATGCGCCGCGCTTCCGTCGCCGTCGCCCACCGCGCGCTCCCCGCCGTCGTGCCCGGCGTCAGCCGCCCAATGCCACGGAGTAAGAACCACAGCGCCCCCAGCAGACCGCGTATGGCTCTGAGCAGCCCCAGGACGAGCACGCCGCTACCAAGGCCCAATGCCCATACCATCTCGTGCCGACGCCACGCGGGCTCTCGTAGCGTCGCCAGCCTGTCCTTCCAGAGCAGCCAGCGCACGCGCGGCCAGCCTTCTAGCTTGTGATTCGGTCCTATCGTGACGAGACCGCGCAGGCTGTGCGGCCGCGTGTACGCCTCCCAGGCCCGCGCCGCGTTGTCCGGGCCGTACCAGACCAGCTCACGCGCCAGGAGCATCACCTGTGCGCCCTCGATGCGCCAGGCCAGCGCCCCGAGCGCGACCAGGAGTGTGAGCACCCCCGCCGCGATTATCCGTCGTCGTGTCACCATCTCGCACCTCCCTCATTCTTTTCCACGCAGTCGGTCTTTGCCTTTAGGCCCCACGCTGCCACCAGTGGCGTTTGCGCGCGGCTTGCGACGAAGGAGCAAGCCGTACAGCGTGCTCGCCCTCCGCTGAGGCCGCGTGCGGCGGTGTGGGCAGGTCCACCACCCCCAGCCGTCGGTCGAGGTCGGCCATGCGCGCCGCCTGGCGCTCCCGCGCCGCTGCTAGCTCCCGTCCGCGCGCCGCCTCGCGGAACGACGCCGCCCGCCTCACGCCGATCTCACGCAGCACCTTGAAGTCTCCCGGCCCGAAGCGGACCCCGACCCGTACCCCCTCCTTGCAGATCGCGGCCGCCTCGCCCCCGATCAGGATGTGCGCGTGCGGGTGTTCCGTGTTGGAGTGGATCGCCGCGACCCACTGGATATCGCGGTCGAGGTGCGCGGCGTAGTCGGCCATGCAGGTCCGTACCCATGCCTGCATGTCGTCGAGTCCCCTGATGCCCAACCCCTTCGACGGGGACACGACGAGCCGGTGCATCAACTTTCCCTTGCCGCTGCGGTTCGCCCATAAGAGCGTACGAGCCTCGGCGCGTGTGACGTCGCCTTCCGTTGCCGTGAACAGTTCCCGCGTGGCGTCCTCCGGTGGTCCATCTTTGCGCGGATCTCGATTCTCCAGGTAGTAGACCGCGTGTTGGATGACCTCACGGGGGTGCTCCACCTTCGCGTCCCAAAAGACGTTGTGGGCGGCGCAGTACGGTCCGGCGTCGGTCGCCCCACGTTGATCCCGCTCCCTCGCGTCGTCAAGCGCGTCGTCCCTGTCGTCCCACATGGTTCTCTACGATCCTCGTCTCATGGCCGTCGCGTAGCGGCGGGTGTCGTCGTTCTGGTACGGGGCTGGTGGCCGGCTTTGGTTTATACGGAGGATTGCCCGCTTATCTTGTCCGTGGCTTTTGCGGAGCAAAAGCACGCCGGCGGGGGGCTGCGTTGGCCCCGCCGGCGGGGGTGGTTGCCCGTTAGTGGAGCACCTGGCTCACGATAGTCGGGCTGAGGAGCACCGTCCACACGACCCACCCGAGCACCGCCCACAGCCAGGGCCGCGCCGCCAGCGGGCGTGCCCGCGCCGTGATCCGTGGTCCGACTTCCACCAGGGCCGCGACCACCGACAGGTACGGCAGGATGACGAACACGCCCAGGAGCGCCGGCCCGATCAGCAACACGGCTGACGCCAGGCTGGCCGGTCGGCCGATCAGGACCGACTCGCCGAGCAGCGCCGCGACCGCGACCGCCGCCCCGATCAACGCCAGCGTCCAACTCCTCTCCTTGGCGTGCCGGCGCGCGATAAGCGCGCAGCCCAGCAACACTGCGAGCGCCCACACATCCAAGACGATCATCGCCCCTCCCCTTTCCTCTTTGCCGCGTCGCGGCTCTCGTGAATGCGCTCACCGATCAGTGAGCCGAAGAGCCCCACCCAGCCCGCCTCCTCAACGGCAAGCCCGCGCCGTAACCGTCGCCGCCGACGTTGTGCCCGCGCGTCGAAGGGTGCGACCGGGAACGGGATCGGCCGTAGCTGGACGCCGCACTGTCCGCAGAAGTTGGCCTCCTCCGGCCCCCAGCGGTGGCACCGCTCGCACAGGCGCGCGTGGCTGATGTCGTCTATCGTGGTCATGTCTCTTCCCTCCCTTTCCTTGTCCCTGTCTACGCCGCCGTGACGGTCCCTGTCTACGCCGCCGTGACAGCGGTCTTGGCGGCCATGGCCCCTTTCTCCGCGAAGCCGTGTCCGATGCCCCGGACCTCGACCACGAGCAGCGCGCCCAGGATCGTCGGCACCAGGTCAATAAAGAAAAAGCCGCCCAGGATGGTGATGGTGTTGCCGCCCGTCGCCGACACGGTAATCAGGAAGAGCCGGACGGCGATCCCGAAGGCCGGCCCCAATAACGCCAGGTTGGCGTACGCGGCCATCCACTGCAAGGCGTTGCGACGCGTGCCCGGATAGACCAGGCACAGGATCATCAAGGGCGCGACCACGAACAGGAACTCCTGGGCGTAGAGCGCGATGGACCGCTCGATCCCCGCGATAGCGAGTAACAAGCCGCCGATCGCGAACACCGCCGGGTTGATGAGGCCGTGCAGCGCGGCCGTCAGCGTATCGGCGGCCAGGCCCGGCCCCACCAGGCGTTCCCCCAGGCCACTGGCAAACAGGGCCACGATGTGCAGCAACGGTTGCAGCGCGTTGACGGCGATCTCCGCGAACACGGCGTGCCAGAACAGGCTCACGCCCTGCCGCACGTCCCCGAAGAACAGCGGCCAGATGATCATCAGGATACCCAGGCCGAGCACCACGGCGAACGCCTCGCTCTCCAGGCTCACCGCGCGCTGCTGCATGGCGATCAGCTCCCCCCAGCGCCCCTTGTCGGTCAGGTCCTCACTACCGGCGAGTTGCGTCAGCACGGCGGCGTCCGCCGCCGTGTACGCGGCCATCGACACGTTGCTCAGGGCGTCGTGCGCCGCCGTCCCGACCGCCCCCAGCAGACCACCGGTGTCCATGCACACCGGCTGTCCCAGGATGGTCACGATATGGATACCGCCCGCGCACCCGTTGTCCGACGTGCCCGGTCCCACGCTGCCATTGCCGATCACCGGCGTCGGGTCCGGTGTGGGCGAGGGCGAGGGGGTCGGCGACGCGACCACGATCACCACGCGCGCGGTCTGCGTTGGCGCTGGGGTGGCCGTTGCCATCGCTGTGGGGCGTGATGTGGCCGTGGGCTTGCTAGCGGCAGCGACCGTCGCCAGGCGTGCGCTTGTGAGCCCCAGGGCCAGCACGAGGGCCAGCAGGACCGTCGTGCTGCTCTGTCGTGCGTTCATCCCGCCGCGCTCCTTTGCTGTCGCTCATACTGCCGCCGCGCCTCGGCCCGTTTATAGTCCGCGTAGGCGAAGATCCCCGCGGCGACATCGCCGCCGCTCTTCTCCACCCAGGCGTCGCGCACCCGCACGTCGTCAGGGTTCGTTTCGAGCAAGACGGCCTCCTCCTCCGATAGCTCGATCCGCGCGACGCCGTGGAGATCGCGCGGACTGGTGCGGTCGCGGCGGCTCACGAAGATGGGGTGATACGTGCCCTTGACGCCGACCATCGACGTGGCCTTGGTGACCTCATGCGGGGCCAGGTTGAGCTTCTGTGCAAGCCACACGCGCGGGTTGCTCTCCGTCTGCTGCCCGCTGTCCTCCAACCCGGCCAGGAACTTGATCGACGACTGCGTGAAGAACGTGGCCGCCTCACGGTTCTCGGTCATGTCGGCCACTTCCTGAGACACGAAGGCGACGATGGAGCCGTTACGGCGCCCGGTGCGCCCAGTCCGTGCGATGAACCCTCGCGCGTCCTCGTTAGCCAGCAGGCTCCATGCCTCTTCTAGCGCCGTTAGATGGTCAGCCGTGCCACGCCCTTGTAGCGTGCTCCGACGCCGCGCCTCGGCCTGCCGCCGTTGCACCACACTCAGGGCCGTAAACACCGCGAAGTCGCGCACAGCGGGCTCCTGGTGCAGCGGCTCGGTGTCGAGCACCAGCAGCGGCGGATGCAGCACGTCGAGCGAGTCCGGCCCATCGACCAGGCGCGCGTGCATCCCTGTCTCCACGTAGGGCCGCAGCTTCCAGAGCAGGGAGCGGTAGGTGCGCCGGTCCTGCGGGTCGAGTTGCCCGCTCTGGTACAGGTCTGTCGCGTCGACCATCCCCCGTAGCCACGCCGCCAGGTCCGACATAACCGGCGTCGCCGCGGCGGGACACGCCTCGTAGACGGCCGCGACACCCTCGTAGAGCAGTGGCTTCTCGTCGCCGCTAACCCCGCCCAGCAAGAGATCGAGGGCCGTCGTCACGAACTTGACGCGCTCGGCCGCGTCCTCCGGCGTCGCGCGCGGTCCCGACCACACATTGAGCGTCGCGCTCGTCGGCCCACCTAACCGGACGACCCGGCCGCCGGCGATGGCGCACAACGGTGCCAGGCCGCCCACGGCGTCAACCACCGTCGCCATGTCGCCACGCAAGAGCATCCAGAGAATGATCTTGCCCAGCAGCGTGCTCTTGCCGCGCCCGGTTGGTCCCAGGATGCACATGATGCGGTTATAGAGGCTGCTATCCTCCAGCGAGAGGGTGAACAGCGCGCCGGCCGTGTCCGTCGTGCCGAAGGGGATACCCGCCCGCGTGCCCGGAGAGTGCCGCAGCAGCGGCAAGGCGTTGCCCCAAGTGTCGCTATCCCACCTGTACGTGGAGCGGGCCAGGTCGCGCCCGAGCGCGATAGAGCGCCACAGCGGCGTCTGGTGCGTCCAAGCATAGCCCGGCTCGATGGACATATCATCCTTGAGCATCGTGAGCAGGCGCGCGGCGCGGCTGTCTACCTCCTCCTGGGTGGCGCCCTCGACGCGCACGTAGACACCCACGCGCATGAGCGTCTGTGTGGCCTCGTAGAGCCGCGTCGCCTGCGTCCGCGCCTCGGCCTGGGCGATGTCACCCTGGACGTTTGTCGTGGTCGCAGAGGCCGCCAGGAGGCGTAGCCGCCACTCCTGCCGCTTGCGCTCGCGGCGCTTCTTCAAGCCGCGCAAGGTCACAAACACCGTGTGCGGCTCTTCCCACGCGATGAGCTTCTCCATCCATCCAGGGCTTGTCTCTGGTGGCGGGGTCACGAGGTAGATTAAGCGCGTCCATACCTCCCGGCCCTCGGGCGTCTGTAGACGCAGCGCGGTCACATGCTCATCCGGCGTGGGCTCGACCAGGCCGCCGCCTCCGCTGAGGCCGGCGTTGACGGTGATCTGCTGCCGCGCCAGGACCGCACGCACGCCGCCGCCGTCGAGGCGTTGGGGCGTGGCGCCGAGCGCGATCAGCCGTTGCTCCAGCGCGACCGTCGCCGCCTCCAACCGACCGAGCGGCCCCGCGTCAGGGAAGCCCTGCTGCGTCGGCGGTGGCGACACGATGACGTGGTACACGAGGTTGGCGGCGTGGCGTGGTGGCGCTCCCCGCGGTTCTCCCCCATCCTCCTGTGTCTGGGCGCTCTGTGCGGTCAGGCGCGCCTCCCACCACGCCAGCAGCCGCGCGCCGAGCGCGCCCAGTTCGGGCGTGTGCGGGACCGGGGCCAGTTGCGCCCGGAGGTCCCGCACAATGGTTGCCGCGTCGGCCGGAAGGTTCTCGACTAGCACGGAGAGAGCGCCCTTGTGTGGCACGCTGGCCCCGATCAGGGACCACAGGGCCGCACGGTCGTCCTGCTCGCCCAGACCCATGCCGTCGAGTAAGAGGCCACCCACATGGACGTAGCGCCGTGGCGTGCCGTCACTGCCCCACACGAGGCCAGCGGCGTCAACGCGCGCGGCTGCGCGCCCGTGCAAGACATGCATGATAGCCCTCCCTTCCTTTCCGGGTGGTGAACCGCACGAGCTGCGCGACGTAGGTGACGGTGAGGCCGACCACCTGGCCCCATAGGCGGGCGATCAGGCGGCCGGCGTAGCGCGTGGACTGTTGCGGGTAGCGCTCGACCCCGCCGCGCGTCAGGGCCAAGATGGGCGCGCACACCAGGATCGTCGGGAACACGACGAGCGCGAAGTGGTGCCCCAGGTCGTGCACGCCTGTCGTGAGCTGGCCCAGCCCGAACAGGGCCAGGCCACCCACCAGGAGCGCGGCGACGTGGCCCAGCGTCAGCCGCCCGATGCGCGTCGCCAGGTCCAGGGTCGTGGGCGTCCGATGCTTCTGAGCCACGGGAAGCCTCCCCCTTACTTGATCGTATTGGCGATAGCGTCGGCCGCGCCCAGGATGATCGAGGCCAGGCCCGCGCCGGCGAGGTGCTGCTTGGCGTTGTGCTGGGCGAGCCACATGTGGACGCCCGTGCCGAACCACACCGCGCCGATCAGGTACGGCGCGACTTCGGTATAGATCGTTTTCACCTTGCCCATGCCATCGGTCCAGGCATCCGCGAAAATGAGGGTGGTCAGGGTTGTGAGATGCGGGATGAGATGCAACATCGGTTTGTGCCTCTTTCTCTGTCTATTGTCTACTCGGCGGCCGGGCCGGGCATCCGGTAACACACCGGAGACCGATACGCCGGAGTAACTAGGTAGTTATCCTCACGCCACATTGCATCACTCAATGGTAAAGTTGACGGTGAAGCATGTGCGAGGACTCGATTGTCTGTTGTGTCTAGCATGCGTCTTCCACCGGGCCGGGCAGTGTCACCTGCCGCGGCCCCTTCTCATCCTCTTGATCGTGGCCTCCCTTCTCGTTGCGTCCGTCGCGTCTATAGCCATCCTCCATGCGCGTGTATCGCGCCAGCGCAGTGGGGCTACCTTTTATGCTAACATAAAAACACATATATACGCATAGCGCGGAGGAAATATGGCACAATGCCGGTAAACAACTCACGGGGAGGGTCTGGAACACTGGCACGCCCAAAGCTCGCCGACTACGCCTGGCTCTCGGTCCACATGCCGAAGGCCCTCCTTGCGCTGGTGCGCGAGGTCGCCGATGCGGAGGACCGCGCGGTGAGCAGCATGGCGCGCCGGCTCATGGAGGAGGCGCTGATGGCGCGCGGTCACACCATCCCCAAGCGCGGGAGCGAGACGATCTCCGACCGCCGCGCCGGCACAACGCCCATGGATCGCGACGAGGCGGACGGCTGATGGCCCTGGCGACCGTTGACTCGCGCCGCTTTCTACCCTCCTCTCTCCGCCCGACGTGGTCGACCGCTACTGTGAGCAGCACACGCGGGCGGCACGTCGTATAATGATCTTATAATAACTCAGTATAACTCAGTATAATGTATAGTAGAGGGGAGGATGAATGGCACGACCGAAGAAGGACACGAAGATGACCTGGAAAGCAGCCGTCACGATGCCTCCCGACGCGGGAGAGCACTTGGAGCGGATCGCTGTGGAGATGGGCGTGCAGCCGGCCGTCGCTATCCGCATCTTGCTGTTGGAGAAGCTGCGCGAGCGGGCGGCGCAAGAGGGTCAGATGCACAAAGGCAAGCCGTACAACTGGGTCGGGGCCGGCCCGTTCGCCACGCCGCTGCCACAGACGGAACCGCACGAGCAGAAGCAGGAGTAACCACGTCATGCGTCACGCCCACCGTCTCCGCCACGACAGGCCCGTAGCTCTGGCACCGGGCAAGAGGGCGGCGCATCCGCTGGCGCACCGGGCGATGGGAACGCACTGCGGTCTGAAAATAGGTTGTCACCGGCGCGCCAATGTTTGATAAGGGGTCTTAGCAAAGCTTGATACCGCTGGCAAATTCTGGCAGCCCTCCGCTTATTCGGGCCAAGACCCCTGCGAGGGCTATAAGCGACGAGGAAGGCAGGCGATTTATTGGCGCTAATTCGTCTGTTTTGGCCCCCTGGGAATTTGCCAGCGGTATCAAGCTTCGCGGAGCACCGTGGCCGGGCCGGTCTGGCCCGGTCGGTCCTGACAACTGGCTTGTTCGTTCGAGACAGATGGCCCCTTTGTTTGCCACCAGGAGAGATGTCCATGGAGACACAGGAGACCGCGGCAACCGTGACGACCGCCCTCGTCCCCTACGTCGGCGGCGACGCCACGGAGCGCATGACGGCCTGGGCAGACCTGCCGCGCGAGGAGCGCCGGCGCAAGGCCGTGGCCGCCGGCCTCGCCCACGACGCGGCGACGCTGCACGACCTGGCCCTGGCCTATCTCGCCCTCACCGATCGCGGCCAGGCCGGCGTCAACCCACACACGCGCCGGGCCTACCGCCAGGCCATCGACGCCCTCCTCGCCACTTGGGGCACGGGGAGCCTGCTGCACCGCTCCGGCGACGACGGGCGGGCCTGGGTGCAGGGCCTCAAGAAAGCCGGCGCGCGCGACCGCAGGGGACACCCCCGGCGCACACCCGACGGGCGCCCGGTCGGCCTCAAGCCGGCCAGCATGCAGGTGTACCTCGCCGCGGCGCGCGCCCTCTACGCGGCGCTCCGCTGGGCGGGGGCCACCACGGCCGACCCCTGGCGCGACGTGAAGGCCCCCAAAGACCCCACGGCGGCGTACGACAAGCGCGCGCCCTATGACGAGGGGGAGATCGCCCGCCTCCTCGCCCACGCCGCAGGCGACGACCGCGCGCTCGTCCTGCTCGGCGCGCACGCCGGCCTGCGCGTCGCCGAGGCCCTCGCCCTGACGTGGGCCGACGTCGACCTGACCGCCGCGCGCCTGACCGTCGTCGCCGGCAAAGGGAACAAGAGGCGGCGGGTGGAGATGAGCCCCACGCTGGTGGCCGCCCTACGCGCCCGCGCGGCGACGGGAGACCGCGCGGGCCGCGCGGACGGTGCGCATGTCCTCCCTTACCGGGCGCCGATCAGCGCCCGCCGCCGGCTGGCCCTCCTGTGCGCGCGCGCCGGCGTGGCGTACAAAGGCGTCCACGCCCTGCGCCACAGCGCGGGCACGGCGATGTACCGCGCGACCGGCCGCCTCGAGGACGCCCAACACCATTTAGGGCACAGTACCATCGCCACGACGCAGGTCTACGCCCACTGGAGCGACGAACGCGTCAAGACGGCCCTGCAAGGCTGGTAGCGACACAAATGAAAGAACGAAAGGAGGTGAGAGCCATGGAGCACGGGACGTGCGCGGAACAGGGCTTCAATGTGCCTGTGGTCACATCGATAGAAGCGATGCTCTATCTAAGGGGGGTGTGTTGCGCGCGCGCGGGTGATACGCTATGATGCCCATCATGGAGAGCTTTGCCATGCGATAGTGACGACGTGCTAGACGCACGAAACCCACCGGGTTGCCCCGATGGGTTAAGGCTGTACTATTATTGTCCGGCCCTGGTGCATAAGTTTCTATAGAAGTCACCAGCGCCGCCAGAACGGGTCCAAAAACTCGACCGGGCTACGACCCCCGATAAGAGTTTCTGGGACTCACAGGGGAGCTTTATGCTTCCGAGGAGTACCTATGAGCAATCATACGGGAATGGTGTGTGCATGTCAATATCCACCCGATCCCGACGCTAGAGAAACTACACCGCCCCTCAACACCATCGACCGGCGCCTGGTCCAGCGCTACGGCGCCTGGCTGCTCACCGGCGGCTACACGGCGCTGCCGACCTACGCGTGGGTGTACTACGCGCGGCTGGGCGTGAGCGAAGCCGAGATGGTCCTCATCGCACAGCTCTGCACCTACTGGTGGAGCACACGCGATCCGTACCCCGGCGAGGCGGCCCTGGCGGCGCGTATGGGCAAGAGTGTGCGCACGATCCAGGGCTATCTCCGGTCGTTAGAGGGGAAGGGGTTACTGCACATACAGACTCGGCTATCCACAAATGGTCGCCAGTCCACGAACGCCTACGACCTGCGCCCGTTCTTCGCGGCCGTCGAAGGGCTCGCCGGGCTTGACGGCCTGCTCCCCGCCCATGACGCGCCGCCGGCGACCTCTGACAACGGAAGCGGCCACCAGCCGCAGGCTGCCCGTGACAACGATGCGTGCACTGGCGGGCCATATGCCCAGAACGATGGAGCACAGGGGGACGCGGAACAGGAAACGCTATGTGCAGACACGACGAGTTTTGGAACCGAAAACCGGCATAAGGACGCTGGCACGCAGACCGCAGACGAGGGTGAAAAATTCGTCGGGGGGAGGGTGAAGAATCCTTCACCCCAAGTAAACCCAGTCGAAATAGAAAACTTCGATTACGATTCGATACCCCCTACCCCCACTAAGGCAACACTGACGACGGGAGCGTGTGAAAGCCAAGCGCAAGCCGACGACACGGTGAACGACCAGGCGCTCGCGGCCGAGATCACCGCCTTGAGCGCCGAACTGGGGGACGACGCGCCGCGTTCGAGCCTCGGCCGTGCCCGCAACCTGTGTCGCGCCGCCGGCGTGTCGCCCGCCCGCTTCCTGCGCCTGCTCGACGAGGCGGCGGCCCGGACCCGCGACCGCCAGCAGAGCATCGTTAAGCGCCGGCACGACGGCCAGGCCCCCAACGGCATGCCCTACCTGTTTGCCGTTCTGCAGGACCTCTTGCACCCCGTGCCGCCCCGCATGGCCGATGTCGGCCCGGCTCCGGATCGTCGGCAACCCAACCCGCTCGGTCGTCGACGCCGCCGGCATGCTGACGGCCGCGGCGAGCCTATCAGCTCCTACGCCGCGTGGTCCGACAGCCCCGCACCCCTGCCCATCGTCGAGGAGCATCCGGTGTGGCGCGCGGTCCTCGACGAGCTGGCCCAGGTCCTGACTCCCGAGAACTTCAACGCCTGGCTGGCCACGACGCGCGCCCTCGACCAGCACGGTGACGTGCTACGCGTGGCCGTCCCGGCCGCCTTCACCAAGACGTGGTTGGAGCAGAAGCTGGCCGGCAAGGTGGCCGGCGCGTTGCACACGATCGACTACGCCGCTCTTGCCACCACGCCGGTCGGGCGGGTAGAGTACGTCGTCGCGGCGGCCGCGTGAGCGCACCCTTATGGCCGTCTACACCGATTGATGTAAAAATGGGCCATATCGCGTAAATAGATCAAGTTGTCGCCATTCGTCGCGTTTCGACGACGGGATAAGAGCCTCAACTGGGCCGGTAATTGCCCTTATCGGCGCAGTTCACTACGTCGCCGGCCATGTTACCGGCCCAGTCAGTGCTCTTATCCCGCCCAAAACCGGGCTGGTAACACAACTGGGCCGGTAACGAGCCACATGGCCCATTTTTACATCAATCGGTGTAGTGGGCCTGGGTGCGTTGTTGGCCCGCCGCGTCGTAGCCATAGGTCGTGGTCACGCCGTTGTCGGTCGCGCTGGCCGTCCAGTCAGCGGTGATAGGTCGAAGCATTAACTGCTTAGGGCGCTGATTCGTAGAACGTTCCCTGTACGCGAGTCAAGCATGGTTATAGTAACACTGTTCGCAACGAAAATGCGATCGGTACGCTCATCCACCTCTACTACCGTTGGGAGAGATCTCAAAACAATTCGCCGTAGGAGAGAGGCCGTCCGTGTATCCAACATGTACACGGCTCCATGAGGGCCTAAACCAACTAGGAAAGCGTAACTTGTCTTCTGATCTACTGCAAGTGCTTCGGGAGCGAGGCCAACTGGAACAATCTTGATGAGCCGTCCGGTACGACTATCAAGGACTATAACGAGACCTTCGAAGAAGCTGGTAACCAACAGGCGATGCGCCCGCTGATCAACGGCCGTTGCGACAAGACGGAGGCTAATCCTACCAACGTCGATAGTGAGCCACTTTGACTCCGGCACTCACATCACCACGGTGTAGCGCGCGCGGTCCCCGTCGGCGTTGTAGGCGACTGTCGCCACGAACGGCTTGTTGTCCTGGTGCGTCACCCGCGTCACCCGCTGCTGGGCGTCGTACCCGAGGTGCGTGTTGATCGCGCCGGGGGCGGTGAGTGACCCGCTAATGGGTGAGGTGATCGCTGTGGTGTCCCCGTTGCCGTCGTAGCTGTAGTAGGTGTCGGGGTTGAGATAGCCCGGTGTCGGGGTTGAGATAGCCCGGCGCGGTGCTGTGCACGACCGCGTTAGGTTGCATCGCGCTGTAGTCGTAGGTCTCCGTCGTGCCCAGGTCGGTGGTCTGCGTCTTGAGATTGCCGTTGCCGTCGCACCCCCAATGGTAGGCATGGGTCGGGCTGACCACCTGTGGTCCCGTCTCGTCGGTGAGCCGCCCCAGCCCGTCGTGCGTGAGTGTGTCCGTGCCCGAGATCGTCGAGGCGCTGGTGGTCCAGCCCGCCGCGTTATAGCCATACGCGTACGCGGTGTTCAGTGTATTCGTGATCGTGCCCATGTTTGGCCCCGTCGCCACGAGGCTGGTCAACGCGCTGTTGGCGTCGTAGCCCGCCGCTTCCGTCACGTTGCCGGGCAATGTGACGAGCGTGGGCAGGTCGTCTTGGTTGTAGGCGTACTGGCTGGTGTATGGTCCCGCCCCGCCGTAGCTCTCGCCGATCGCCGTGACACGCCCCTCCGCGTCGAGTTGCATGGTCACCGGCGTGCTGCCGTCCACGATCGTTTCGGTGCGCTGCTGGCCGGCGGCGTCATAGCCGTAGGCGGTGGTGTACCCATCGCCGGTTACGCTCGTTTCCTGGACCGTCCGATTGTCGTCGTAAATCGCCACGCGACATAGACAGCAGCAGCATTGATCACTAGAAAAACTAGGCACAGGAGTAAGGCTGTTAGACCTTGTATGGGGACGTTGGGAATAGCTTGGAAGATAGCAACGAGGGAGATCAGAGCGATAAGAGCGGATGCAACGAGCAGATAACGAATTGCACGGTATTGGTGTGCTAAAAATAGAGTGGTAATGCTCAGTAGGCATGCTAGGAATAATGCTGGCAGCCAGACAAAGATAGCTGCATAGCCTGCTACATCGTACCGCGCTCCAGGATAACCCTCTGAAATTCCAAAGCCAAATAGCGTCGCGATCTCGATCAGCGACGCTATAAATAGCACAAATAAAGCCAGCCCGACAAGAGTTAGGGTCAAGGCGCGCCTTACCCCTTTTAGCCTCGGTCTTGTATTCGCCTCTTGATTGATGCTCATTAGAGTTTACCCAAATAAGCGATATGGCATATGTAGGGGCAGCCCTACTTAGGAGCCCCTCCTAAATAACGCGATCATTTTGGGGGATAATCTGCGACACTCAGGTGATGGAGAAGCACGAGGTGGCGGCCGCATTTGAGCTCATGCGCACTGTCCTCAATGAGCGGCAGTGGCGGATCTATCTTGCGGTGGAGGCGAAAAGGATCGGGCGGGGCGGCATCAGTCAGGTGGCGCGCGATGCGCAGGTCACGCGGGGAACGATTCGCAAGGGCATCGTCGAGATCGAGAGCGGGCAGACGTCCGTAGAGAGACATCGTGTCCGGCGCAAGGGCGGGGGCAGAAAAAGGCGGAGCGCGCAGGATCCGACGCTGGTCACGGATCTCGACGCGCTCGTGGACCCTAAGGGTGACCCCCTGAGCCTGCTCAAGT
>JAABVA010001695.1_pt1 | contig 23141 bp, 10 predicted proteins | sample 5560331 | NCBI WGS metagenome assembly JAABVA01 (sample SAMN12812661, study PRJNA571458) | rock metagenome | isolation source: Antarctica rocks | place: Antarctica: Victoria Land, Mt New Zealand sud | collected 2016-01-07
GCTTAGCTACTATTTAAGTAGCCATTGTAGCCCTTACATTCACTCATCTTTTACTCATATCATAGATTTACCATTAGGGTTATAGCTTTTAGCCATTAGGCTTAGAAGACCGTAACATTAACAGCAAAAAAGACATAAACAATGCAATTCTTATGTAGAGAATCTGCATCACTTTTAAAATCATTTTATTTATATTTATTATAAATAAAATTGACTAACTGCACACATTTAAGCAGCATAAATCTTAACTGCAAAAAGACAAAATTAAAGAAACTGTAATAATCAGTCTTTTTATATAAACATTACAGCATAAGATCATTCAGAAGAAGCTAATCATTAACTTTTAATTATATAATGTTTATCTTCATGATCACAGCATACAGATTAAACAGTGTTTCAACTATAAACAATAAGATTATATATAGTTTGTCTGTGAAAAGATGATGAAGTGCAGTATATACATAGATATACATCAAATTATAAACTGCTTTAAGAAGAGAGTTTTATGCATAAACTGTGATTAGACTCACAAGACATAACAGAAGATAATGTACAAAATCTTTAAAAGCTTTTTTGTCATTTATTAAAGAAATGTGTAATCTTAACAGTTAAAATAATAATAATTTGCAGTCATTTTACAATTACAACATAGTTATCATTACAGTTTAACAAATTTAAAATTATTCAATTAAGAAAGTAAGAATGATTTCTGAGTACTGCATCAACATTAATTAAATAGAGTTCTGATTACTTACAAGACATCTTAATAGCAGTATAAAATCTTACTTAAATTAAGCTCTTTATGTTAAAGTTTAGCAGCAGTGATTAGAAAAGTTACTTAATATATAATGAGATATTGACAGATTTCATAAAAGAAGATATTGTACAATTAAAGTTCTTTTTATATTAAATATTTAAATTCTTCAATTCAACTGCAGTCTTGCAAACTATAGCATGACAAAATTTATTTTAAATGCAGTCAACTTAAATACTTATCAAGTGCTAATCATACAGAAACAGACTTTCAACAAATATATAATATTCATTTATTGTTTTTAAAATTATATTTTAACAAGTAATGTCAACTCAGCATTTAAAATATGCTTTATGATCAGCAAAAAGACTTTAGCTTATATTTAATTGTTTTGATTATATGATCAATATATGACAGCACTGCACATGTATCTTATAGATAAGAACATCATCATTATAAATGTATATAATCTGCAAAGCAACAGATCACAAATTCAGACTTAATATATTCATGAAGTTAAAGAAAAGATTATGCTTTTAAGAAATTTCAATGCTTATTATCTCTTCTGAGAAGATCTACATGCTATTTATAAAATGCAATTAAAACATCTCTACATCATAACAATAGTGAATATCTCTCACTACTCATTTTAAAAGAACTGTCAATCTGAAAAAGAAACAATCAATAAAATATCATTGATCTTATGTTTATCTTAATAGCAATTAAGAAGTTAATTTAATTCTGTAATTCAATGAATCACTGAGCAATCACTTAAGATTACATCTTAATAGACATTTAAATTGTAATATTAATGAAAAAGTCAGCATTAAGCAAGTACTATGCATTGAAAAAGCTTAACAAGAAGAAATTTAAACAGTATCTGTGTCAGAAAAAGTGAGTATGCATATTATGCTTATTTATAGCTTTGCAACAAATCATTTATAAAGATCTATAAAAAATACTATTTAAAGATTTGTTCATATGCACAAGCAAACTCTCAGTAATCATTAAAGATCTTGAAACTTCTTGTGAGTGCAAGATGTACAAAACAACAATATAATAATATTGAGATAAATTACAACAAGATATTTTATCAATTCTTTTAAGATTTACTTAAGAAGAAACTACAACATATAAGATATACAAATTGACAACAGTTCATTAAACAGTTAATCTCAGCTTTGAACAATTTTCATAAAAAGAATTTATAAAAATTATTATAATAAAGCAAGCTCTGTACAGACAAATTATAAGCATCATTTCACATCTTATTTTTATGAAGATCAGATCAGAATAACACAAGTAGTAATAATTTTATTAAAATATAAATTCTGACAGAGAAGTTCTTTTTAGAAAAGAAGCAAGCAGATTTTAAAAACATTAATAATGAGTTATCTGCACTTTTTACACTAAATATCTTCTCAACAATTACTGTAAAGCAGATTAAGCAGACAATTCATAAACTGTTAAATAATAAAGTTTTAAAGTCAAACAACATTTTAAATGAAGTTCTTAAGACTGTGATTTTCTTCATTGAGAATGATCTTACATAAATAATTAATAGATACTTTATCAATAAATTGATGTCTAAAAGCTTTCAAGAATTTATTATAGTAATTTTATAAAAGAACAGAAAAATGAACTACTTACTGTTAAGCAGTTATTATTTTATTGTACTGAAAAATACAATTATAAAGCTGCTGAAAAAGCTGATTATAGAGTGAATTGCTGAGATAATAAAGATATATAATTTTCTTTTATGAAATTAAATAAAAGTCAGAAAAAAAAAATCTATTTTTATTACTTTAAAGCTGCTCACATTCTGTGTCAACACTGCATAAAAGACAAAGTTAAAATGCATAATCTTAATGTTTAATCTTGATCTCAGTAAGATATTTAACAATGTTTTACATAAAAGATTGCTATACATCATACAATCTGCAGAGTTCTCATCATAAGTTATTTACATTATAGAATGCTTTCTGATCAAATGTTATACAAGAATAGTCTTTTTAGAATTTGAAAGTAACTGAATATTTATAAAACAAAGATTTCTTAAAGATTCTTACTTTCTTTAATTTTCTTTCTGTTCTTTATGTCAGAACTGCTGACAACATTTAAGCATTTAAAGAGTAAGATGATGATGTTTAACTTTATAAATAATATAAATTTAATTACATAGAGAATCTCAGCATAAATAAATTGTTATAGATTGAAGTTAGTTTACAGTTAATGCATTGTATGAGTAAAGAGACATAAAATGAGATTTGTATTAGACAAATATAAGTTAATTTACTTTACAAGATATTATAAAGATCTCAGTGAGAATCTGATGAGCATAGTGTGTTTTAATGATTAAATAATCTTAATAAAGACAACATTGTGAATATTGAATGTTCAGATTGACATAAGATTAAGATGAAGAAAGTATGTGCAATAGATAGCTTAAAAAGACATTATGATATTTAAAGCTCTTTTATGCATTACATTATTTATATAAGACTTATTTACAAAGCAGTTCTGACTGCTTTATACAGCAGTAATTTAATTAATTATGCTATATAAGTTATAGATGTAAGATTTACAAAATGATGACATCTCATTAACTGTCTTACTCATTAAATCATTGAAGTATCTACAGAATCATTGTCTAAGAAAGATAATGAAAATCTATAAAAGAACATTTATAACTACTTTAAAATGAGAATTCAATGTTTAATTTCTAAATCTATACATAAATCACAAGACAATGCAGAGATTTCTTAAGACAGCTGACAATTCAGTCTTTATAAGAATTAAATAAGTAATTAATACAGTCTAAATAACACTTTAAATTTCTGTTAGCAGAACACTGAGAAAATATAGATGCAATATAGTTTTCATAACTAGATAACTGACAATGATGAAGAGTCTACAGCAAAGAGTAATGACACAAATAGAGAAGTAGAGATAGCTTTAGATATAATTAAGAAGATAGTAAATGAATTTACAGAAAGTACTGATTAGATAAATAAATTTAAAGTGAAAACAAAGATGAATTTATAAGTCAGCAAGACAAAAAGCAATTATATAAAAGTTAGATTGAACTCAGTCAGTTTATTAACTTTATAAGAATTTTTATAAGCATAAAACAACAGTACTGTTTCTGCTTTGCATAGAGATGCTGAGTCTTAATGTTTAATTAATCTTTATAAAAGTCTTAAAGATTGATAAGTAATGTTTATGTAATTGATCAGTGCAAATTATGTAATATGTATTTTTCTTTTACTCAAATTACACTGATCTTTACACTCACTACTTTCAGAAAACTGAAATTACAGATTTCTGCAAAGTTCTTTTCACAGCAGTCAGCACTCATCAGACAGCTTAATGACTAATTGTAAGTGATTTACTCAGTTATTTTAATTTTGTGTGACAGATTATTCAGAAAAACATCTTAAAATATGAAGATTTTACATATCTGAATAATTAAAAGATAATTCAATGAATTAAGATAGATTCAGTGAATTAAGAGAGATTACTTGCTGTTTAGTGAAAGTAAATGTTTAAGAAATAGATACAATACAGACTCATTAATGCATAAAAAAGATAATAATAATTAATTAACATTCTGTTAAGATAGTGTCTGCAAGATAGAACTAAGATTTTCTCACTTGAGTTTTTTTGTTATAAATAGATTAAGTATAAAGTCAAATTAAATTAAAAAAAAGTGCACTTAATCTAAACTTGTACTAAAGTTCAGATTAGATCAAATCAGATTTATATATAAATTAACTTTATTTATAATTTGTGCAGATATCTGTATGCAGATAAGACTAATCATAATGAGTTACACTGATTTTAATTACAATACTTTAAATGATGACTTTGATGATCTAAACAAAGATATGAGACTCAATATCTATAAAGATAGCTAATTAATGCATATACATTAGAATTTCTCATAAAAAGATTAAAACATTACAATATGAATGAATCAGTCAATATTACAGTATCTTTACAATTAACTACATTATTAATTTTCTCAGCTCATTCTGAAAAGAGAGTTAGAAGAGATTTATTTAGTAATTATATCAATAAATGTAAAAAATTCATGAAACTACAATCTGTTCAAAACACAATGTCAATTTCTTTGCTTTCAAGAAAAACACATTGTACATCAGAAAGAACATTCATATTTAAAGAATGAGAAGAAAGAAAAGAATGAAGAAAAATAAATAATGAGTAAATTTACATAAGAGTAATTTGACAGTGAATAATGTTAATTCTTAACAGTGAATATTAAATTAATTTTAATTACATTATCTTCATTTACATTATTTCTTCTTCATGCTTCACTATTTCATCATTCATTACATTACTTAATCACACAGTCAAGAATCTTTAATCTTTGATGAAATTATATAATCAGAGATCTTCAATCTTTAATGAAATTACATAGTCTATTGAAAGAAAGTAAATACTTATACTATACTATGCTGTCTAGTGAAACTTCTAAACTGTATTGTCTATGAGCACATCTTGATCAAGAGAGTTACAGAAGAAATAGAAAGAATGTTGATTGTAGTTAATGTAAATAGAGTCTTTACTTAGTCTTTAATGTTAGTTCTATTTTACTTTATAAAAACAGCTAAAACATTACTTCTTAACATTTTCACTCAGTGAGACTGCATTTATTGACTCTCACTAACAGCAAACATCAGATGATTAAATGCATTGTTAAGAGTTCAACAAATTATTTAAGAATTTAACTAATTATCAACAGTGAATCTCATAAATTTAATAAATTACTTAAAGATTTATTTAGACAGAGACTTAATAAGCTCATCAGCAATCATCTTTTAACTGAGTATAAAGTTTATTTGAATCTGATTGTGCTTATGCAGATCATAAATGTTGTAATAAAAGATATTGATGTACTTTAATTATTTATGTATATATACATTCTTAATTAAGATCAAGACAGCTTAATTGTCTTCTTTAAGCTGAATAAATAAAGATATTTAATGAGCTTTGTTCTTTTAAATGCTCATACAGTATAAGTTAATTTTAAGATATTTACTTATATTTATGTTTTTTAATATCTATTTAAGTCAGATCTCAATCTTTGCACACATTGACATAGTTATGTATTCAGTCTCAGTGATTAAGATAATAATAAACTTCTGCTTTTAACTTACTTACAACACTGATTCATCTTTAAGCATATAAATATATTTTAGAATTAATTTTTAATTCTGCTTGTCTGAAGCATAGTTGAAGTCAGAGTATTTAAGCATTACTTGACTCTCATTAAAGCTGTATATGATGTTAAGATTAATAATTAATTTTATATATTACAATAATCTCTTAAATGTGTATTCATAATGCTCTGCAGAATCACTGAGATATTGACTTAATCAATTTAATATGAAGATAATGTTTAACTGAATATGAATTGCTGTATACATTAAACTTTTAATTATTTATTAATACTATCTTTAATCTATTCTTTAATCAGTTAAGCTGATGAGATGAAGAGCATTATATTTATTAAGTGAAATACTGATGACTCTGTACTTATTAAATTGCATATAAAGATTCTTTAATATCTTATTTACATAGTAAGTCTGATTCAGGTGCAGAGTTCTCATTTTATAATTATATATAACTTGAATATCAAGAATTTTCTGTATCTTTTTTAAGTTCTTAACTTTGAACATGTTCATAAGAGCTTGCTTAAATCAGAGAATGTATAATAGATTTATTGAAGTTACATTAATATTGTTTACATAAAGAAGCAGCATAATTCTTTTAATGCTGTAAAGAAGAAGATAGAAATCAATCTTGCTTTAATGAAAACTTAATTTAAATAATTTAATAACACATTGTTTATGTTAATTCTGTGTGACTTGCTTAAGATCATAAAGGCTGCACAGTATGTGTAGAACACAACTAAATGTGACATTAACTTTAGAAGAAAGTACTATATAGATTGTTTTTTTTTAGAAAGAATTCTGTAAAAATATTATTGACATTTACTTAATGACACTTTAGATTCTTAAGTGCAATGATAATCAGAAAGATTCACAGAGTGTTAAACTTAATAATGAGAGCAAAAATATTTTTATAATTAACATTATATGTTTATGAAAAGTCTCTTGTCACAAGTTTTGCCTTAAGCTTATTTAAGAATTCATCAGTGTTCAGCTTAAATTTAAAGATTTATTTACTGATCACAATGTTAACTCTTCTTAATAACACAGTCTCTTTTCATGTTTCATTTGCTGTCAAGACTGTCAGCTTTGCATAAATAACATTCTTTTACATTTCTTCTCAGATTGAGTCTTTCACTGCTTCAGCATAGATAACAGACATTAAAATGTTAGATTTAATCATAAAGTCTTTTTTATCTGCAGAGAATGTTACAAATATTAGTATAGCTCTTAATATTTTAATTAAGAGCTTATCTGCATCTTAATTGTCATTATCATTGTTTCTCTTTCATTTCAGAATCTTAATGTACAGAAAGATTCTGACTTCTTTAAATATCATTATCTTAACTTAATCAGTGTTAATCTTTTCACTTAACAACTTATCTAGATTGACTACAGTCAACTTGATTTCATGTTGTTTATCTTAAGACTTGTTAATCTTAATTATAATTAAGTTAAACTACATCTTACTGTTTTAAGTTATAAGTGCCTGATCTGAAGCTGTGATCTTCACAATAATTAACTTCTTTTATAAACATTCAATGAATCTTTTATTTAAAAGAACATTTAATATCTACTATTGCAGTTTAAAATTAACAGTGTCTTTCTTCTCACTTTTAATAAACTTTACAATATGATTCTTAATGATGTACTTAAGATCTGAAGCTTAAAGCTGATACTGCTTTATGATTTTCTCAATATAATTTATAAAGACTCTTACTTATTCTTAATTCATGAACTTGTTGTGTTTATCTTTAAATAATAATTTAAGATCAATGTAGCTGTAGCACTTGCATTCTTATACATAAATGTAATTAATGAATGATTTTACATCAGTGAAAGCTTTCTTAAGAATTATTTATTTATCATTAATTAAGAGATCAGTTACTGTTCAATTATAAAGATAAATATCTGTCTGTGCTGTCTGCACTCAGAACTTTATTGATAATTATATTTCTTTAATTATAGTGTACACTGAGTTCTCAGTGATTCAGATGATTCTTTTGACAATGTTATTTTAAATTGACATGTAGAGCATTGTGTATTGCAGTGTAATGTTAAGAGATTTGCATTAGTCATTTAAAGTGAACTTTAACTTCATTTCATTGTTACTTTATACAACAAGAATCTTTGCATCAGTCTGAAGTTCAGTCTTTAATCATCATTTTTATAATGTCTGTAAAATCTCATCACATTACTTCAGCAATATTGTTCACATCTTTCAGAAATGATTATCTATTATCTTCAGAAAGTATTGATATTCATTAAATAACAAGAATAATGAGCTACATATATTAATAAAGACAAAAACAAGAATGTTAATTTTTCTTTTGCTTACAGTGTAATTTTATTTGTTGATGAACTTAATTAAAGCATAAATCTCACACATATTCTTATTGTTCTCAACAATGAGAATTGACTTTTTAAGAATTGTTATCTTGTAAAGATTACACAACTTTACAGAATCAAAATAAACAAATCATTAATGTTAAAGTCTGTAAGTCTTAATCTTTCTGTTTAATGACACAGTGTCAACATCTAAGAAGTTAATTATAAGATTATGCTCATAAATTTAAACATATAAGCTTGCATCTGAAGCAGCAGCAGAAAAGATGATCTCTGAATGTGATATGTATATTGTAAATATTAAAGCAAATTCATTAAGATTCTTTGCAATATACTTAACTATATAGACTTCATCTTACTCTAATACTTTTATTATAGTCTTACTGTGCTTGTCATACATTTAAAGACAGTGTTGATTAAAGCTTTTATACAGTTTCATTTTACATATTCACTTTCTTGATAGAAGATTGATCTCAAGTTTAGACATATAAAGTGTTGAACTCAGTCTTGCAGAATTTTCTAATTTAACTTGTATAATGATTACTTCACAATAGTGAGAGTATAAATGTTCTTTCTTAACTTTAATTTGCTGACATCTCATTTGTATAAGAGAGCCATGACAGTCTTCTTGAACAGAGCAGCAATTTTATTGTTAACTTTCTTTTTCTCTTTAGATTTAGAGAAGAAGTCATCATCATTATTGTTACTGACTTTTGTATCAAAGACTCTGTATCTCTTTTCTTTTTCTTTATAGACTGACTTCTAATACAACTTAACTGCAGTCAATCTGTATAGCTTGACTGCAGTTAATCTGCTTATCTTCTTTTAAGTATCTTACTTGACATCAGAAAGAAATTTGCAATCTTTAATGAAGTGAAAATCATTGTAAAGAAAGTATTTAATAAAGTAACAAGAAAAATGATCACTGTTTAAGCTAAATGATCTATAATAATGTTACTTAATATTAGTTGCATAGTAATTCAATAAACTGCAGTTCTAATTCATTAAACATTAATCTTCTTTCTGTTTATCTGTTCACAAGACAATGACAATCTCATTAATTTTAAATTATATCTCTTTTTTTTAAAGCTTTTATAAATCTTTCTTGACATCTAAATTATTCTAAGCATCAATGACATTACAGATCACAACATACTCAATTAATAATATTTAAAGCAGTATTTAAAATCATTATTCTGATTTAAACAACTCAATTATATCAGACTGAGTTGCAGCAATCTTTTTATCAAGTTTGCTTAAATAAGTTTATGCTTCTTTAATGAATATATTTTTTAACATTTTATATTCAACAAACTTCATTAAATATTGTCTCTCAGTTATCTGCAGCTTCTTTTTATACTTAAACTTTAACATATCTTAAACATTCTTTATGCTAATTTTATTTACTAAATATTCTTAATTATCTGCATTTATGCAGATAATAAATCAACATAAAATCTTTACATCAGTTTTCTAATTTCTAAAGCTGAGACTGCTGAAAAGAAATGAGTCTAAAAATTTATTAATTAGTATATTAATTGCTGAAATTTCAACAACATTTTATAGATTTTCTTTTATCAATCATTTTTTTATAAAAGTAAATTATTGATTGCAGTTCTTGCAAATGAGAATTGAGATGAGTCATTGCTTTATAAAGAAGTTGTTGAAGTTTATGATGATGATAGTTGACATATAGTATAAGAAGTGAATAAAGTAAAATAACAATGTATGCATTGAAGATAATATAAATAAAATAAATAGAAAACTTTTATATCTCTTATTCTGTAAGATAATAGTGCTTATTCATTCTAATGACTTATATTAAGCTGCTGAAGAACAGTGCTTTTTAAATAACTGTAAATGCTGATTTTTGTTGAGATTAATTTTTTATGAATCTTTTAAGTTAAATATACTTAGTTACTGCAGAACAGTGCTTTTTAAGCAACTGTAAATGTTGATTTTTGCTGAGACTGATTCTTTATGAATCTTTTAAATTAAATGTACTCAGCTATTGCAAAATACTGATTCTGCTAAAGTCAAATTTATTATAAATCTCAATAATCAGTAATACTGCTAAAGCTGAATTGACTGTAAATGTCAATAACTGATATATACAGCTATTGTTAATGTGCTGATTCTGTTAAAGTCAGATTTATCATAAATCTCAATAATCAGTAATATTGTTAAAGTTAAATTAACTATGAATCTCAAAAGCTGATGTACTCAGCTACTGTCACACTAGAAATATACACTTTCTCTGAGAAGCTTTTTGTTAATTTGAGCTCATAATTTATTAAAAGAAAGTAGATATTCATGCTATACTATGCTGTCTAGTGAAATTTCTAAACTATGTTGTCTATGAGTATGTCTTGATTAAGAGAGTTACAGAAGAAGTAAAAAGAATGTTGACTGCAGTTAATGTAAATAGAGTCTTCACTTAGTCTCTGACACTAATTCTATTTTGCTTCATAGAAGTAGCTAGAACACTGCTTCTCAACATAGTCAGAGATTCTCAATCTTAAGTAGAATTATATAATTAAAAGTTCTCAATCTTCATTGACAAAACAATGTCTGACATCATTCTGTTAATAAAATACTGTTAAATAATGATTATTTATATTTTAAGTCTTTTAATGTTGAAAGATATAAGTCTTTAAACAGTAAATGAAGATAAATTCTCATCAATAAATAATGATGATTGTTCTAAGTGCTGATTAGACTTTATAGCATAGAGTTATAGCATAGTTGATGATAACATCATTATGCATTTTCAAAGAATAGTACATGCTATGATTTAAGATGAAATCTTCATTTTTAATGCATAATTTTAACATGCACACTATTAAACTAATTGACAAAAACTTCTGCATGTTTTATATCAACTTATACTTACTTAATCAGACTAATTCTTGCTTACTCAGTCTGCAAATAACTTGCAATTCACACAGAGTCAGATTGAATTAATCTGCACTTAACTTAAGTCAAAAAAGTTCATTTTATCTGACTTGACACTTAGACTCAACTCAAACCTATGTAACCTATAGGCAACCTGTGCACTCAGTCTATTTTAGACAGAAATTGAAAAATTTGCAATAGTGTTACAATAGTCAGAAAAGACTCAGCCTATTAGTTTTTAGATACAGCTATACAGTAAAGATTTTAAAGAAAATTGATTATCATCTCTGAGTGTTATCTCATTGTTAATATTCAATACACAGACAGAATCAAGTGATGATGCCTTTAAAGATACTGAACTTGATTTCTTTAATGAAGAAAAAGAGAAGATAGATACAGAGAATGAACACAATGAAGATAAGCACAATAAAGATGAGTATAATGAAGATGAAAATAAACAAGATGAGAACTGAATGATCATGTGCCTCATAGGTATTCAAGATTTCTTTAAGTGCACAGTGAGAAATGCAGATTTGAATGAAAGAAGTGAAGATATGCTTAAATTAAGAAAAGTTTGATATATAGATCAGTCTGCAGACTCTAGTTGCTGTATACTGTATCTAATGATCTCTGAAAGACTCTATTGACAATATAGATGATACTGATCATAATTAGTTTCTTGCACAGATTCACTTATTACTTAAGTCTATTTTCAGACAATTGTCATCTCTGTAAGACCTACAGCAACACAAGAATACAACAAGCTTAAGTCAATTCAGTAAGACTGACAAAAGTCAAGATAAGCTCTCTGTCTTTCTGATCAGCTTTCAGGCCTTCTCTCTGACATGCTTTAGATAATTCTCTTATAGTTAAAGATGACAACAAAAAGCCTGACAAGACTAATGATTATATTAAAGTCACAAGCATAAAGTTAAAGATTAGCTCTGCAGTCTTTCAAAGCTTCTCTCTTAGAAAATAGACAGAGGTACACAGTTACTTAATTTATTGATTGCTCAATCTCTTTAAGTGTTGCTCTACTTCAGCATTCATGTAAGTAAGTCATTGACAAAGACAATCATGAAGTAGCAGCAGTCACAAGTTCTCTCAGTATCATCACTTCATCACTTTCTTCACAGTCTCATGCTTAAAATGCTGCACTTAAAGAGCAGAAATGAAAGATTACAAAGATTGTTGATAAGAGATGAGCAAGAAAGAACTGTAAATACAAAGTGTGCTGAAGAAGTACATGACTGCTTAGAAGCAAATTAGAGAATGTGCAAAGACTATTATGAGAGTTTAAGAGAAAACACTCAGCTCTGTGTGAATGCAAATGAGTCAGACTGACTGACAAAGACAAAAGTTGATAATCATTAATTACTTTATTTACAGAGAAGATTTACATGTACTTTATTTTATACAAGATGATAAGTTCTTAAGTTTCTATTCTATCAATACAACTCTTGTATCTTTTTCTTTCTTATATTTAAGCAACACATTCTCTAATCATTTATTAAATAAATGTATCAACTTCTTTATCTATTGTTCTATCTTCTGACTTCATCATAAATTCTAAAGAGAAGACACAAAGAAAGTATGTCTCTCACTCTTTATAGCTTGTTGTGATCTCATCTTCAGTAATACTCAATGCAGCATTCATTTTCTCAACACAATTCTTGTTCAGTTTTTACACAGTTTAAATAGAGGCCTGTCTTGATATTTAATGTATATTCTTTCTTCTTTTGCAATTTCTCACTCAAATTCCAAATCTAATTTGTACATAAGTATCAACTTGATTTACATGTTGTGACTGTTGATTCTTGAAAAGACAGTATTTAACTGAAGATGACTGAGATACTTGTTTGTTGAAGCTCTTTTGTTAAAGGTCACAGCTAACAATACTGAAGATTGCTGAGATATTGCTTAGCTAATTGACAAATGCTTATGCATGCTTCTGAAAGATAAAGACTAGCAATTAAGCTCTTAATTGCTTTCATTATGTCTAAATTAACTTTTATTCTTCTCATCTCAAACTTCATTAAAATGTGTCAGTCTCAGAATTAGTCAAGCTTGATTGACATGCTCAATATATTATTAGTAACAAGTTCATGATTTATCAATTCTGACAGATTGATGAATGATTTAACTTAAATGAATAGAATCTTTCATGATACTCTTGAGAAAGCATCTGAACTGTTTAGAACATAAGCTGCAAAGAGAAGTCTGTTGAGATCTTTTACTGCAAGAAATGTGATCTCAGTCTGAAGTCATATTGTGCTTTAAGGTGCAAGAACACTGATGTAATCATACTTATCACAGATGATCACAAGATCTATCAGACAGGTTAAGGTGAGTTTTTGAAGAACTTCACTTGTTTAAAGATGAATAACATTGCAGAGTACAATGACAGCTTCTGCATTATTGTCTAACAGAGAGATTGATGACTTTGCTGATGTTAAATGATTGTTACTCAGTTCTTTAGAAGTTCTGTTGATGCAATGCTGCTATCAATGCAATTACTGTCTACTGCAACTTTCTGAAGAAGAAAGCTGCTGTCTGATTATGTGAAAGGCTGTCTACAGAAAGAGTGAGTTCAACATTAGTTAAGGCAATCTGTCTGCAGTTGATGGCTGCAGTCACTGAAAAACAGGTGCTGAGTGCAGCTATGCTCTCAGTGTTTCAGAAGAAGAGACTGACTGTGTACTTCATGTGTCTAGAAGAGTCAGAACTATCATTCAATAAATACATATATTTATTTGCTACTTCAGAGAATCTAATCAAGCACTTCAAGCAGAAGCATTTGATCAACTACAAAGAAGAAGATTGACCTGAGTGCAAAGTCTGTTAAATGTCTCTGAAGCATAAGATGCATCTTCAGAATTATGCAGCCAGAATACATGAAACTGTTTTCTAATCACTTGATGATCTCTGAATGTTATCTGCTAATAACATATTTTCTCTATCCTTCTGCTCTCTTCTTATATGCTTTCATTGGCAATCCCTTTTAAGAGCACTACTCTATGATTTTATTTTGACTCACAATTTTTTTTGCACTAGCACTATAACGGCTAGCTGAGTTTTAGACCCTACATAACCTGACTTTGGAAGTACATGTGAAAGTAGACTGCTGCCTGAGGATTAGTAGACATCAGCGGACATCAGCGTCGGCAAGTTATTTTTATGATACAGGCTTATCTTAGAACATGGTTGCACTTCGAACTACAGTGTCCTTTGATTGACATACGAAAGAGGCTTTAACCAACAGACTCATTGTGACGGATTGGTCGCTTGAACACAGCCAAGCCTTTTCTAGACCGTTGCAGTGTTCAAGGGAAATCCAACATGGCCTTGAAAATTATCCCAGTTGAGAGGAAACAATCCCTTCAAATCGGCATCCTTGAGAAGCTTGCAGTCTGCTTTGTGGCCTTTCTTATTCCAGCCAGCGCTCTGGCAGGCCTTATTGTAATGAGGTCAGCATCCCAATCAAATAGGATGGGCTCAGATGGTCGGCTTACTCCATTGCAGTACCAGAAAAGCGAGCACTTGGCACACATCTTCAAGGAGGCCGCCTGCTTATCGCACCCGTGACATGTTTTTGTACCATTCATTTCTATCGAAAACTTTTGGACCTGGTCGCTCAACGCTAGCAACTTGTTTAGTGATAGTGGAAATATCTGTGGGATCACGTTGTGTTAGAAACGTAGACCAAGTTTGTTGTCTTAATAGTAATTGTAATAGTACCTTGATATTCGTGGGCTCCTCATGACGGATTCCCGGTTCAGAAAACATGAATGCGTGACGCTGTGCGTAGAGAATTGCAATGGTGTACCCTTTCTGAACTTGTGAAGGTGCCAATTCACTGCCGCGCCTGTCTGTATAGAAGAAGAGCGGAACCGTCGTGCCGTCAACATCTTTAATGTCCATCTGTAGACGAAGCAATGTAGCGAAGTTGACAATCTCGGCCAGGAACAACCAATGCCGTCGTGGTCGGTAGGTAAACCCGTCGCTGCTTGTGTAGAACTCGGGACTAACGCCCTTCTCGTCTGGTAAGTCAATAAAACCCGGGAACGTCGCCCGGTTGCGAAAGTCTACCGGCTGTCCGGGTCGTTTTGGCTTCTCCCTCCTCCACAGCCAGTCTTCGAACTCTTTCGAGTCAAGTCCCTGAGGAATGTCATCCACGGCAGTCTTCCACTTCATCGACATCCTGTATAACTCGTGCTTCGAGGGGTCCTGGGACAGAGCTCTGTTTTGAAGCACCCCGAAGCTGTCGTCGCCTTGGAGGACAGTCCATCCAAGCGCCGCCCGCTCAGCAAAAATTCGTGCCCTGGCTAGGTCTCCATGGGCGATAGCGATTTGTGCGGCGTCAAAGAATGCCCTTGGCAAACCAGCGTCATCCGACCCCCGTTCATTATAAAGACGGATCTGTTGATCAACGTATTGAAGTATTCGTAGTGGGGCTGACAAGATCCCCATCAAGCCATCTCTGCCGATGAGACCATCCAGCTTCAAGATCTCATCCAGCCTCCTATCGCATTCTTGGCTCTGATCTGGTGGCAAGGAGCAAAGACGACACGAGCAGGTAAACGCGAATTTTCTTCGAAGAGCCTCTTGGCGGGCTTCGCGGTTGTTGAGGACGCCGAGGTAGTAAATTGTGATCTCCTTGCCCTTCTCGATATCTCGCAATGCATGGACGGTGTGCCGTTTGATGTTCTCGCTCCAGCTTTTCTGGGCGTTGTTGTCGCAGGCATGATTAATACGACATGCATCAAGGAAAATACCCACTTCCCCCACATCGTCCCCAATGGGGAGGGCATTCGTTTGAACAATTCCAAGGTACCGCGAGGCAGCATCATCGGCATGAATGTTATGCAAGGAGAGGAAGGCTCGTCGTTGGTCCGGAGTGAGCGCATCGGCTTGCCTGCGTATGGATGCTAGAAGGGTCTTGCTGTCAAGCGCAGCTTCAAGCACTCTGATGATGGGCTCTTCAGAGAGGATGCGCGTACCCATAGGGATCTTTCTTGTGGCGACAAGTCCTTTGCCTTTCCCAGGGACCTCCTGAAGGGCGTACATTAGGTCACTTGCCGAGCTCGACATTCGAGCGGCAGTGGAGTGGTTCGAAATAGCTCAGGAAATGTGATCTTGGCTTTCAGCTCGGATTGACGTCAAAGACCTTTTCGAGTCCAAGGTCGTTTGTGTTTCCGAAGCTGAGCATTCGGGCCCGCAAACACAGTACGCGAGGCGAGATAGACCTGTCGTTTCTCAGCAGTTGAATACTGAGTGAGCATAGCTACATAATATATGGAGTTAGAGATGGCTTCGCTGCCTGCAATGTTCATTACCCCGCTCTGAGTTGAATGAATGCCTTATTTCTCTGCCTTAGGCATCAGTGTCGTTAATATAAGACGACAGTTTGGATGCATCATGGAATTCCATCAATCTCAGAAAGATATTTCAAATCTGTAAAAAAAGTATAAAATTAATCATATACAACATTCTTTCAGTACACTTTCTTTGAACATAAACAGAGATTTACAACACTTATAAAAATAATTTTGATTATGATGACAGAGTTGTAAATGATGTGTAAAAAGAGTGCATAATTCATTATAAATTATGTTTTTTCAGTAAAATGTCTTTCAATGCAGTAATAGAGATTTGTGACTTCTGTAAAAATGACTTTAATTGTAATAATAAAGATGTAGAAGATCTGTGAGAAAAATATAAGAGTAATTTTGTTGAGAAGTGCAGTGTTCTATCTGCTTCCTTGACTTCTTTAGTCTTATCTTAAGAAGCTAACAGAGTCTTCTTCTGCCTTAGATGACAGAGCTTCTGTCATCAATCTAATCATACTTAAGTTGACTGCAGTCAACATTGACACATTAGATTCACTAAATAGACAGATAGCATAAGTACTCATTATTCTTTCAATAGATTATGAGCTCAAATTAACAAGAGACTTCTCAAAGAAAGTGCAGACTGATTTAGTGCATACAGCTCTTAATATACTGCTCATCAGAGCAAAACAAGATAGACATGATGAATACAATGATTCAGCAACTTAATATAAGTTAAGCATTAATAAATAAGCATTCTCTGCATTGCTGTAAGTAAACAATACATACACATATCTCTTCTGTTATTACATTCATCTTTATAACACACTCTTTTATCTTCAATTCTTATACTGTATGTCAATCATCACTATGAATTAAGAGCACAACTCATTGTTCTTTATAAAGTAACATTCATTTTCTGTTCTTACTTAAGAGAACTATGAAAAATGATTTGTTCATATAAAGAGATGACTGACTGACAAGAATCTCTAATATGTAATAAAGATTCTCATTTAAGTCTTTACAGATAATATACTCATCAGCAATGTTTTCTCTTTCTTCTCACTAAATAATTTTAGTTTTAAAAATCAGCAAATTAACAGCAGAGCTCTGTTCTGAATTATAGTCTGCATCAGTGCTGATGATGAAAACTATTTTATAAATAAAATTACAGTAAAAGCAACTTGAAATGCTTTCTTCTTAAAGTACAAAAAGAAATTGCAGACAACTGAAAGACAATATTTTACAGAGTTTATTAAATATAAGATGTCATCAAACATGATTATCAATAAAATATAAACTTAACTTAACAATCTTTACAGAAAGATTACTGCAACACAGTTAAGACTTAAGAACTTCATTATATTTAAACAGTGATTTTAAATATTGCTCTAAGCATTATCAGCAGAGTATGCTGTCATTTATAATATCATTGATGCTCAGAATGCATTTAACATTGAGATGAATCTGCAGAAACTTTAAAAGAAGAAGACTTAATTAAAGATGTTTAACAATGCTTTATGAGCTGAGCAGTAAAGATGAAAAGAGAGTCATTAAGAACATTAAATCTTATAATATAGTTATATAAAACATTTAAGCTTAAACAGTAATCACTTATCATTATACAGAACTTTAATCTATTATCTTTATAATAATATTCATCATAAACAAAATTGTAAATATGTTTCTGTGATTTACAAGATCATACAGTCAGCAAAGTTAGTCAAGACAGTTAAGAAGTGAATTAAGTTGACTGCAGTTAATTTGCACAGAAATAAAAAAAGAAATTAAATCTATAATGTAAAGATTGTTTTTAAAAAGAAATTCAGTACATAGAAATCTAAATCTGCAGATAAGTTTGATGAGAAGATCACTGCTATCTTTAAAAACATTATTAATAAGATTTCTTAATTAAACTAAGTTGCAGACTCTGACATCTCATCTTATATAACTAATAAACTTTAGCTTTTCAGCAGCTCTCTAATATACATAGACTGAGTATGCAGATTATCTATAGGTCATGTAAGTCTGAGTTGAGTTCAGATGTCAGATCAGATAGAGTGAACTTTTTTTAACTTAAATTAAATGTAAATTAATCTGACTTGACTCTGCACAGATTGCAGATTATTTATGAATTAAATAAGCAAGAATTAGTCTAATTAAGTAAATATAAGTCAGTATAAAATATGTGAAAGTTTTTGTCAGTTAATTTGATAGTGTGCACATTAAAATTATGCATTAAAAATGAAGATTTTATCTTAAATTATAACATGTACTATTCTTTGAAAGTGCATAATGATGTTGTCACTAACTATGCTATAACTCTATACTATAAAGTCTAATCAGCATTTAAAACAATCATTATTATTTACTGATAAGAATTCATCTTTATTTACTGTTCAAAGATTTATATCTTTCAACATTAAGAGACTTAAAACAAAAATAATTATCATTTAACATTACTTTATTAATAAAATGATGTTAAACATTGCTCTGTCAACAGAGATTAGAGATTTTTAATTATATGATTTTATTAGAGATTAAAGATTCTTAATTGTGTGTTTGAGTGATGTGATGAATGATGAAATAGTGAAGTATGAAGAAGAAGTGATGTGAATGAAGATGATGTAATTAAAGTTAATTTAATATTCATTGTTAAGAATTAACATTATTTACTGTCAAATTACTTTCATATAAATTTACTCTTTACTTATCTCTTTTCATTCTCTTCTTTCTTCTTATTCTTCAAATACATATGTTCTTTCTAACACACAATGTATGTTTCTTAAAAGCAGAGAAGTTAATGTTGTATTTTGAACAGATTGTAGTTTCATGAACTTTTTGCATTTATTGACATAATTATTAAGTAAATCTTTTCTGACTCTCTTTTTGAAATGAGCTGAGAAAATTAATAGTGTAGTAAATTGTAAAGATGCTATAATATTAATTGATTGATTTAAATTGCAGTATTTTAATCTTTTAATAAGAAATTCTAATATATATGCATCAGTCAGCTGTCTTCATAAATATTGAGTTTCATATCTTTGTTTAGATTATCAAAGTCATCATTTAAAGTATTGTGATTGAGATTAATATAACTTATTATGACTAATTTTATCTGTGTATGAGTATCTACACAAATTGTAAATAAAGTTAATTTATACACAAATCTGACTTGATCTGACCTGAATTCTAATGCAAATTCAGATTAGATGTACTTGTTTTCAACTTAATCTGACTTTATACTCAGTCTAGACACATATGCAATGATGTATCATCAAAGTCAGAGAGAAGAGATTGTATGCTAACTACTATGACACAGTTACTATATAAGATAAGAATAAAAATTCAGTTCTTTTAAGTTCAACACTTTATGTTCTGAAGCTTGAAGTCAATCTTTTGTCAGAAAAGAAGATGTATAAGAAGAAACTGCTTAAATATTGTAATTATAAGAGTCTTTACATGCAAAATAAGAGCAAAAAGCTCATGTTAAAAGCATTTGAGAAAGAAAGAGTCTACATAGTTAAGCATATCTTAAGTAATCTTAATGAATTCACTTTACTCTTTGCTATGCATGTATAAAGTAAGTCAGAGATCACTTTTTCAGAAGTATATAAGAACTTACAGATTCAGATCTCTGAGTTTATTATAGATATACTCAGTGAGAATATATAAATGAATGATGACACAGTCATGTTACATGACAACAAGATCAAGACATATAGACTTTGACATTGTTAATTTACTCATCTCAGCATAGCTAAGCTTCATGATCTCTATAAGATCATCACTTTGAGCAAGTCAATTCTCATTATTAAGAACAATATTAATGTGTACAAGATCTGTGCTTCAACTAAGTTTATAAATCAGTGAGAGCACAACATAAGCAAGAGAAAAGTCAACATTCTTACTTTAATCTTTATTAACATATGTAAATCTCTGTCTTTGTCATTTACTGACTATCAATACTTTCTAAAAATCATAGACAATCACTCACTGTTGAGCTCAGTTACTTTAGTTAAAAAAGTGAAAGATTGATACTTTGTATTAAGTATTACTTAAAAAAGACTTAAGTGCAAAAGAACATACTACTAGCTGATATATCATAAGACTTCTCATTGATTGTGTGATGAAGTAAATTTAACAATAAAGATTGTGAATGTCTTGACAACCTTTCATTATACACAAATTTCTAGCAATCAAGAACACTCAGTTTTATCTTAAGAACACAATTTCACAATTAAAGAATTCTATTATAAGATTTGACATCAATGTTAGATATAACTCATGATAGCTATGACTAAAAGTGTGATGTCATCTTTTAACAAGTTATGAGCTCAAATTGATGTAATGATATTGAATATGTATTGACTGTCTTACTTACATAAGCTCAAGATTATGAGTTTAAATCATGTTGTGTGTGCATTCTTTTCACTCATGAGAAGCTGAGTAAGCAACATATGAGTGTGCTGACTGGTCACAAGTTAAAGAAAGTGTTAAATATAACTCATGATAGCTGTGACTAAAAGTGTGATGTCATCTTTTGACAATTAACTTCTTAAACTCATTAGTAGTCATAGTATTTTTGAGTATTGAGTTTGACAAAAATGTTGCAGAGATTTTAAAGAGAAATTGTAATAACAATAAAATTGATAATAAGATTTATTCAATGATTAAATTCTGTGTAAAGCAATTCTGATGTCACTACAACAAAGATGATCAATGTAAAGCTTCAATAGCTGATATTGACAAGTCATTTACTCTTGATCTTCAAATAATCATCAACTCTAATAAATCTGTTAAGTTAAAGATATTGCTAGGTCTTAAACAGCTTTAAGAGTTAGATAAAGAGATGACTCAGATTCTATTAATGCATCAGTTTAACTACTTGCTCACTGAGAATGTCAAGTTCACTCAGTACTATGTGATGTATTGCTGTGCTGTTTGTGTTCTTGTTGAAGAGTAAGATATATACTTTTACTTATTAGATCATGAACACAGCTAACCTTCATACTAAAGAAATCAACATCTTGACTCAGCAGTTAGACTGTATAACACTCATCATTAACTTTAGACAAGAAGCTGCAAAGCTGTTTAAAGCAATTCTTTAAAGTATATTAAAGACTCAATGTGACTGAGATAGTGCTGCTTGCTTAAGTGAGAGTAACTGATAGACTGAGTGTAGAGTCAAGTCAGATTGAAAAAAAGTGCATTTAACTTAGATTTGCACTAAAATTCAGATCAAATCAAATTGAGTTTGTACACAAATTAACTCTATCTACAATCTGCACAGATATTCATACACAGATAAAACTAATCATAATGAGTTACACTGATCTCAATTCTATGCTCTATTGAGTTAATATGTAGCATAAGTTTATCATATAAATTTAGACAACATCACAATTATGTTATAGTCATATTTTTAATGTGTATTTGTAACAAATTAAGAACAAGTATGATTCTATTATAATGAGTTAAGCTACACATATTGTAGTTTACAGACTACAACTATAATACTATTTTTAAAGATTTAAAAAGAACTTAAACAACATCAATTTATAATAGAAGTAATGAATTAACTTTATGTTCTTTGTTTAAATAGTTATGCATTTTGTGTAAATTACACACAAGTTAATGTTTAAATATCTATTAATAGTTAATCTCAATATCAATATGTAAAGTATTACTCTCAAGATATTTTATTAAGAATGTCTTCATAGTTTTTTGTACAGTCTGAATAGCAGAGCTTTGTCAGTGAGTAAATATATTTAATTTGTAAAGATAAGATTTAAATAAGATATTCTGTACAATCTTTTTAATTAATCACTGAAATAATAGTTTAAGAATTAGAAACTTTACACTCTTTTAATAATGTCTAATCTCTCTGAGCATAATCACTATAGATACATTAGAAAGTACTGTTAAAAAATAAATAAAATATGTATATACTGTTAGTTTTAAATCTTTGCTTCTTTAATGATTGTAATGTAATCTCAGTTATCATTTTCTTCTTTAACTTCACAATTACTCAGTCTTTTTCTTCAGCTGTATTTCTCACTTTATTGTAATTTATCACTCTGCTTAACTTCACTGTCTTTGAGGTTCACTTTGTTCTGATTATATTATTTAGAACTGTTAAAATTGTTCATTAAAAATGAGATAGATAACTTTGACTTGATAGATAATTCAACAAAATGATGTTCAACATCACTTTATTGATGAAGTAATATTAAATGATGATTGTTTGTGTCTTAAGTCTCTTAATGTTGAAAGATATAGATCTTTAAACAGTAAATAAAGATGAATTCTCATCAGTAAATAATAGTGATTGTTTTAAGTGCTGATTAAGCTTTGTAACATAGAGTCATAGCATAGTTAATAATAACATCATTATGCACTTTTAAAGAATAGTACATGCTATAATTTAAGATGGGCCTGCAAAGACTCTTCCTCCCCGTGGTGCAGGCTGGGAACCTGGAAGGCTTGCCTTTCAGAGCTAATAGAGTCACTGGTCGAGCTGTGGTTGTTGCAGTGCAAGGTGCCACAGTGGTGTCGCGCAGGCGTTGCTGACGTGCCTTGCAATGTGGCCTCAACAGAACAGAGGTCTACGACCAAACT
>JAABVA010001696.1_pt1 | contig 23134 bp, 10 predicted proteins | sample 5560331 | NCBI WGS metagenome assembly JAABVA01 (sample SAMN12812661, study PRJNA571458) | rock metagenome | isolation source: Antarctica rocks | place: Antarctica: Victoria Land, Mt New Zealand sud | collected 2016-01-07
GGGTACGGTCTACTCGGGCGGAACGCCCGACGACCCGCGTCCCTACTATGCGCTCGTCAACACCGACCGCGGTCACGACATCTCGTGGTTGGGCGTGGAGAACGACAAAGGGCCGGCGCGCGCGCCGGAGGACGTGCTGGTGCTGGTGGCGCAGATGGCCGTGCCCTTCAGCGAGGCGCACTATGATGATCCGCCCGACGAGTTGGCCGCCGTCGCCGACCGGCAAGTTCACGCGTTGCTTGGCGTCGACCTGGGGCAGCCGCTGTGGTATGACCACGCGCGCTGGCGCTACGCCAAGCCTGCCACGACGATCGATCTGGCGACCTTAAACAGGGACCACGACGGCCTGTTTTTCGCCGGCGACTACACGAGCGGCTGGCGCCTACACCTCGCGCTGCAGAATGGCCGCGATGTCACGTCAATAGTCGCCGCTACGTAATTCCCGGCAGCGCCCTCGTTTCCTTCCCAGCGCTTCCGCGCGCGACCATAATTCACTGGAGGCTGTATCGACGCGTCCTCAGGCGCTACGCAGGGCGCGCGGCGCGGGTGGCGCCGGCATGACGTGGATTGGCGCGTCCTCTTGCAAGGTAAAACGCTCCGTCGCCGCCCGGAGTCCGGCGGCCAGTGTCGCCAAGTCCTGTGTTTGCGTTACCACCTCTTGCACACTCGCCGTCTGCTCATGCGTCGAGGCTGTGACTTCTTCGGCGCCGGCGGCGCTCTCTTCGTTGACCGCGGCGATGCTCTCGATGAAGGTGTGCACGCGCGCCGCTCCCTCCTGCATGTGCGCCACGGCCCGGCCGATGGCTTCCGCCTGCGCCGTCGTCGCGTCGACCCCGCGCAGGATGCCCTGCAAGGCGCCACTGGCCTGCTCGCCCAAGACGGCGCTGTGCTCTACCTCGCGCGTGCCCGCATCCATCGCCGTCATCACCTCCGCCACCTGGGCCTGGATCGCCCCGATGCGCGCCGTGATGCCCTTGGTTTCGGCGCCCGCGCGCTCGGCGAGCTTACGCACCTCGGAGGCGACCACGGCGAAGCCCTTGCCGTGCTCGCCGGCGCGCGCCGCCTCGATGGCCGCGTTCAAGGCCAGCAAGTTGGTCTGCGTGGCGATGTCATCGATGGCGGCGACGATCTGGCCGATCTCGGCGCTGCGCTGGCCCAGCGCGTGTACCTGCGCGGCGCTCGTACGCCGGGCGTCGCGCACGCCCGCGATACTGGCGATCGTCTGGGCGACGGCCGCGCTGCCCTCACGAGCCGTCGTCATCGCCTGTGTGGCGGCTTGCCGTTGCGTCTCGGCATTGGCGGCGACCTCGGTCGTCGCCACGCTCACGCTGGACATCTGCCCCGCAGCCGCGGCGGCGCTCTCGCTCTGCATGCCGGCGCCGCGCGCTACCTCTTCAATAGCCCCGGCGATGTGCGTCGCGGCCTGGCCAATCCGTTCCGTCGTGGCCGACAGACGGGCCGTGCCCAGGGTCACCGCGTCTGAAGACCGGACAACGTGACCAACCAGCGCCTGGAGGTTGGTGATCATCGTGGCGACCGCGTGGCCCAACGAATCCTCCGGTCCCCGTGGCGTGATGGCGCACGTCAGATCCCCCGCGCCACCGCCGTCGCGGCCTGGGCCACCATCTGCTGATGGGCGACCATCGTCTGGAACGACGCGGACAGGGCGCCGCTCTCATCCCGCCGGGCAGCCGGGAGATCGGCCGTCACGGCCGTATCGCCGCCGGCCAACCGCCGCGCCGCCCCGGTGAGCCGTCCGAGAGGCTGTACGATCGAGCGCGCCAAACCCACGGCGAACAGGGCGCTGAACGCCGCAAGCGCGATCAGTCCGATCACAAGGATCAAAAACGCGCGTTGGTAGGCGGCCTCGCTCTCCTGGTATGCCGCGTAGCCCTGTCGCTGCTGGGCGCCCATCAGGGCGTAGACCAAATCGAGCGGCGTGTTCAAGCGGTCGTTGAAGGTCGTCGTGAGCGCGGCCATCGCCTCTTTTTGCTGGCGGGGTGTCCCGGCGGAGAGGCTCAAGAGCGTGTGACGGTTTGCCCCAAGCGCGTCCCAAGCGGTGGGCCAGCGCTGCAAGAGAGCTTGCTGCTCGGGGTCGGTCGCCCCCGCGCGGTACCGCTCGACGGCATGAGTGATGGAGGTGTCCAGCGTGTCTATCTCGAGGAGGACCCCATCGCGCAGCACCGTGGCCGACTCTTCACCCTTGGTCGTCAGGACGTACTGCGTCACGATTTGGCGCATCTGGTCCAGGTTATTGACGATTTGGCTGAGTTGGACCGTCGGGACCAGACGCGCCTGGTAGAGCGTGCGTAGGCGTCCATTGCTGGCGCCGAGTTGGGCAATCGCGATGGCGCACAGCAGCGCGATGGGGAGAAAGACGCCAGCGAACCCGGCCAAGAGCTTGGCGCGAATAGTCATCCAGGATCTCCTTCTAAGCCGTATCAAGGCACGACGAGGAACCAGGCCTCCATCGGGTTGCCGTCGGCGTAGCCAGTGGCGTGTTTGTCGCGGGGCATGACCATCTGCCAGCCCCCGACAGTCGTCATGACGTGCGAGCGGATCGAGCAGTACACATGGTAGAGTCCGGGCTGCGAGAAGGTAATGCGGCGCTCGGCGCCGTGGATGGTCGGCTCGCCATCCGTGCCCAGCAGCTCGAAGGCGGCGCCGGTCGGGTCGGCGGGGTCGGTGCCATGTTGTGCGGATCGGTGTCGTGGTTGTGCAGGATAATGGAGCCACCGACACGGACCGGGCCGACGCGCGGCGCCATCAGGTAATTCTAAGCGGGCACGTCGATGGACTCGTTCACGGGAACGCCGCCGGGTCCGGGCACGACGACCCAGCCCTGATCGGGCAGGTCGGGGATGGGCGCGTTGGGCAAGGTGTGCAGGACATCGGTGGCGGCGGCGAAGTCGATCACATGGGCCGTCGCGGCGTCATAGAAGTGATAGAGGCCAGGGGTCGTAAGGGTGAGGCGGGCCGTGCCGCCGGCGGGGACGGTTAGGCGCGCCTGCGGGGGGCTGTGTGGGGTCGTCTGGATCTCAAGATCCTGCGCCGTCGTGTTGGTGAAGACAATGGCCTGTTGGGGCTGGGCGAGGGCGACGCGCGGGCTCAGCACCGGAACGTCCGCGGTAACCGCGAGGCCCACGGGCGCTAGGGCCGCGTTGGCCGCGTGCGCCCAAGCGGCGGAGATACCGCCCACGATGCAGACGCACGCGATAATGCCGGCGAGGAGAGTACGGCGCATTAGCAGCCTCCTTCCGCGCTTATCCCACCACGCGGGCGCGCCGCATAGGCCGCGACATCGGCGTTGTCGAAGCGCGCGAAGCCGCTGGGCGTGTGTATGACCGGAATGATTATCCCGCGTCGCGTCGCGCGGTGGAGTGTCGCATCAGAAATCCCGCGCGCCCGCGTGGCCGCTCCTAATCATGACATAGCGCGCTTCCTCCGCTACCTGCCGCATCGTCGTTTCTCCTCGTCGGCGTGTTCGTATGACGTCACGCCCTACATCATGGCGCGGACGCACCAAGTCAAGTTAAAGGAGATATCAGCCCAAACGGCGCCCTCGACAATCCCCCAAATGGGGGGTGGACACTATCTTCACGCTGACCGGGTTGCTCACGGTGGCCGGTGGATTCTATGCACTGCTTAACCTGCGCGGCGTGACACTGGCGGACGACCACGGCTATGTGGCAGTGGGAGTTCCGGCGACGGAGGAGGCGCCCGATGCTCCGGCTTAACTCATGCTGTTAAACCGCCGTCGCAATTCAAATTCAATAGTTCCGTAACCTTGGGCTCAGGCGTCCTATACCCAAGGATATCTTGTTAAGCTTGGGTATGGGCAACAAGCGAGGGTATACCATGGCAAACGGTGAGGACGTTGCCTCGGCAATGTGGGGGGACCATGTATAATGTTCAGCGTCGAAGATCGTGAACGCATCAGGGAGTTGCTCACCGAGAAGGCGCGGTCGGACTCCCGCCTGGTCGCAGCCGCGGCCGTTGGGTCATCCGCAGGCGGAGGGGACCGCTGGTCAGACCTCGATCTCACCTTCGGTGTCGCGGATGGGACGCCGGTGGAGGCGGTCCTCGCGGACTGGACCCAGACCCTCCTGACCGACTTTGATGCGGCGGTGCTCTTCGACCTCCCCGTTCTCGCGACGATCTACCGGGTCTTCCTGCTATCTGGCGCACTCCAGGTCGATCTTTCTTTCACGCCTGCCGTAGAGTTCGGCGCGCGCGGGCCGCGGTTCCAGTTGCTGTTCGGCGCGGCGGTGGAGCGCCCCTTTGCGCCGCCACCATCGCCGGAACACATCTTCGGGCTCGGGGTGCATCACGCTGTGCGCGGACACATCTGCATCCAACGAGGACGGCTGTGGCAGGCGGAATACTGGATACACGGAGCGCGCGACCAGGCATTGGCCCTGGCCTGCCACCGCCTTGGTCTAGAAGTGAGCCACGGACGGGGGTTCGACCGCCTGCCTCAGGAGGTCCTCGACCGATTCGCGGGCGCGTTGGTGGGTGCCCTGACCGTGGCTGAACTGAGGCGCGCCCTGGCAGCGGCGACGGCCGGACTGCTGCGAGAAGCGGATGACATTTCCGAGGTAGCGGGGCGGGTGCGGGCAGAGCTAGAGGATCTCTGCCGTCCGGCGATCGACACGCCAACGGCGCCAGCTCCCTTCCCGCCCGTGATCGACGGGCACAACGACACACCGCTGTCGTAGCGCGGCGAAACGACGATAGCACGATCAGGCTAGGTGCAATGCGCTGTCCAGCTACTATCCTGTACGGGTGAGTAGCGAACAACAGGTGATCGAGACAGAGGATCTGGGCCGGCGCTTCGGCGCGCTCGTGGCCGTTGACGGCGTGTCGCTGCGCGTCGCGGCCGGCGAGGTGGCGGCCCTGCTGGGCCCGAACGGAGCCGGCAAGACGACCACGATGCAAATGATCGCCGCCCTGCTCGCCCCGTCGACCGGGACGGCGCGCGTGGCTGGGTACGATGTCGTACGGGACGCGGACAAAGTGCGGGCGCGTGTGGGCATCATGCTTGACGAGCCCGGCTTCTATGGCGAAATGGCCTTGGAGGACTACCTGCTGTTCTTCGCCCGCCTCTACGGACTGCGCCCGCCGGCGGTGCGGTCCCATCTGGACGACCTGCTGGAGCGCTTTGGGCTGACTCCCAAGCGACGCGCCACGCTGGATACCCTCTCCAAGGGCATGCGGCAAAAGGTCTCGCTGGCGCGCGCCCTGTTGCATAAGCCGCCCGTGCTGCTGCTCGACGAGCCGACTTCTGCGCTTGATCCGCTCTCGGCGCGTGCCGTCCAGGAGTACATCCTGGAGCGCAAGCGGGCCGGCGACGCCGTGATCATCTCCACGCACAACCTGCCCGAGGCCGAGGCCTTGGCCGACCGCGTGGCCATCGTCGCGCGCGGCCGCCTGCGCCGGCAGGGCACGCCGTCCGAGTTGCGCCGGCTGCCCGATGGTAGCGAGCCCTACGCGCTCACCCTGGCTGGCCCACAAGACGGCCACCTCGCCGCCCTACAACAGGTGGACGGCGTGCGCGATATCGCGTTAGTCGCCTCAAACACGGCGGAGCACACGCTCGGCTATCGCACCGCTAACGCGCGGCGCGTCAACGCCGCCGTCATCGCCACCGTGGTAGGGCGCGGCGCCGCGGTGGTCAGCCTGGCCGCGCGCCCGCGCAGCCTCTCCGAGGTGTACTTGGAGACGATCGCCGAGGCCGAGCGATGACAGCGTATACGCCAGTTAGTACGCGGTGGCGTCATTCCCCGGGACCGCCGGCGCACGCTGGCCGGCGAGACGCCGGCGGTCCCAGGGGGCAGCCCTCACCCGCGAACACGCCAACGCCTACATAGACGCGCGGAACCGCTACTGGAGACCGAACGATGGATGTAGCCTGGGTCATTGCCTGGCGCGAGGTCAACGGCATCCTGAGCCAGCGACGCATGCTGATCTTCGCCGTCGGCTTCGGCGTCATTATACCGCTCGTGGCCGGCGCGGGCTTCGTCGGTGTGGCGATGCGCCTGAGTTCGGCCGTCGGGTTGGGCACGATCGGACATCTACGCGCCACGGTACACGTCACCGGCTTGCAAGGGCTGGTGCAGAGCCTGCTGGTGTGGCTGGGCATCTTCCCGATCCTGTTCAGCGCGCAGTTCGCGGCGGTGGGCTTCGCCGCCGAGCGCGAGCGGCGCTCGCTGCCGGTGCTGCTGGCGACCCCGGCGTCGCTGGGCGCGATCGTGTGCGGCAAGCTCGTGGCCACGCTGCTGCCGGGCTTCGTCACGGTCGTGGCGGCCTATAGCGTCTACGTCGCCAGCGTCAATATTTCGGCCCCGGCCGCCGCCGCGTGGCTGCCGCTGGGCACGGTCCTCTCGGCGGCGCTCTTCCTGAGCGCGTTCTCGCTGCTGGTGAACGGCGCGGCGCTGCTGATCTCAGCGCGCTCACGCACGGTCGTGGGCGCCTCGTCCACGGTCACGTTCATCTCGCTGCCGGTCAGCGTAGCCACGGTGCTCTTCGCCGTCGTGTTGGGGACGCTCGGCCCGCTCGCCGTCACCGCGCTGGCGCTGGCCGTCGCGCTCGCCGCCGTCGCCCTGCTGCTCATCGGTACGACGCTATGGAAGCGCGGCGAGATTTTGGCGGGGTAGTCATTGATAACTGACCTAATGCCCCTGGGCGCGCAACTCGACCGAGCCGTGCAACAAAGCGCGTGTTCGCGAGCGACTTGACCTGGAACGCATCGGCGCCGGATTCTTTAGAGAGCCCGTTCTGGGGCGCCGCCAGTATACGAACAAACCAGGGGAGCGCCACATACGTTGGCTTCCAATCGGTTATCGGCACAACGATGCGCAGCGGTAGGCGTCCAACGCTCTGAACGTTGACTACAACGGCGGGGCGCACCTTCTGTATCTCCGCTCCCACGGATGGGTCGAACCGGACAGCCCACACCTCGCCTCTCCGAGGTAGTGAGTCACTCGGTTGCATCGAGTAGGTCGTCTTCGCCGAACGCCTCGAAATCGGTTAACGCGGGGTCGGCGCGGTATTCCTGCTCCGCGCGCGCGGCGGCTATCGCGAGTGCGCGCTCGCGTATGTGGGGGGGAGCGGCCAGTAGAATGTGTGGATCAGTTGGAACTTGGGCCGTCTCTAGCAGCGCTTCATACAGGGTCCACGGTATGACTGCTAACACGGGCTTTCCGTTTTCAGTCAGCGTGGCCGATTGAACCGTATCGCCATCCGCCAGTTGATCGCGTAGCTGGTCAAGCTGATGCGCGGCTTCCCCCAGTGGTACCTGAATCATGGTTGGCTTCCCCTGGCTTTTTCCTTGTTCAGGAAGTCTTTGCCGTAATGCTCCTCGACAACCGCGGCGCGCGCTTCCGGCAAGTCGTCGAGCATGTCCTGCACGCTGATCCCCGCCCGCTCGAGGGTCTGCGTCGCCGCCTCCATCAGGTCCGCCAGATGCTTGTCTTGAGGGATAAGCATAATCGCCTCGCCGACTTTGACATAGGCCATCGTCGATCCCTCGCCAAGCCCCAACGTCGTACGCATAGCTTTGGGTAGGGAGAAGCGCCCTTTGTCGTCTAAGCGTGTGATCCCGACGGTATCCATAGTCTACCTCCAATAGTAGTGGGAACGTCCCACTTGACTAACAGTATCACCAGTTATAGGGCATGTCAAGACGTAGCGCCGTGTTTTCTGGCGTATGCGATGATTTCTTCCAGCGTCATAGCCTGTCCCTCGCGCCATAGCATGGTGAAGCGATCCTCGCCCAGCGCGGCGCGCAATACCGCCACGTTGCGGTTGTAGCGGGCGCGCTCGGCCGGCGAGAGCGGGTCGCCGACCGCCGCGCGCAATACCGCCACGCCGCCGAACAAGCGCGCCGCGCGGCCCATCTCTTCGCGCGCCTGGGCCACCTCCGCCAACCCTTCCACGATGTCGGTGACGGTGGCCTTGTCGCCGAGTTGCCGCGCCAGTTGCAAGCTCTCCTCGAACAGGGTGACGGCGCGCTCATAGTTGCCCAGGCGGGTGTCGATGCTTGCCACGTTGGTGAGCGACCACGAGACGCCCATCTTATCGCCTAATTCCCGCCGTAGCGCCAGGCTCTCCTGGTGCAGGGATAGTGCCCGTTGGTAGTCGCCGCGCTCACCCATCTCAAGCCCAAGGTTGCCCAGTACGGTGGCGATCCCCCACGGCTCGCCCACCCTTTTCCAGAGCGCCACGCTCTGCTCGTACAACGCCGTCGCCGCCTCGACATCGCCTTGGTAGCGATGGACGCGCGCCAGGTTGTTGAGCGAGGAGGCGACGCCGCGTTCGTCACCAAGGGTCCGGCGCAGGGACAGACTTTCCTGGAACAAGGGGTGCGCCCGCGCGTTGTCGCTGCGGTCCCACACCACATGCCCCAGGTTGTTGAGGGCGTCGGCCATGCCTTGGTCGTCGCCGAGGGCTCGATAGCGGGCCACGCTCTCCTGGAGCGCCTGCTCGGCCGGGGCGTAGTCGTGCTGGCGCTCGGCCAGCATCCCGGCCGCGTTCAACGCTCCGGCCCGCAGCCGGGACGCGTCGTCGCCGATCCCGCATTCTTTGGACAGGACGATCGTGAGCCAGCGGCGCCCCTCATTCAGGTGGCCGTGCAGCCGCCAGAACCATCCCAACGCCCCGGTCAGCCGCGCCGCGGTCTGTGCGTCCGCGCCTTCGCCTTCGCGTGTGCTCCAGGCGAGCGCGGCTCGTATATTGTCATGCTCGGCCTCCAGCCGATCGAGCCAGTAGCGTTGTCGCGGTCCGTACAGGCCCGGCTCCGCCCGCTCGGCCAGCGTCAGAATGTAGGCCGCGTGCGCGCCGCCGGCCGCATCCAACTCACCGTTCGCCGCCAGGTGGTCGGCGGCGTACTGGCGTACCGTTTCTAGCAGGCCGTAGCGGCTCTCGCTCTCCTCGCTCGGCGGCGCGGGGTCGTCGCCCAGCGTCACCAGCGACTTCGCTTCCAGCCCCGCGAGTAGATCCAGCACGTCGCACTTCCCCACGGGTCCCCCCGCGCACACGGTCTCCGCGGCCTCGATCGTCCAGCCGCCCGCGAACACGGCTAGACGGCGCAGCAGCGCCTGCTCCGGCGCGTTCAGCAGCGTGTAGCTCCAGTCCAGCACGCCCCGTAGGGTTTGGTGTCGGGGCAGCGCCGCGCGGTTGCCTGCCGTGAGCAGGCGGAAGCGGTCGTCGAGGCGCGCCGCCACGTCCCGCGCCGAGAGGGCGCTCAACCGCGCCGCCGCCAACTCGATGGCCAGGGGCAAGCCGTCGAGCCGGCGGCATATCTGAGCCACCGCTGCCGCGTTTTGGCGTGTCAGCGTGAAGTCGGGCCGGCTGGCCCGCGCCCGCTCCACGAACAGTTGTACGGCTTCGAACCGCTGCAGCCTGTCGAGCGCGGCGGCCTCCACGACCACATTCTCCGCCGCCCTGCCAGGGAGAGCGTCCATGCGGGGGACCTGTTGCAAGTCCTCGATGAGCGGCGGGAGAGAGAGCGGCGGCAGCCGCCACACGGTTTCACCGGCTATACCTAACGCCTCCCGGCTCGTCGCCAGGATTTGCAGGTGGGGGCAGGCGCGCAGGAGGCGCGCGGCCAGGCCAGCGCAGGCCGCGACGAGGTGCTCACAGTTGTCCAGCACCAGCAGCATCCGCCTGGCCTGGAGGGTATCGGCGAGCGCCGCCATGGCCTCCGTGAACGACGCGCCCGGTAGCTCGCGCAGGGCGAGCGCGGCGGCGACCGTCGCGGGGACGAGCGTGGGGTCGGCCAGCGCCGCCAACTCGACGAGCCAAACGCCATCGGGGTAGTGGGGCCGGACGGCGGCGGCGACTTCGAGGGCCAGGCGGGTCTTGCCGCCGCCGCCGACGCCGGTCAGGGTGAGCAAGCGGCAGCCCCCCGGCCCTTGCGCCAGTCCGTGCTCCACCGCCGCCAACTCGCGCCCGCGTCCGACGAAGCTGGTCAGCGCGGCGGGCAGATTGGTGGGCGTGGTTTGTGGCTCGGTCCGCGGGGCCGCCCGCGCCGCCGCGGCGCGGAGCATGGCGTGCAGGGACTCCGTCTCCGGCGTAGGGACCACATCCAGATCGTCCCGCAACGCGCGGACCAGCACCTCATAGGCCCGCAGCGCCTCGGCGCGGTCGCCATTAGCGGCCAGTAGCCGCATCAGGAGACGGGTCGCCGGCTCGTGGCAGGGGTCGGCCGCCAGCAGGAGGCGCAGGCGCCACACCGCCCCGGCGCTATCGCCCGCGTCCGCGCTCAATCGGGCCAGGCGGAGCAGCAGCGCGTGGTACTGCTGGCGTAGCTCTTCCCGTCGCGCCGCCGCCCAATCCTCGTACGGGTCGTCGGGCAGATACTCGCCGCCATACAGATCGAGGGCCGCCTGCCCCACGGCGATGTCCCCGCCGGCCAGGGCTAGACGCGCCGCCCGCGCGAAGGCGTCCGCGTCGAGCCAGTCCTGATCCTGATCCTGCTGTGCGGGTGATCCCGGATGGGGGTCGAGGATGAGTATCGATCTCTCCGACCGCAGATAGCTCGTCGCCGCGCCCGGTTCGTCCAGTACGGCGCGCAGGCGATGTATAGCGGCGCGCAGGTTGACGCCGCTCTGGTCGCGGTCGGCGTCAGGCCACAGCAGGTCGGCGGCTTGCTCGCGCGCGAGCCGCTGTGCGGGCGCGGTGAGTAAGCACTTGAAGAGGGCGGCTACGGTGCGGCGCGACCAGCAGCCGGGCGCCAGCTCCCTATCGCCGCGCCAGACCGTGAAGCCGCCTAGGGTACGCACGCGGAGAGCCGGCGGCGTCGGGGTTGGCGCCAGGCCGGACAGTACGGTCGTCTTGCCGGCGTTCGCACGCCTGCCGGGCACCCCGCCTTGCGCCTGCCCCACCACGTCTTTGCCCTCGACCGTTACCGGCGGCGCTGGCGTCATCGGTAGCGATCTGTCGGACACGTCGGGCGGCGCCTCTTTGCCGATATAGCGCGTGCGGGTACGCCCGCCCTCTTGCCAGCGCGCATACCAGTAGGGCCCGTGACCGGGCCGGCCGGGACGGCACGCCTGGCAATCCGGCTTCCCGCACCGACGGTATTGCTGACTGTAGATGACGGCGCCGGTGGGCGGAGGATTGGTAGGGGGCATGATGTGTCCTTCAACAAGTATCGGCCTTATGCTACTACACCCGTCTTTGCCCGCACAAGGGGTAATACGTCTTACGCCTCGCGACTCCGCACAAGAGTACCCCTGTTCGCGGTCACGCCGCGGTCACAACCGGCGGTGTATCTTTAGCCTCAGACACAAGGATCAGGTTCAACGCGGGGCGGGGGTAGACGGGCGCGTCCGCCGCCAGCCGCTCCGTGCGCGAACGAAAAGAGGATCAAACAGGCTGATGGAGCAGTACGATTTCTTCATCGTGCGGGTGTGGCGACGCGATGGCGCGAATGGTGAGCAATGGGTGGCCCGGTTGGAGCGCCTGCAAGGCCGGGAGAGTTGGCGCTTCGGCGATGCGGACGCGCTCCTGGCGTACTTGCACGGCCTGATCGGGCCGCGGAACGGGCCTGTCCAACCCGCGGACGGCTCTATCGCACTGGAACAGGACGTTCCCGCGTACAGCGCGGCCCCTAATGGCACACAATTGTCGGTAGAAATGCTTGAAATGCGAGGGAGGACTGCCCCATGCTAGCCCGTATCGCCCGCGCCGCCTTCGTTGTCCTTCTCGTCGTGAGCGGACCCACGGCGTCGCTTGCCACCGCCGGCGCGCCCGCGTCAGCCGCGCGACCCGCGACGTCCCAAACAGTCAGCACGGCGACATCAAACATGCCAGCGGCGGGCCTCGCCGTGCCCGCGGCCCTGCCCGCGCAACAGGGCGCGGGGGCACCGGCGCGCCCCGGCGCGCACGCGCGCATGGACCTGCTCCAGCAACTCCTGAGCACGCCGCACGGCCGCGCTCTCCTCAAAGGCGGGCTCGGGGCGCGCCAGCTGAATGCGCTCGAGCGCGTCTACGGGACGAAGACGCACGCGGCCGCGCACGCGGCGGCACGCCCGTCCGCCCGTCCGCGTGGCGCCGCCTCCGCGCGGCGCGGCGCCACGCGGCGCACAACGCCCGCTACCGTTAAGAGCGGTAGCGGCCGGCGCGCGGCGTCTCCATCCGTCATCCACCGATCATCCCCCACACTCGTCTTGTCGACCCACCCGCTGCGGGCCGGCGGCATCGTGCGCCTCACGGGTCGGGGCTTTCGTCCGGGCCAGGCGCTCACGTTCAGCCTCGTCTCCGGCGCCGGCGCCGGCGCGCGGCGCGTGCTCGCCCACGGCGGGACGGACAGCGCCGGCGCCATCGTGCCCCTGCGCGTAGGCATACCGGACGCGGCGCCGAGCGGCCCGGCGCGCCTGGTCGTGCGCGACGCGGCGGGCGAACAGGCGTCCGTTGCCGTACTGATGCTGCCGGACGGCCCCGCCGTCAACCTCACTAAAAACGTCAAAAGCGTTAATGCTACGACTAACCTGGTTGGCGCCGCTGGCGCGGTTGGCGTCGCTGGCGCGGTTGGCGCAGTTGGCGACGCGACAGCCCCAGGCTTAGGTTGGACTCAGGCTGGGAAAACGGCCGGCGTCCCCGCCGATTCCGCCGATTCCGCCACTTCCGGCGCCCCACTGGCCCGCCTCGCCGGTCCGCGCCTACATGTGGCCCTGACTATGGCAAGGAGTGCGGGCGCGACGCGCAATACGCTATCGGGAGCCACGGCCAATGCCGTGCATGCGAACGCGGCGACCCGCAGCGTCTGCCCCAGCGGCTGTGACTACAGCAGCATCCAGGCGGCTATCGATGCGGCGTCCCCCGGCGACACGATCAACGTCAGCGCCGGCACGTACAGCGAGCGCCTGACCATCGGCGAGAGCCTGACCATTAGTGGGGCAGGCGCGGGCCAGACGGTTATCTACGGCAGCTACGGGGGCAGGGTCGTCACCATCAACAACAGCTCCGCCACGGTAACCATCTCCGGCGTCACGATCGAAGGCGGAGAGCTCGACGGTAGCGCCAACGGCGCCGGCACCGGGATCTATAACACCGGCTCGCTCACGCTGGCCAACAGCACCGTCCAGAGCAATTACGCCTACGGGCAGACCGGCGGTAGCGGCAGCACCGGCAGCCCTAACCCCGGCGGGGATGGCAGCAACAACAGTGGGGACGGGTTGAACTGTATCAACCTGAACTCGGGCGGCGGCGCCAGCGGCGGCGGCGACTCGTCGTCGGGCGGTTCTCAAGGTGCGAGCGTGTACGGCGCCGGCGTCTACAACAGCGGCAGCGGCTCCTTGCGCGTGGTCAACAGTACGATCACCGACAATCATGTCCAGGGCGGGGCCGGCGGGGCCGGCGGGGTCGGCGGGGTCGGCGGGGCCGGCGGCACTGGCGGCCACGGCGAGAACTCGGATTGCGGCTATCCGGGCAGTGGCGGCCAGGGCGGCAATGGAGGGACCGGCAGCGGCGGCGGCCCGGGCGGCGGCGGCGCTGGCGGCGCCATCTACAACGACGGCGGTACGGTCGCGGTCGAAGACAGCGCTATCGTCGGGAACACCGCGACCGGCGGGAGCGGCGGGAGCGGCGGCAACGGCGGCAACGGCGGGAGCGGCGGCAACGGCGGCAACGCGACCGGGAGCGACTGCCACGACGGCGCATCCGGCGGCACTGGCGGAACCGGCGGGACTGGCGGCAACGGCGGAAACGGCGGCAAGGGCTATGGAGGAGGTATCGCCAGCGCCGGTGGCAGTGTCACCATCGTCGCCAGCACGCTCGCCAATAGCGGGGCCAGCGGCGGCAGCGCGGGCGGCTCCGGAGCGGGTGGTAGTAGCGGTAGCGGCGGCCGCGGCGGCAGCGGCGACGGCTACAATGGATTCCCGCTGTACTGCACCAGCAACAACGGCTCCACCGGTTCCGGCGGCGGTTCCAACGGTTCCGGCGGCGCCGGCGCCGCCGGGAACGGCCACGGCGGCGCCATCGACCTCTCCGGCGGCAGCGTTACGCTGGACGCGGTTACCATTAACGGTAACACCGTGAGCGGTGGGAGCGGCAGTTCCGGCGGCGGTGTCTCCGTACTCTCCGGCTTCTCTTTTGCCCTTAAGAATACGATCCTGGCCGGCAACAGCGGCGCGAGCAGCTCCCCCGACTGTAGCGGCAGCCTGACCACACAGCATAACAACCTGCTCGGCGACAACATGGGCTGTACCGGTCTCTCGAACGGCCAGAACAACGACCAGGTGGGCGGCGGCGCCTACGGCGGGTCCGGCTCCACGATCGATCCGCGGCTCACTGGGTTGGCTAACAACGGTGGACCCGGGCAGACCGAAGCCTTGCTCTCCGGTAGCCCCGCGCTCGACGCGGGCGTCTGCGGCGACACCGACATCGACGGCAATCCCCTGCTCGTCGATGCGCGCGGCTTGCCGCGGCCCGACCCCGTGACGGGGCAGTGCGATATCGGCGCCTACGAGTATCAGCACCAACGCTTCGTCGCCCCGTCGTCGGCCGGCGGCGCCGACAGCAACGACTGTCTGACCGCGGCCAGCCCCTGCGCCACTATCGGCGGCGCCATCGGCAAGGCCTACGCGGGCGACAAAATCACGGTCGCGGCCGGTACCTACGCCGAGCACCTCACCATCGGCCAGAATCTCACGGTGAGCGGAGCCGGCGCGGGCCAAACGATCATCGACGGCGGCGGCAGCGCCAATCCGGGCACGGTCGTCACGATCAACGCGGGGACGGTGACCCTCTCCGGCCTGACCGTCCAGAACGGCTACCTGTCCGGCTCCAATGGCGCGGGCATTAAGAACGCAGGCACGACGACGCTGGTCAACAGCACCGTGAGCGGCAACACCGCGGCCAACGGCGGCTTCGGCGCCGGCATCGACAACGGGAGCGCGCTGACGCTGATCACCAGCACCGTCAGCGCCAATGTCGCGGGCGGCGGCGGTGGTATCAACAACAACGGCACGCTCACCCTGCGCGGCAGCACGGTCGACCACAACAGCGGGCCGAACGGCGGCGGCGGCATCAACAACAATCACAAGGCTACGCTGGTCAACAGCACCGTCAGCGACAATACCAGCGGCTCTAACCCCGGCGGCGGCATATACAGCAACGGTCCGCTCGCCCTGTACAACGTCACCGTGAGCGGCAACAGCGCGTCCGTGGGCGGCGGCATCTATCGGCACAACGGTCCGGCCACGCTCACCGACACGCTCCTGGCCGGCAACAGTGGTTCCTCGTCGTCCCCCGATTGCGCCGGGACGCTCTCCTCGGGCGGCCACAACCTAGTGGGCAACGGCACGGGCTGCACGGGTCTGACCGACGGCCAGAACAGCGACCAGGTGGGCACGGCCAGCGCGCCCATCGACCCGCTGCTCGGCCCGCTGACTGACAACGGCGGCCCCACGCGGACCCGCGCGATCCTGCCCGGCAGCCCGGCCATCGCCGCCGGCAGCTATAGCTGCGCGGACGACCAGGGACACGCGCTGGCCACCGACCAACGCGGCTACCCGCGGCTCGGCTCCAGCGCTTGCGCCATCGGCGCCTACCAGAGCCGCATCCTCTACGTGGCGCCCGGCGGGAATAGCGCGACGTGCGACGCGTTGGGCAGCCCCTGCGCCACGATCAGTCAGGCCCTCGCCAACGGCTCGTCCGGCGACACGATCTCGATCGCGGCGGGCACGTATGCGGAGCGCCTCGATGTCCGCGCCAGCGTGGCGCTACAGGGCGCCGGCGTCGGGCAGACGATCGTCGACGGCTCGTCCGGCGGCGGCGTGCTCACCGTTCATCAGGGCGTCATCGCCCAGGTCTCCGGTATCACGATCCAGCACGGCCGGGCGCCCTCTGGCGGCGGCGTGTTCAACAGGGGCACGCTGACGCTGCGCGACGGCACGGTCTACGCCAACGACGGCGGCGGCATCGACAACGATGGCGTGCTGACGCTCGTCGACAGCTCCGTCGTCAGCAACACTGCGGGGAACAATGGCGCCGGCATCTCCAACGAAACTAGCGCGACGCTGATGGTGAGCGGGACGACGTTCAGCGGGAACACGACGAGCGGGGACGGCGGCGCCCTCTACAACTACAACAGGGGCACGGCGACGCTGACCAATAGTACCGTGAGCGGCAATGTCGCCGCGCATGGGGGCGGCGCCATCGCCAATAGGGGCACGCTGCGGCTGTACAGCGCGACGGTGAGCGGCAATAGCGCGTCCACGGCCGGTGGTGTGGACGCCGTGGGGGGGACGACGGCGCTGACCGCCACGATCCTGGCCGGCAACACCGCGACGCGCGTGGGTCCCGATTGCAGCGGCGCCCTGACCTCGGGTGGCTACAACCTGCTTGGCGACACGTCCGGCTGCACAGGTCTGACTGACGGCCAGAACAACGACCAGGTGGGCACGGCCAGCGCGCCCATCGACCCGCTGCTCGGCCCGCTGGCCAACAACGGCGGCCCCACGCAGACCATGGCCCTATTGCCCGGCAGCCCGGCCGTCAACGCCGTGGGCGCCAGCGGCTGTACGGACGCGCGGGGCGCGCCTCTCACGGTCGACCAGCGCGGCTTTCCGCGGTCCGACCCCACGTCGAACCGCTGCGACATCGGCGCCTACGAGGCGCGCACGATCTACGTCGCTACCGGAGGCGCTGACAGCCACGATTGTCTGGACCGCACGAGCGCCTGCCAGACGATCGGCTCCGCGCTTAGCAAGGCTTACGACGGCGACACGATCAGCGTCAATGCGGGGACATATACCACGAGCCTCGACATCCGCAAGAGCGTGACCCTGCGCGGAGCCGGGGCCGGCCAGACGGTTGTCGACGGCAACAACAACGCCACCGTGGTCCGGGTCGAGCCGCGCGTCGTCGCGCTGATCACAGGGCTCACGATCCAGCGCGGTCGCGATGGCGGCGTGTCCAACGGCGGCACGTTGACGCTCGCGGACAGCGCGGTCATCAGCAGCACCGCCGGCGCCGGTATACGCAACGAGGGCGGGACGCTGACGATCCTGCGCGCCACGGTATCCGGCAACACCGCCGCTAGCGACGGCGGCGGCGTCACCAATCTCCAGCGCGGCGCTATCACCATCACCAACAGTTTCGTGAGCGGGAACACGTCCAACGGGAACGGCGGCGGCATCGTCAACCCCGTCGGGAGCAGCCTGGCGCTCAGCGGCACGACCCTAAGCGGAAACACATCCAACGGGAACGGCGGCGGCATCGAGAACGCCGGCGTGGCAACGCTCGTCAACAGTACGCTCAACGGCAACATGGCTGGCGGCGCGAACAGGCATGGCGGCGCCATCGACAATGGCGACTCCGGCGCGACGCTGCGGCTGTACAATGCGACGGTGAGCGGCAACGGCACGGCCGCGGGCGGATCGGGCGGCGGCATCTACGCCGCGACCGGCAGCACGGCCGCGCTCTCGAACACGATCCTGGCCGCCAACACGATCAGCGGGACGACCGGCGCGGGTCCCGACTGCGCTGGCGCGCTGACCTCGGGCGGCTACAACCTGCTCGGCGACACGTCCGGCTGTACGCCCAACGGCGGGAGCGGCGACCAGATCGGCGGCGGCGCTAACCCCGTCCTCGACCCGCGCCTGTACCCGCTGCACGACAATGGCGGGCCGACGCCCACCATGGCCCTCATGCGCGACAGCCCGGCCATCAACGCGGGCGATCCCAACGGATGCACGGACGCCAATGGTCACCCGCTGACGACGGACCAGACCGGCCGCCCGCGCCCCGAGACTGGCGGCAGCCGCTGCGACGTCGGCGCTTACGAATACCCGGAGCTTTTGCCCACGCCCACGCCGACGGGCACGCCAACGGCGCTGCCCACGTCGACGCCGACGGATACGCCGACGGATACGCCGCAGCCGGCCCACACGCCGTATCCCACCTTTACGCCGCGGGCGACCCACACGCCCACGGTGACCAGCACGGCGACACCCCAGGACACGCCGACGGACACGGCCACGGGGACCGCCACCACGACCCCCACTGGTACCGCGACCGGCACGGCCACCAACACGATGCCACCCACCGACACGCCCACGGCCACCAACACGACGCCACCCACCGACACGCCCACGGCCACCCCCACGTTCACCCCCAACACGGGCGCGTGCTTGCAGGAACATCTGGGCGGCTGGTACTTCGAGGCCACCGACTGTAGCAGCGATCCGGGCCACGCCACGGGCGTCCGCGTCGTCACGCCGGGCGGTCTGACGCTGGAGGCGCCGCTGCCCGCCCTGACCCTGCCGGGGTCCTCCAGCGGCGGCCGCTTCACCCTGGACAAGCCCGTCGTCCTGCCCGACCTGAGCATCGCCCTGCCCGCCTCGGGCACGGCCTTCGCGCTCACGGCCGCCGGCGCCAGCGTCGACGCTGGCGGCCTCACCGTCATGACGGCCACGCTCGCGCTGCCCTCCGTCTTCGCTGGCTACACCCTGACGGGCCATAATCTGAGCTTCGGGACCGACGGCAGCCTGGGCGGCCAGGTTTCCATCAGCCCTGACCCGCTCTCCTTCACACTGGGCCAACTCGACGTCAGCGCGGGTGGCGTCACCCTGGACGCGAGCGGCGTCGGCGTCGCTAGCATCACCGTGACCGTGCCGCAGGCCCTCGTGCCACCCGGCAGCGGAAACACGCTGGTTGGGCACGGCATCCGGCTGAACGCCGACGGCACGTTCGGCGGCAGCCTCACCCTGCCCGACACGAGCCTGGACCTGGCTGGCTTCACGGTTGACGTCCACGACATCACCCTGTCCACGGCGGGCCTGTCTATCGGGCGCGCCGACGCGACCCTTCCTACCGCCTTGACCGGCGATACGCCCGTCACGGTGAGCGGCGCCAACCTCAGCCTCAGCCGGGACGGCAGCGTTGGCGGCACATTAGGCGTTGCGGGGCCGATCACGGTCAGCGTGGCCGGCTTTAGCGCCTCCGCCGCCAGCATCGCGCTCGACAGGTACGGCCTCACGCTGGGTAGCCTCACGCTGGGGTTGCCGAGCGTCTTCGGCGGTGCCGGCTTGAACGGTAGCAACATCGCCATCGGCGCCGACGGGAGCGTCAGCGGGACCATCGCCGTCAGCCCGCGGACGATCAACTTCGCCATCGGCAGCTTCACCTTCAGCGTCTCCGCCCTCACCTTGAGCCAGCAGGGGGTCGAGGCCGGCGCGCTCGGGCTCACGCTCCCCGCGGCCCTGGGCGGCAAGACGCTCACGGGCTGTAACATCTACCTGAACTTCGACGGCACGTTCGGCGGTTCGGCCACCGGCTGCGGCGGTACGTCCGCCACGGTCGTCCGCGACGACGTGGCCCGCCCTGGCATGTCGCGCCTGCCGGCGGCCTTGAGCGACGGGAGCATCTCCGTGGCTGGCTTCACCCTGGCCGTGCATGGCCTGACGCTCTCCACGAGCGGGTTCGCGGTGAGCAGCGCCAGCGCCAGCCTGCCGGCGGGCCTGACCGGCGGTACGCCGATCAGCATCACGGGCACGAATTTGTCGGTCACCAAAGACGGCGTCTTCAATGGAACGCTCGGCCTGCCCGGCCCGCTCGCGGTCGGCGTGGCCGGCTTCACGGCTTCGGCCTCGGCCATCGCGCTGGACCGCTCCGGCCTGACGGTCGGCAGCCTCGGCCTACGGCTGCCAAGCGCCTTCGGCGGGCGCGACATCGTGGCATCGGGCGTGTCCATCGACACCTCCGGCCGCGTGAGCGGCACGATCACCATCCCGCCGCCGCCCCTGCACTTCAACCTGGGCCTGCTCGGCGTCGACGTGGACGGCCTGACCCTGGACCGGAGCGGGATCGGGGCGGCCGCCATCACGGCGACCCTCCCCGCCGCGTTCGTTCCGGCGGGTGTGGGCAACACGCTGGTCGGACACGGCATCCGCCTCAATAGCGACGGCACTTTCGGGGGCAACGTCGCCCTGCCCGACACCAGTCTCAACCTGGCAGGCTTCACCATCGCCGTGCAGGGGCTCACGCTCTCGACCATGAGCATTGGCATCGCCAACGCCAGTGTCACGCTGCCCGCCGCGCTGACGGGGCCGCACTCCGTCACGCTCACGGGCCAGGACCTCGCGCTAAACGTCGACGGCACAGTCGGCGGCTCACTGACGATCTCGGGGCAGGATATCAGCCTGGCCGGTTTCGAGGTACAGACGAGCGACATCATCCTCGACGCCAGCGGGCTGTCGGTCGACCACCTGACGTTGAGCCTGCCCACGGTGTTCAACATCCAGCCGATCGACGTGAACAACGTCTACATCGGGACGGACGGCACCATCAGCGGCACGGTCAGCATCCAGGGCACGCTCTCCTTCCACATCGGCGGCTTCACCTTCTCGGGCTCCAACGTGACGTTGAGCCAGCAGGGCATTGAGATCGGCTCCCTCGGGCTGACCCTGCCCTCGTCGCTCGGCGGCCAGACTCTGAGCGGCTGCAACATTTACCTGAACTTCGACGGCACGTTCGGCGGGTCCGCCACCGGCTGCACAGGCGTGAGCGCGAGGGCCACGCATAGCGGCCAGACATTCGTGGGACCGCCGACTCCCGCCTGGCTGACGGCCACGCGGGGGGTACAAACGGTTGAACGCCACGTCGCGCCCATGGTGAGCGCGGCTGGGGCGGCACGCCCGGCCATCTCACACCTGCCGGCGGTGCTCTCCGACGGCAGCGTGACCGTGGCTGGCTTCACGGTCGCCGTGCACGGGCTGGCCCTCTCTCCGCGCTCCATCAGCGTGGACAGCGCCAGCGCCACCCTGCCCGCGGCCCTGACGCCTAGTTCCGGCGGGCCCATTAGCCTGACCGGCAAGAACATCACCATTGGCGCCGACAGCGTTTTCACCGGCAGCCTAACCGTGTCGGTACCCCAGTTGAGCGTGGACGGCTTCACGGTCGCGGCCGGCCCGATCACACTGGACCGCGGCGGCCTCACCATTTCAACCCTCAGCCTGATCCTGCCGAGCGTCTTCGGCGGCGCCGGTCTCGCGGGGACGGACATCCATGTAGCGTCCGACGGGACGGTCAGCGGCAGCATCGCGGTGATGCCGCACACCATCAACTTTAGTCTGGGCGCGTTCACGGTCAGCGCCACCGGCCTCACCCTGAGCCGCGACGGCGTCAGTGTGGACACGCTCTCCCTGACCTTGCCGTCGGGGTCGACGCTCACCGCGCACGCCATCGCGTTGCGCGCGGACGGCACGTTCGGCGGCAACATCAGCCTACCCGACACCACGCTCGGCGTGGCCGGCTTTAGCGTCGGCGTCTACGGGCTCGCGCTCTCTACGTCCGGCATCACGATCACCTCGGCGCTGGTCACGGTGGTACCGCCGAGCGGCGCGCCGATCGACCTGACCGGCAGCAACCTGTTCCTGCACAGGGACGGTACCTTCGGCGGCAGCCTCAGCGTCACCGCTCCGCCCCTCTCCTTCGCCGGCTTCTCGCTCGGCGCGGACGCCATCACCCTCGACAACACCGGCATGAAGGTGACGAACGCCACCCTCGCGCTGCCGACGAGTCTGTTCCCGGCGGGGAGCACGGCGCGGACGCTGCACGGATCGCTCTCCATCTCGCCCAGTTTCGCCTTCAGCGGCATGCTGACGACCGGGCCGATCTCGATCGCCGAGGCCGGGTTCACGCTGGCCGCGGACGGCGTCACGCTGGACAACAGTGGGCTCACGATCAGCAACGCCTCGCTGGCGCTGCCGGCAAGCCTGTTCCCGGCGGGGAGCACGGCGCCAACGCTGCGCGGCTCACTCTCGGTCTTGCCCAACTTCAGCATCGGCGGCTCGCTGACGACCGGGCCGATCTCGATCGCCGAGGACGGCTTCACCGTGGGGGCGGACGCGATCACCCTCGACAACAGTGGGCTGACCATCACGAACGCCAGCCTGACCTTGCCGTCCTACCTGTTCCCGTCGGGCGTCACGCCGCCGACCTTCCGCGGCTCGCTCGCCATCTCGCGGCAGTTCAACGTCACGGGGCAGCTGGTCGTGTCGGGGCTCAACCTCTCGTACAACGGCTTCACCGTGAGCGTCGCCCAGTTCACGCTCGACCAGAACGGCATCGCGGCGAATGGCGTCAGTCTCACCCTGCCGGGGCTGGGCGCGGGCGGCGGCGATATCACGCTGACCGGCGCGCTGTCCATCGTCAAGGACAACACGGGTAAGTTCGTCGTGGACGGCTACATCGCGGTGCCGAACGTCGGCTTCTCCGCCTATGGGTTCGGCCTGTCGGCCAGCAACATCAGGCTGGGCACGGACGGCCTCTCGATCGGTACGGCCACGCTCGACCTGGCGGGCTTGGGGCTCGGCGACCATACGCTCTCCATCAGTGGGCTCAATGTGTCGCCGAGCTTCGTGGTCAGCGGCGGTGTGGTCAGCGGCGACGGCACTACCACGCTGACCCTCTCCATGGACGACGCCTCCTTCTCGCTCTCGACCCTGACCATCGGCTCGGCCGGCATCTCCGCGGCGACGGTGGCGCTCACGCTGCCCGATCTATTCGGCGGCAAGACGATCACCATGAACAACCTGACCATCGCGCGCTCCGGCGAGGTCAGCGGGAATGTAACCGGGAGCTCACTGTCGCTCTCGCTGGCCGACTTCAGCCTCAGCGCCGACTCGCTCACCTTCGACAGTAAAACCGGTATCACCGTGACCAACGTCGCGCTTGGGCTGCCCATCTTCCAGGGCACGATCTCCATCGGGGCCATCGGCTACGACGGCAGCGCGGTGAGCTTCGCCGGTCTGCCGCCGCTGCCCACCGACTTCAGCATCCCCGGCCTCTCCTCCGGCCAGACCATTGAATCGGTCAAAGCCGGCTGCAAGTCCGGCGGCGGTACCTTCCTGCCGCTGCCCCCGATCAGCGCCGGCGGCTTCAACTTGAGCGGCAGCGGCTGCCTCTCGTTCGGTACCGACACTAGCGGACACAAGACGTACGACATCATCGGGCGCGGCAGCATCGGCGTGGCCAAGATCGGTACGCTCAACGCACTGGTCGAGATCGGCACGGTGGACGACTTCGGGCACCCCTCGCCGCTGCGCCACGCCGCCCTCGACGTGCAGGTGTCCGGCGCGGGCATCCCCATCGACGAGACCGGCCTGGAAATCAACGGCATCAA
>JAABVA010001697.1_pt1 | contig 23120 bp, 17 predicted proteins | sample 5560331 | NCBI WGS metagenome assembly JAABVA01 (sample SAMN12812661, study PRJNA571458) | rock metagenome | isolation source: Antarctica rocks | place: Antarctica: Victoria Land, Mt New Zealand sud | collected 2016-01-07
GCTGAGAATAGAGCGCACTGTTGCTTCATCATTAGCAGCGAAAACTTTTTCAAGGATGTTTTGTAGTACTGCCTCCTGAGTGATTTTTTCTGCCCGTTGGTTTGCTAATTCGATCAAGGAAGGGTAACGTATGCTGATAAAGCTAACAAGTATTTTTCTAGCACTTTTGATCTCACCATCTTTTTCTGCTCGTATCCGTTGTTTCTGCACAAATTCGTCTTGTTCCAGCAATTCACTGAATATGTCCATTTCAATCACTCCCATGCTTTGGATCAAGCTACTTTTAAGCTACCGACGAGGAAGAGCTAAGAATAGAGCGCACCGTTGCTTCGTCAGGGGCGGCGAATATTCTATTCAGTATGTTCTGTAGTTGTGCCTGTTGAGTGATTGCTTCTGCCCGTTGTCGTGCTAACGATGTTAAAGAAGGGTAACGAATGCTTACGTAGTTGATAAGTACTTCTTGTGCCTCTTCGATTTTTCCCTCAATTTTTCCCTCTTGCCGACCACGTACCCGTTGCCTCTGCACAAATTCGTCTTGTTCCAATAATTCATCAAACATTTCCAGTCTCTCCTCTACTCGCGTTTTCTCTACCAATGGCAGCGTTTCCGCTCGTCTCAAGAATACGTTTAACCATAGTAGTCTACGCGCTAACTTTGAGTCGTTCCCTTTACAGTATTCTATCAGTTCATCTATAGCTTGCAAGAGCATGTTTGCATCTATATGATCCATCATTGGAAGCAGTGTATACATGCTTACATCATGTTCTGCCACGTATTGCCGTGCGTCTAACAGCCAGAGCGGTAAGACGCGAAAGTTGAAGGTCAGTACCTCAACCCCAGGCAGCAGAAGTGGTAGAATAGCAGGTGCGTCCTCACTGAATATGGCTTTGATCGAACTATCGTATGGCTGTTGTTGATTCAATGCCCATTGTCTCCCCCACCCAATTTTTTATAGTATACTCTACTTATTATTGCTTAACAAGGAACAGCTTAGATGCAGTAGAAAGAGACAATCAGCACATGTATACCCCACAATTTCAGGATGTTTTGCTGGCACAGCGACAGATTCGCACGTATTTGCAGCGCACGCCGCTCTATTCGTATCCAGCAATCAACGAGCTGGTCGGCACGAATGTCTACATCAAGCATGAGAATTATCAGCCTGTTGGCGCGTTCAAGGTGCGTGGTGGTGTGAATCTGATATCACAGTTGAGCGCGGAAGAGCGGCAGCGTGGCGTTGTAGCCGCTTCAACGGGCAATCATGGGCAGTCGGTGGCATATGGCGCGAAGCTATTTGGTGTGCAGGCGCGTATTGTGGTGCCGGAGGGGGCGAATCCTGGCAAGGTTGCGGCGATGCAAGGGATGGGTGCCGAGGTGCTGTTTCATGGTGCGACCTATGATGAGGCAAAGCTGTACTGCGAGCAGTTGGCACAGGAACACGGCTATCGCTATATTCACTCTGGCAACGAGCCGTTGTTAATTGCAGGTGTCGCGACAGGTATCCTGGAGATGCTGGAAGACGAGCCGGAGCTAGAGATGATTTTCGTCGCTATCGGTGGTGGTAGCGGTGCGGCAGGTGCTTGTATTGTCGCGAATGCTATCAATCCGAACATCCGCGTTATTGGTGTCCAAGCCGAAGCATCATCCGCCGCATATCTCTCCTGGAAGCAGCACAAGCTCTTATCTGCGCCCAACCGCACCTTTGCTGACGGTCTGGCAACAGGTAGTGCCTTTGAACTACCACAAGCTATTCTGTGGGACAAGCTCGACGACTTTCTGTTAGTAAGCGAAGACGAGATTTTACAGGCGATGGCATGGATGATCGAACGTGTCCATACGCTCGCGGAACCGGCAGGCTCTGCCCCACTCGCAGGGGCGTATCGTTTGCGTGCGGAACTACATGCTAAGAAGGTAGGGATTGTGTGTTCTGGTGGCAATGTATCGCTGGAACAGTTGAGACGCGCCCTTGTTCGCTAACTGTGCTACTTGTTCGTACATGCGAATCATGTTACAATGGGGTGAACGAAAAACACGAAAATAGTGAACATATAAACACATATAAGTAAGAAAGAACATGAACGAATACGTAGCGGTCGGGCAAGAGACCCCAGAGATATCAGAAACCTCGGCGGCATTGGAGAGCATCGAGACGTTTAAGGCACGCTATCCTTTCCCCATCGACTCATTTCAACTTGAAGCAATTGCTCATCTTGCCGATGACCAATCTGTGATGGTGGCGGCACCCACAGGCACTGGCAAAACACTTGTCGCGGAATACGCTATCTGGCTCGCACAGCAGCGAGGGCAACGCGTCATCTATACGACACCCCTGAAGGCACTCTCGAATCAGAAGTACCGCGATCTGCGCGACACCTATGGCTCCGATACCGTTGGCCTTGTAACAGGCGATATCGTAGAGCATAGCCGCGCATCCATCGTGATTATGACAACCGAAGTCTATCGTAACATGCTTTTAGAAGAGGGCGGAGAACGCTTCGGCCTCTCGTCGTCTCTCGACGATGTGGGCTTTGTGGTCTTCGATGAATTGCACTATCTTAGCGATATCGAGCGCGGACCAGTGTGGGAAGAGGCCATCATCTGCTCACCACCTCATGTACAACTGGTGGGCCTCTCCGCTACCGTGAGCAATGCCGAAGACCTCGCAAATTGGATTAGCCGCGTGCATCGTCCCATCGTGCTTGTGACGCATGAACAGAGAGCCGTGCCTCTGGAACACTACTACTTCCTGGATGGCAAGCTGCACCTTGTGCAGGATGCCAATGGTAAGCGCGTCGAGAAGTTTCCCAACGTCGGCGGCGAGGCGAAGGTGGCGCAACTATCAAATCGGGGCCGCGTCTATAGCTTTGATGACGACGAGGACGACGAAGACGACGATGAATGGGATGAGCGACGCAACCGTCGGAAAAATGGTCGTCAAGAGACACAACATGCTGCAAAAAACGAGGACGAAGATACATTCCCCATGCAGGAAAAGTCTAAGCGTCAAAAGCCACGTGAGGCCGCTGAGTCAGGTGCTGTACTGTCCGCTCTACGCGACGCCGACCTGTTGCCATGTCTCTACTTCCTTCCTGGCCGTCGTGTGGTGGAAGAGGCAGCAATGAGTGCTTCCCTCCACAGTTTCACGACGCCCGAAGAAGCGGCTCGTATCAAAGAAGAGATCAGCATCTGGCTAGAGCAATTGCCAAAAGAGGACCGTAACCTGCAACAGGTCATTTCGCTAACGGGTCTGCTGCCACGAGGTCTGGCCTTTCACCACGCAGGTCTGTTACCGGGATTGAAGGTGCTGGTAGAGACACTGTTCGCACGCGGCTCGCTTCGTGCCGTGTTCGCTACCGATACGCTCGCGCTCGGCGTCAACCTGCCCGCGCGTACCGTTGTCGTAGGTAGCTTGAGCAAGTTCGACGGGCAAGAGATGCGTCTGCTCACACCGAACGAGTACCGCCAGCTAACTGGACGCGCGGGCAGACGTGGTATGGATGTACATGGTTCTGCCGTCATTCCCTATTCGCCTTGGGAACCGTTCGAGCAGTCATTCCAACGCATTACGGGTGAACTACTCCCTGTTACCAGCGCATTCGTCATTCGCTACAACTCCGTGCTGAACCTATGGAAACCAGGGGATGTGCAGCACTTGCGCCGCATCTGTGCCTCAAGCTTACGCGAATATCAACGTTACATGATGTGGGAGATCAGTGAACTACAACGCTTAGGGGCACGCCATAAAAAAGCGAAGAAAGCGGGCAAGAAAAAAGGTGCCGCCTCTGATGGTGCCGCCCTTGCACTGGAAAAGCGGCGTGAGAAGATTGGCGCATATCCCTTGAGTCGTGCAGGTGCAGCAGAGCTGGATGGCACCATATTCGCCTTGCGTGCCCTCGGCTTTATCGGACCCGACGACCAACTCACGCTCAAAGGCCGCCTGTTACGTGGCATCTTTCATCCCGTTGGTGCCATGATTATCGAACTTATCATGCAGGGTATCCTGGATGAGGTGACGGTTAGTGAACTTGCCGAGGTATGTAGCTGGTTCACGTTCAACGCTGATAAACGTGTAAAGAACCGTAACGTTGTACATGCGAAATTAGTGCAGGTGCGGCGTCAGCTCTGGCATATTGTGCAGCATATCAATGGTGTCGAGCAGCGTGCATCAATCAATCTCACTCCTGGTATCGCGCCGGAATTTCACGGCGTTGCCCTCGCATGGTCACGCGGTATGTCGCTAAGCGGTCTGATGAACCGTATCGACCTTGCCGAGGGTGACATGCTCATGGCGATCAACCAGACTATCGACCTGCTACAACAGGTGCAGGCCGCCGTCGGTCAGGTTTTAGATGCTCGCGACCTGTGGACGCAAACGGAGCCACAAGAGCCACAAAGTGCTGCAAGTGCGCGAAGCGAGCGTGAACGCTCCGAGCAACTCGCGCTCCAACGCAAACGCCTGGAACACATTCGCCCCATGTTGGCGCAAGCGTCGGCATCGCTGCTACATGGTATCATCGTGCAAAGCCGCACCGTCCCCTCAATGGTTGCAATGGTCGAAGGTGAACCTGTGCCACTCGACGCCGAAGAGGACCTGGACCCAGAGATGCTCAAAGACCCTACGGTGTAAGGTATCATACCAAATAGAGATGCAGACCATACGCGACTGCCGGTCGCGTATGGTCTGCATCTCTATTTGGTATACAAGACATTAGCTTAGAGGTGCATACATAAACCAACCGCCGCTCGGTTTCTCCTCCACATCCCATTTCACCTCTACGTAGAGCGAATACTCGCGTTCTCTACCAGGAGCTTTCAGGATAAAGAAGAAACCGCGCCAGGGTTCGTTATCTTCGTCTTTGAATGTCCACGCATTCCACGCAATCGGTCCGCTCTGCCCCTCGTCTTGTTTTGTCCAGCCTGCCGCCTCTAGCTGTTTTGCGTAGTGTGGTATGAGGGCTGCAAACTCCATGTCTGTTTCAAGTGCCGCACGGGAATCAGCGGAATTTTGACCACTACTGCCACCTCCACCGCCCATTTGTCGCGCTCCTTCGGGGGGAGCAAGTTGTGGGATAAGTTCGTAAAATCCGTGATGCTCCATTCGACGGGATTTTGGTCCACGCTGCTGTGAGCATGGCGAGAACTCGCCACCCACGATATCCACACGTACATCTGTCATTGATCCTTGCCCTGAGAACGCTTGAATGTTAAAGCCAGGAGTATCGGTGCCTTTGCACAACGTTATACTGTCCACACGTCCGGGTATGCCAGCGTGTGTGAAGCCGCCTGGTCGATGACCCCTGAACATATCCGGTTCAGCCCAACCGTCTGCGCCCAACCGCTCTTTATAAAATTCGATAACCTGTTCTGCTGGTAGTGGCACATCGAGTACAATATCGGCATGCTCAGGACCATGTATGAGTGTGCCAATAACACGGCTGCCCTCCGGTAGTGGAAGCGTAACTGGAAGTGAGGGCACTTGCCCCAGCAACACCTGTGGTTTGCCTGAATTTCGTGGATCGTACCAATGAGTTGTAAGACGCACTAATAAGTCTTCGAGCATTGCTTCGCGCTCGGTAGAATTGTTAGATGTATTCTCGTTCATAAATTCCCTCCGTTAAATGCGCTAAAACAGATACAAGGTATCTACGAGTGATGGGATGGTGTGTTGTAGAAATTCCAGCGATTCCAACCCACATGTCCTACAACTCCACGAACTACAACACTCACCCGTTCATTCTTATAGAAAAGTGTGAATACGGTTGTTTATCCCACAACAGACATTACTTTGGTCATGAAAAAGGGCTTATTCATTGTCAGAAAGGGTCTGGTTGACTAAGATGTAAGCACATAAGAAAGAATCATAGAAGTGGGTAGGGGTGCGCCCGATGGGGATTAGACACGCGGACACATTTCTCGCGTGTTGGGCGGAGCAGAAAAATGTCATTGTAAGGAAGAGGATTGCATGAACGCAGAAGCATTGATTGGAACGGTGCTAGGCACCTGTACACTGCAACGTTTGATAGGGCTGGGTGGCATGGGGGCAGTATATCTGGCGCAACAGTCGCGCCCTCGCCGACAGGTTGCGGTTAAGGTGTTATTGCCGATGGAGTCCTTAACGTCGAATCAACTCGCCGCATTCTTAGAGCGATTTCGCCGCGAGACTGATGCAGCCGCTTCTCTCGAACATCCCAACATTATGCCTGTTCACGAATACGGCGAGCGCGACAAACTGGCCTATCTTGTAATGCCCTATATCAGTGGTGGCACGTTGCGCGACGAGATGGAGCGCGAATGCCCCATGCCGCTCGCAAAGGTAGTGAACTATCTCGACCAACTCGCCGCTGCTCTGGACTGTGCTCATGCTCACGGCGTTATTCATAGAGACATCAAACCCGCCAATATTTTAATGACGCAAGAGGGCCGTCTCTTACTGACAGACTTTGGTCTTGTCAAGGTCATCACCGAAGGGCGGACACCACATGCACGTCTCACGGGCGAGGGTGCGCCCGTTGGTACCCCTGACTATATGGCGCCAGAGCAGGTGATTGGTAATACTGTCGATGGCCGCTCTGACCTCTATTCGGTGGGTATCATCCTGTATCAAATGATTACAGGTACGACACCGTTTCAGGGTGAAACGCCGATGCAAATTGCCTCGCAACATCTGCAAATTCCGCCACCATCACCACAGATATTACGGCCAGACCTGCCAGCTGCGGCTGAACAGGTTATTCTGCGTGCATTGGCAAAGCGACCTTCCGACAGGTATGCGCGTGTACAAGACTTCGCCCATGCGTTTCGTATGGCACTCGTCGGCACAGGCATCCCGTTAGGTTCTGGTGCCAGTGCAGCATTGAATAGTGCCACCGCCGCACGCCTGTTGACGCCACAAAGCGCATTCCGTGCAACACAACAACAGGCTGAGCCAGTATCACCGTTCGCCGTGCATAACGATGGGCTACTTCATCGTCCGCTAGGCTTACTTCCTACATTCGGCGTCAACGGTGGTAGTGGTCTCTTGCAAAATCCAACGGGCACACTGCCCTCGGTGACAACAGGCTCGATGCCGAGCGCAAAGGCTAATCGACCTACTGGCCTCCTGTCGCGTACAGGTAAATTTCCACAGATGGCAACGGGAACATTGGGAACAGCAGGTACAACTAGAACGGCTGCTGTGCCGCAAGGTGCTGCGGATATCGGGGCGACAGGAATGTTACCTACGCTCTCCAGAACCGTCCCTTCGACAGATAGTTTACGGGTACCCTTTGCGACACAATTTGAGAGTACACAGCAACTCTTGCCAGTGTCAAAAACAAATACTGGTGGCCTTGCTGATGGTGGGGGGACAAGAAATACTGTCAAGCTTACGACACCATTGAAAATTGTGCAGGTGCCCGTTGCAGGTCAACCTGGTCGTTTTGTGACAGGGCTACTGCCCTCCACTGCTACAACAACGCAACTGCCACCACTCGAAGATACGACGCAGGCAAAGAAACCTAAAGCGTGGGTAACGGCACTTTCGGTTATCGTGGTGTTGCTCTTGCTTGTTGGTACAGCCAGTACCTTCTGGTTTGTGCGTTCCCATACAAACCCTACGCTAAAGCATCAGACAACGACGTATCCAACCAGCGCAGGAACGCCAAATGTCAAAGCAACCATGCTCGCGCAGGCAACCACAACAGCACATGCAAATATTATTCTTGACGATCCGTTGAGTACGAATACAAACAACTGGCTAACGACGCCCGCGAATGTCTATGCATTCAAAGATGGTGCCTACCATATCACCGATCAGGGTGATAATGGACGTGCGACTGTGCTGCAATCGGCACCATTTACAGGTGCTATCGCATATACTTTGACGATGTACGAGGTCAAGGGTGATGACAACTCACCTAATAACTCCTTTGGTATGATTATGCGCTTCAATCAGCAGATGAAGGGCAAGGCGTCGATCACTACATTCTACAGTCTCGAAGTAGTGAATAGTAAGGGCGGCGAATACCAGTTCTGGAAATATGACGACACTAAAGGGGCAGACGCAGCCAATGCGCCCTGGACGAAACTTTGGCATCAGCCGCTGGGCAACGAATTTCACATGGGGCAGGGCGTAAAGAACACGAATACCGTCAAGGTGTTTATGAATGGCCCGAAGTTCATTATTACTGTCAATGGGAAGGTGATGACAACGGTGCAAGATGCCTCGCTTACCAATGGTACTGTTGGCATGATTGTAAATCTCAATGGTACAGAGGTTGCCTTCAAAAACCTTCTGCTCACACGGAACTAGGGGATAGGGGAAAGAGATGAACGCAGAAGCTCTGGTCGGAAAAACACTTGGTACCTGCACACTGCAAAAGCTAGTAGGACACGGCGGTATGGGTGCAGTGTTTCTTGCACAACAGTCACGTCCACGTCGTCAAGTCGCGGTCAAGGTACTATTACCCATTACGCGCTTAAATCCCAGTCAGCAAGCCGCTTTCTTAGAGCGTTTCCGTCGTGAAACCGATGCAGCCGCCTCATTGGACCACCCGAATATTCTGCCTGTGCATGAGTATGGGGAGCGTGATGGTCTTGCCTATCTTGTGATGCCCTATATCAGCGGTGGCACGTTACGTGATGAATTGGAACGTGAGCAACAGCTACCGCTGGCGAAGGTTGCGTTGTATCTCGATCAAATCGCTGCTGCGTTGGATGTGGCGCATGGACGCGGCGTTGTTCATCGTGACGTGAAGCCTGCCAATATATTGATGACCCCCGAAGGGCGACTTCTCCTCACTGATTTTGGATTGGTGAAGGTGATCGCAGAAGGTCAATCTAATCAGGCAAGTCTTACAGGCGCAGGTGTTCCACTGGGAACCCCCGATTACATGGCACCAGAACAGGTGATAGGCGGAGAGATAGATGCTCGCGCCGACCTGTATGCGCTGGGCGTTGTTCTCTTCCAGATGGTGACAGGGAGAACACCGTTCAAGGGTGAGATGCCTATGCAGATTGCGATGCAGCAGATAAACACAGCACCACCATCACCACGTACATTGCGTGAAGATTTACCTGTACCAGCAGAGCAGGTGATATTGCGTGCGATGGCGAAAAAAGCTGCTGACCGCTATGCCAGTGCCCTGGATATTGCCAGTGCCTTTCGCCTGGCTCTCGCGGTCGCTGGTATACAACTTACTACATACGATGAAAATGGTGGTGCGACGACAGCAGGAGCAGAGAACCGCGTGTATAAGCCCAAGAGTCTCTTCGATCCTTCATGGCAAACGGGAATGGTACCAAGTGTACAACAAAAGCCAAAACTCGGCGGTGGCGCATCCCGTGTAAGTACACCTTCTCTGGTACCTATGACTCCTCGCCCAGCTTCGGAGGCCGCGCAGAACGATATCGTAGCGAAGACGAGTATGACGTTACCCTCGTTTACCGACATTATGTCGCCATCACCTGCTACTACTACACCCTCTGCCAATACGTCCTATACGATGAATGACCCATATACACCCATATCCTTTGCCCCTGATATACCACAAGGACCAGCGCAGGGGAATGCTCCAAACAACGCCGCGTTTACTACACAGGCGAACACCGATATCTCTGCTACGCAATCGCATATCAAGCCGCGCTTTGTGCATAAGACAGGACTGTTGCACTCGACAACGGATAATGGCAATGTGTCGAATACGAACGTTCTGCAAACGAATATGCCGTTTCCGCCTGCCTTCCCCCCTGCATTCCCCTCTGTGCCAGCTACACCAGCGAATATTGTCAACATCACAAACAGTGCCGCATCATTGAATCGCGCCTCACCACTTCCATTTGCTGGACCAAATAGTTCCTTTGGAGCAGCATCGGCAGAACAGGGCAGTAGCGCGGATATATTGGGACAAAGTGGTGTCTATCCCGGTCAAAATCCAGCCACGACCATGAAACTGACGCAATCGTTCAAAGTGGTGCAGGTTCCCGTTGCGGGTCAACCAGGACAGTATGTTACTGGCTTCTTACCTGTATTACCACAGGAGCAAGATGGTGAAACGCCAACAGCTACACCTCCAACATCTGGCTCGCATCTGGAAACTTTACTTGCAGGAAAACCGTTACAGGCGTTCAATGGTTTGCAGAAGAATGGAAAGATAGCTGTGCTGCTTATGGCTGTCTTCCTGGTAATTTTTAGCTCCAGCTTATTTTTGCTTGTGCGAAGCCATACCAACACAACACAGCCGCAAAGAGTCGTGGTGACTCCTAGCACAGCCGCAACAGTTATGGCGCAGACTACTGCAACAGTGCAGGCAAATACAATTCTGAGCGACTCACTCAGCGAGAATAGCCATAACTGGCACGTTGCCAATAGTGGACCTCAACAGTACGTTTTCAAAGATCATGCGTACCATATTACCAATAATGATACGAAATCTCTGGCAATTGCGTTACTACCAGATGAGACCGTAAGCGGCTCATATGCATATTCGTTGACAATGGAGGCATTGAGCGGTGATGAGGCTACGATCACCAACCAATTCGGCCTTGTTTTTAACTTCAGTGTGCATCAAAAAAATGGTAAGACGTACAAGTCGTTCTACATCTTTGAAGTGGCGAATACAAAAGGTGGCAACTATCAATTGCTGAAGTACGACGATAGTGGTAATCAAGCAAACGGTCCCTGGACAACTCTCTGGTCGGGTCACTATGGCAGTGAGTTCCACTTTGGTCATGGGCCAAAGAGCGTAAATACGTTCAAGGTCGTAATCAGTGGAAAAAAGTTCACATTGATGGTGAATGGCAAGAAAGTTGGGGTCGCTGAGGATGGCTCATTGACGAGCGGTCTAGTTGGCATGCTGGTGAATCTGGATAAGACTGAGGTCGCCTTTTCAAATCTATTATTAACGTATAAGTAAAGCAAGGACTTAGATAACAGTATCGGGGAGGTATTGGTTGATGCATGACATTTCTATGCTAGTGCTATTTGCACAACAGGGTCAAAGTAGTGTAAATAAAACATTGCTTACCTTTGGCAATATGATTACTGCAACGCTCTGGATTACAGGGTTTCTTTGCCTCTTGAATATCGGGCTTGCCATTTTGTATCGCGGTAGACAGACGAAAGAGATTGCGTCGTACTATGCTGTATTCACGTTTGAACTAATAATTTTCGTGTTCGCGCTCCTTTTGCATATCGGGGCTATTACGCGCGTACCTTTTCCCTTGCCGCCCGGATTGCCGTTCAACCGCGCAGAGATCGGTGCAACAATTGCTGTAGGTATAGGACTATTCCCCGCAACTTTCTGGCACCGTACTTCGTTTTCAGAGGTTGGTGTACGTATGGCAGAAGATGCGAAGACTATGAAAGATCGTGATGGTGGAGTGAAGGTAGAGCCAAAGCATACCCCTGGCGAATGGATGAATTAAGAAAGAATTTGATACATTCAACCCTTCTTCGTTTTCTTGTGTAGTGCGTAGGGAACTCTTGACAAAGGGCTATCCTCATGGTACACATTGTATAGCAGATAGCTATATCACTAGTAGATGCGAAACAACGAAAAAAGAAGGATTGATTCATGACGACGTTTCCTGAACAAAACGCCTCCCCTCTTTCAATGGAACAGTCAATACCTCAACCTGTTATGCCTACTTTCGGCGAGAACACGCAATACGCGGTGGTGACACGCGATCTGATGCAGGTTTTTGGGCACAAAGTCGCGGTGAGCCATCTCAATCTCGCGGTACGGTCCGGCGAATTTTTCGGTTTTCTTGGACCCAATGGAGCAGGAAAAAGCACTACCATAAAAATGATGGTTGGCTTACTACGACCAACATCCGGCACTGTATATGTGGGGGGGGTGGATGTATGGCATGATTCGTTACGGGCGCGTTCGTTGATGGGCGTACTGCCCGAATATCTCAATCTCTATGAGCGTCTGAGCGGTCGTGAGTACGTAACCTTTGCGGGCCATATGTACGGCTTGTCTGAGCGCGAAGTTCGTACCCGAACCGAAGAATTGCTGAACGTGTTTGGCCTGAGTAACGACGCCGACAAACTGGTTGTCGATTATTCCGTTGGCATGCGTAAGAAAATTGCACTAGCAGCCGCAATTATCCATCGTCCACAAGTCCTCTTCCTTGATGAGCCATTCGAGGGTGTAGACCCGGTAAGCTCGCGCGTTGTACGCGACATTCTCCACGAATTGACACAGCATGGCACCACCATCTTTTTCTCTTCGCATATTATGGAGGTGGTTGAGCGTCTCTGCACGCGTGTCGGCATTATCAATCAAGGCGTGCTGGTTGCTGAGGGGTCGCTGCAAGAATTGCGTGAACGTGCCAGTGGCAACAATAAGGATGCCACATTGGAAGATATCTTCCTTAACGTGATCGGCGTTCAGAATGAGAGTCACAATTTAAGTTGGCTTGAATGATACTAGACGTAGGAGTACAACAATGATTGTGCATTCTGATAAGCTTCGATGGCTCTTCTTGTTACGTTGGAAGACATTTCTGCGGAACTATACCCGTAGCTCAGGACGTGTGGGGCGTATCATCGGTGCTGTCTTCCTGGTGCTATTTGGTCTACCCTTCATGGGCGGTATCGCTGTTGGCACCTACTTTGGCTATCGTCTGCTCTCACCGCCTGCGAACGCTGAACTGCTTGTGCTTGTGCTGACAGGCGTCTACTTGCTGTGGCTGGTCTTACCTCTGCTAGAGTTTACGGTCAACGAAGGTTTGGACCTCTCCAAGTTAGCTCTGTTCCCACTGACGCGTGCGGAACTGATGCTGAGTTTGATCTTTACGTCGCTCCTCGATATTCCAACGGTTGGCCTGCTGATCGTGTTGGGTGCCGTTGTTGCTGGCTGGTCCGCATCGCTACCATTGGGGCTGATGGCGTTTTTTACGATGATTGTGTTTTATGCACAGGTGGTTGGCGTCAGTCAACTGGTACTCGCTTTGCTGGCTCGCATACTACAAAGCCGCCGTTTCCGCGATTTGAGTATTATCCTCATTGGTGTCTTCTCTTCATCATGCTACCTGTTTCAGCAACTGGTCCTGCGCGGCGTGGGTATTTCCCACATCTATGAAAATTTGCAGGCGGGTACGATTTCGCCGTATCTACAATGGTCGCCCCCTGGTATGGCGATGCGTGCGATTCAGCGTGCCGCGCAAGGGGATTGGGCTATAAGTTTTGCATGGTTCGGCGGGTTACTGGTGACAACGATCATCGTGCTTTACCTCTGGCAGTTGGTGGTTGAGCGCGGTCTGACCGCCAGCGAAAGTGGCGGTGGCCGTGTTCGTCGTCGCAAAACGGAGCCTGCAGCCTTGCTTGCGATGCAGTCAGCAACTGCTGCTAGCTCTACTGGACTTGTACAACGTATCGCTGCGTCTCAGTTCTTTTCTATCGCTATAAAGGATATCAAATATTATCGCCGTGATCCACAACTACTACGCTTGGTCTTCCAATCGTTCATCTCGATCATCATTCTTGCTGCCATAACGTTGTTTAACACGAGTGGTTCGGGACGGCTCGCTATCGGTCCATGGGCGGTTATGGTTGCGCCACTCTATGCCATGTTCGCGCTGACGACCTTCTCATACAATGTGCTGGGCATGGAGCGGCAGAGCCTGACGAGCCTATTTTTGTTTCCGGTGCAGCCAAAGCAGGTGTTATGGGGCAAGAATATTGTCACGTTTTTGCTGGGATTGATTGAGGTGTTGCTGTTGGTGTTCGCGGCGGCCTTTGTCTCGAATGCATGGAGCCTTGTCCTACCAGCCCTTGCAATAGGATTGGCTGGCATTGGTATTATCCTCGGCTGTGGCAACTTCTCGTCCATCTTCTTTCCACAGCGAATGCCACAGTCGCGGCGTGGTTTCCAGAATACCAATAGTGTCTCGTCCGAGGGCGGCTGTCTACGCTCTATCATGTCGCTCGTTGTTCTGCTGATAATGGCAATTCTGCTTATTCCAGCGGCAGCAGGGTTAATCTTACCTGTCATCTATCATGTACAATGGATTTGGTGGGCCACCATTCCCGCGTCGTTGCTCTATGGTGCCCTATTCTATATTATTATGACGAACATCGCCGCCCCTCGTATGCTCACAAGAACACCCGAAATTCTCGCGGTGGTGACGAGGGAGTAATTATAGTAGGATGAATGAGATGTGGCTAGTGGCGAACGGCATGCCGTTCGCCACTAGCCACATCTCATTCATCCTACTCATCCCGTCTTCCCATCTCTCGGTTTCCCGGTTCTTACGTATTTTCTGAATAAGATAATTGGCACAACAAATAGCACGACCACAAGCGCATAGGCTAAGATGTTGAGGATGACGGTGAAGACCGACGCCTGCTGGGGTGTGGTGCCAATAACAGGTGGGTACAAACCTGTGATAATGAACGCGGGACTCCCTCCGACATGGATTGTTTGCAGGATTGCACGTCCCGGTACATCGATCATCGCAACGTCTCCATCAGCAAGGGCGGCGAAACCGAGTTGACCATCGCTGGTGATGGCGATAGATTGCGGCTGTTGACCATTAAGGCCAACAATATGGCTCGGCTCGTGTGGCAATGGCGAGCCTGGATTGACTGGCGAAAGTACCACAAGCTGATCCTTTGTCTTATCAGGCACATACACCTCGCCTGTTGTCGCATCATAATCCATAGGACCGTATAGATCACCTTTAATTAAGGGAACGACAGTCTGTCCGTCGAGGTCTACTGCGACGACGCTTCCACTACGGGTGGTCGCATAGACGGTTTCTCCTTGTGGAATGCTGACATAACCTGGACCCCCTGGTACTGTAATACTGCCCAGCTTTTGCTGTTTGTTATCGTCAAAATAGGTGAGCGAGGTGTTGTCGGCCACCCACAACTGACTCCCATTGCTGCCGTTCATGCCAGAACCAACCTGTGCTACAGCTAAGCCATAGACGGCTCCGTTGACTTGATAGGTATGTTTGATTTTGCACGTAGTGGGGTCGATAGCCTTAACTGTCGAGGCACCATTGCCAGCAGCGAAGAGCGTATAATTGTTGGCACTTAAATCGAGTGCCAGCAGCGTTGGTTTTCCGGGTACATCGGCGGTACAGACGACATTGCCATCCTTCGCACCGAACACCACGACACGGTTCTGCTCCGGCTCGGTTGCATACAGGAAACGCGCGTCATTGCTTAAAAGAATGCCACTTACCTTGCCCCCCGTATTGATAGTGCTGGTCACTTTTTGCTGCGCTACATCAATGACGCTAACCCCAGTAGTGGTGCCAGCAACATAGGCAAGATTGGGCGCACCACCATCGGCATGAGCAACGGACGTGACTAGCAATGCGAACACGCTCGTCAGTAGCAGTGCTGGGAGCAAAATCAAGAAACGTCTCACCTTCTTATCGCTTCCTACGCTTTTGGTGTCAATGAAGACCACGTTGTACTGTTTTGACTGAGGCTGTACATCTCAACCGGATACGAGATCGACAGGTATAGCGTTGTCGCGTTATCCGCATCTACAGCTATGTTACTATAGCTGCCTGCGTTGCTGTTACTCGTTTTGAGTGCTGGCAATGCAACCCATGTTTTGCCACCATCGGAGCTACGTGTGATATGAAGGTAGGTATGGCTATAGATGACTTGTGGCTGAGATGGCGAGGCAACAAGCTGTGGGTGATAATCCTGACTCACCTGCGTAAATGTTTTGCCCGCATCCTGTGAGACATATGTTCCTTCATCACCGGAGGCATAGACAGGGCTATGGGCACCACTAGTGGCGACTGTGAAGATGCTGCTCGTAATGGCCTGTATGACCTGCCAATGCTTACCACTATCGCTGCTACGCGCGATACCATCACTGCCGTAAATAAGAAGTTGTCCGGCTGCTCCTGGTATTGCAATCATGTTGGTGATGTTACCGAAAGGAAGTGTGCCTGTATCGCTGAAATTTTGTCCATTGTCATAACTGATTTTGAGGCCATGTGTACCTAGTGTACGCACGTAGATGTATACCTCATTAGGTGCATCGTTCCCGGCAACAGTGAAGGGAATACCGTCGAGGGCGGCGGTAAAGTTCGCGGTTTTATTGACAAGTTGCCATGTGCGTCCTTGATCGGCACTGGTATAGAGACCAAGTACACCTAAAGGATGACCCCCAACTTGTGGCTGTGTAAGCAGATAAAGACGTTGTTGGTCAAATGGACTGACAACCAGTGACAGATTCATTACTCCTTGCATGAGCTGTTTGGGTCCACCTGATTCCTGTGTCCACGTCTTTCCGCTATCTTCAGAGCGAAACGTTCCAAAGTGTGTTGCTAGCAATAAAACGTGATTTGGCAGTGCCATGAGTGAATGCACATGGTTCGAGGCTACACCAAAACCATTAACAGGTGCCTGGGTCGGGCTAGGTGCAGGTGCATTGCCACTCGTACTAGTACACGCTCCTAATAGCAGAGCGATTATGCCTAGCATAGCCCAGAGAGACCATCGTAAAGAGTGTTTTTGTTGTCGCATCATAGCTATCACAATCCGTTTGCAAAATATTAACGGGCGACCACAAGGGATCGCCCCTACTATATTTGACGAGCATGAAGAATTGTTCGTGTATAGTAGGGGCGATCCCTTGTGGTCGCCCATTGGTTTATACACTCCCTGTTCGTTTACATCTTACTCGTTTATTCTAAGACTAAAGCACAACCCTATCATATCGCATAGATCAAGTGCCTGCGGGCGTGGTGAAACTAACCGTTGTGTGACTTACACCACTACCCTGTGTACGAACGTCTATACGTACCTGCCAGTGACCACTCATATCCAGGAGATCGCTCCCTTTGTAACGTCCCTGTCCGCTGGGTTGCAGGTCGAGATGACGGGTACCCTTCCCTATCACGCACACAAAGCGTTGGGATATAATGAAGGAGTATGGAAGAAAGCATCGGCTCTACACACAATCTTGCGGCATTAGAAGACCTGCTGCAAGTGCAGTTCCATGATCGCTCGTTACTACAACGCGCAGTGACGCATCATACCTGTTGTCCAGAGTCCTCTATCCGCGATTCGTATGACACGCTTGAGTTTTTGGGCGACGCAATTATCAGTGCTCACGTGGTTGAGTACATCTATCGTACACGACCAACGGCGACTGAGGGTGAAATGACTGCCTTGAAATCTGAGGCTGTCAGTCGCCGTGCCTTCGCACGCATCGGCCAAAGCCTGGGTCTGTTCCCGTTTATTCGCGTTGATATCACGAATTTACGCACCTTCAATGACCGCTCACGCGACTCGCTCTGTGCCGACGTACTAGAGTCGCTTGTCGGCGCGATTCAGATCGACCAGGGACCAGAGGTGGCACGCGCTTTTATCGCTCGTGTCATCTTGCCAGTGGTGGAAGAGATCAGTCATCAGGCACTTGACACGAATCCAAAGGGACGCTTGCAGAAAATTGTCCTGCATCGTTCTGGTGCCCTGCCACGCTATCGTGTCCTGGAGCAAAGTGGGCGTAACAATGACCGCGAGTTCGTTGTTGGTGTCTTTGAACGTGACACTCTCTTAGGAATGGGCACAGCTTCGAGCATCAAAGAGGCTGGACGATTAGCCGCGCACGATGCGCTAGATATTCTGGTGAGCAAAGACGAACTATAACGAGTGGTGTGTTTACGAACGGGCGACCACAAGGGTCGCCCGTTGTTGGTCGATTTATGGGGGCAAACTGTGCCACGTAAAGACATGTCGAACTGGTATGAAACTGGCTTGCCCGCACAAGAGCGCAAGATACGCGGTCATTTCTCCACGCCTCCTCTACTGGTGAGCAAGATGCTTGATGCCTGTGGCTACACCGTCGATGCTGATCTTTCGCAACTCAGGGTACTCGATCCGGCATGTGGTAGTGGAAATTTTCTTGCAGGAGTTGCACAGCGCATTATTGCAAGCGGTCAGCAGAGAGGCATGGCGCAGCAGCAGATACTGACAGCCCTACAGCGCAATGTATGGGGCGTTGACCCTGATCCCGTTGCCTGTTTTCTCGCCGAGATGCAACTACGTACCCTTATCTCCAAACTAGAGCCTGAGAAAGGCATTCTACAACATCAACGTTTGCAGATTCATCAAGCTGATGGTCTGGCACTTGCATGGGAGCAAACGCAGCATGGAACCGTTGATCTCTTTCTGGCGAATCCGCCGTATCTTGCCGCAAAAAATACCGACCTCAGCGGCTATGGTTCGACAGAGGGACTTGGGCAGGGAGATAGCTATCTGCTCTTTTTGCGCTTAGCATTACAGGTTGTGCGTCCTGATGGTTGGATAGGGCTGGTATTGCCGGACCCTGTACTGGCACGAGGGAACGCAACGAGGGAACGACAGCGATTACTGGAAGAGACGACGGTGCATCATATCTGGCATCTCTCGCGTGTCTTTCCTGCCTATGTCGGTGCTGTGGTCATCATCGCGCAAAAGCGTCCTCCTAAACCACTCCATTCGGTATTGTGGGTGCGCGAAAAATGGAGTATCCACGCGAAGGCAAAATATACTCTCCCCGCTTTTACAACATCATCAGTTGCACAAACGTTGCTCCACGCTCAACCAGGAGCCGAATTGCGATATTTACTTGGCAGTGAACATGATACCCTTGTAGCACGCCTTTACGCTCATAGCATGCAAGCTCTAGCAACACATACTATGACAACGCTTGGTAGCTTTGTTTCAATTCGACGCGGCGAGGAACTTGGTAAAAAAAGTATCCTGCTCACTCATACGCTTCCCGATGAGCAAGGCTGGCATCCCTTGTTACGTGGCGGTATTGATGTTCGTGCCTATGAAACACCAGAAGGTCAAAGCTGGATTGCACAGGGAGCTATCGAGAAACCTCTTGTGCGCTATCAAGCCCCTAAACTGCTGGTTGTGAAAAGCACAGATGTATTGCAGGCCGCCCTCGATGTACATGGGCACGTTGCGTTGCAAACACTGTATTTGCTGCACCAGGAAAACAATGAACTCGACACCTTGTATTTCCTCCTTGCCCTCCTCAATTCGCGCCTCTTACAGCAATATGTGTACATTCTGCATACAGCGTACAAATTGGTACAACCACAGATTGAACAGCGTGTGTTGGCGCGTTTGCCTGTTCCACTAGTCGCACCGGAGTTACGGCGCGAGATTGTTGAACGCGCAGAGCAAATTATGCTTGCTTGCAGCACCGCATCGCCCGTTGTAGAATTGAAGCAACACATTACCCTGCTACGTGAAGAACAAGAGCGTGCTATTTGTGCGCTCTATGAGAATGCGATACATGTAGGGGCTTGATTTATCACGCCCTCTTCGCGCCTCTGGTGTTGCGCGACTATAATGATGGAAGATAAATAAACCCCAAACGTTATTAGAAGCCGACAAAGGAGTTGACTGAACTATGCCTACCGATGCTCGCCCAATACGGGTGCTGGTTGCTAAACCAGGATTAGATGGACATGATCGCGGCGCGAAGGTGATTGCGCGTGCCTTGCGTGATGCTGGTATGGAGGTAATTTATACTGGTATTCGCCAGACGCCAGAGATGATCGTTGAGGCCGCTATTCAGGAAGACGTGGATGCTATTCTGATGAGTATTCTCTCAGGCGCACATATGGCGATCTTCCCAAAAGTAATGGAATTGCTACAACAAAATGAGGTCGATGATGTACTGGTGGCGGCTGGCGGTATCCTGCCCGATGAGGATATCCCCGCGATCAAGGCACTGGGCATTAAAGGCTGTTTTGGTCCCGGCACCTCAACCGATGAGATTATCAAATTTGTGCGTGACAATGTGCAGACCGACCGTCTAACCGTCGAGGTATAGGTGTAACGTGCAAAATATTGTTGAACGTCTCCTTCAGGGCGACCGTCGCGCCCTCGCCCGTATGGTAACACTTATCGAGAGTGAATCACCTGTAGCACATCAGTATCTCGCGGAACTCCATCGCGCTTCAGGACGAGGACACATTGTCGGTGTCACTGGCTCCCCTGGTGCTGGCAAGAGTACGCTAGTGACACGTCTTGTACGTGAGTTGCGCCTTCGTGAGCATAAAGTAGGCGTTGTGGCTATCGACCCAACCAGTCCCTTTACTGGTGGTGCCATCCTGGGTGATCGTATCCGTATGATGGAACTCTCCGGCGACCCTAATGTGTTCATCCGCAGCATGGCGAGTCGTGGTAATCTCGGCGGTCTCGCTTCTGCTACGCGCGATGTCGTGCGAGCGATGGATGCCGCTGGCTATGACCCCATCATTATCGAGACTGTTGGTACAGGTCAAGCTGAGGTCGAGGTGATGCGGGCCGCGCAGACCGTGCTTGTCGTCAGTGCGCCAGGAATGGGCGATGATATCCAGGCAATCAAAGCGGGCATCCTGGAGATCGCGGATATCTTTGTGGTCAGCAAAGCCGATAAACCCGGTGCCGACCAGACCGTCGCAGAACTGGCGATGATGCTCAGTCTCGACTCCAATCGACGAAAAGCGGGATGGCGTATCCCCATTATCAAAACATCGTCACTGAAAAATGAAGGTGTGACCGATGCCGTCGATGCTATGGAGCAGCACCGCGTGTATCTCAACGAAAGTGGCGTGCAGCAGCAGCGTACACAACGTCAGGTTCGTAGCGAACTACAAGCTCTGATTCTGCATACGGTCATAGACACCCTCAAAGCGAAGATCAGCGAAGATGAATGGAACACACTCATCGAAGATGTCGCCAAACGGAATCGCGATCCCTACAGCGTCGCCGACGAATTAGAGGCACGCATAGGACTAACACAATAATGTAGGTGTCATCTTGTACGGGCCTGATGTATCACGCCCTCGCACGAGCGAAGCAAGGTGCGAGTCCTGTACCACATTCGTTCAGAGGGCGTGATACATCAGGCCCGTACAGGTCGTCTCATCGGCCTGTTAATCAACGCGATACCTGCCGCAACTGCCACCAGACCGAATGCATCTCGTAGCCCAAAGGGTTCGCCCAATAAGAGCGCGGCCAGCACGAGACCCATGATTGGTGTCAAGAAATAGTAGGAACTGACCACGCTGGCCTCACCTTGCTTCAAGAGCCAGAACCAGATCAGTGATGCTCCGACGCTGATTACCAGTACAAGATACAGAAACGCCTCCACCAACGGCATACTCATGTGTACCTGCTCTGGATGCTCAAAAAGCAGCGCAGGCACTATCAAGGCGAGACCAGCGGCACCCAATTGCACTGCATTGACGACGAAGGCGTGTTCACGCGGTGGATAGCGTTTGTAAAATATCGTGGCACCGACAAGACATGCAGTTCCGATGAACGATACAAGCATGCCGCCAGGAGTATCTAGCTGGCTGTTGCTACTAAGCCGCGCCCCCATCACGAATAGAACGCCAGCAAAGCCCAGGACAAGCCCTAGCACTTTCCACCACGTCAGCCGTTCACGTAACACAAACGGAGCGATCAAAGTTAGTAATAGTGGATTTGTCGCCGAGATAATCGACCCCATACCTGCCGAGAGGTAGCGCAGTGCCTCATAGTTACAACCCAGATAGATGCCCGAATTGAGGAGTCCGAACACGACTAATCGTCCCCATGCCGACCGTCCCTTTGGCAAAGGAATCCTGAATATGACCGCGAGCAGTGCCATCACCAGGGCGGCGGAGAGGAAGCGTACCGCGAGCAGTGTCAGTGGTGGACTATGTGTGACACCAACCTTTGTCGCGATAAAAGCTGAACTCCACAGCAAAATGTAGAAGAGTGCCACCCCTATGATGAGAGGAGAACGCTTGCTCGTTGGCGTCGAGTTAGTAGTTGTCTTTTCCAGTTGTTCAATTTCATTCGTTTGTATCCCCTCGTCTGCCGTTTCCATGAGTGTGTCTCCGTCCTAAATATGGGTGCAAGAATTAGTTTATGCTAACAACAGCGTATAGTGCTAGTTCACTGGAATACCGCGTAGTTGTGTCAGGCAATCGTCGTAGACCGCTAGCTGTTTGCGCTGCTCTATACGTGTCTCGATGCTCTCCGTGCGCTGTATCTCGGCCAGCTTCTCGCGGTGCATACCACGCACCGCCGATTTGATCTCAGTGATGTTATCCGTCTCGTCGAGCAACATCAAAATCGAGATTACCGCCTCGATATACGAATTGCCTTCATACGTGCGCTGGCTCTTTTCCGCAAAGTAGTCGATAAGTTCCTGCTTGGTTGTGATTTTGGGCATGGGTGATATGGCTCCTCTTTCTCTGGTAGATAAAGAAAAATGCATATAGTTAGTAAACACTGTATCGTTATGATACCACGCTCCTTAGTGATGGTTACTTTGTGCGAACCGCTTGTTACTACTTTTGGCTACTGTTACACAATATTATATGTTTTTCTTATCCTAATTGACATTTAATTCGTAAATACCTATAATAACTTCATTCAAAAAATGAGTATTTCACGATGAATAATTTGTATATGTGGAGATGTCGCATGTCCTCTCAGATCACATGGCAAAGTCACTCGCCCGAAAGATTGTTGGCAGAACGCTTTTTTATTTCCTCTGGTTTTCATCCTGGGCAGCGCGAGATTATTGAACAGCTTGTGCATGGGCAACGTGTTCTGGCTATCCAGCGTACAGGCTGGGGTAAGTCGCTATGCTACCAAATGGCAAGTTTATATTATCCTCACCTTACCATCGTTTTTTCGCCACTCAAAGCTCTAATGCGCGACCAGTGTCAACGATGTAACACTTCCTATAACATACCAGCCGCCATTGTTAGCTCAGATTTTACTGATGAAGATAATCAGCGAACATTAGCACGTGCAGTCGTAGGAGATTTTAAGATACTCTTTATTTCTCCTGAACGGCTTAATAATCCACACTGGCAAGAGAGCGTTGTCCATATGCGTATCAGTATGATTGTAATAGATGAGGCTCATTGTATCTCGGTATGGGGACACGATTTTCGGCCCGACTATCGCCGTATAAAGCGTTTATTGGATGTAGATGCAGCTTATTATCATGCGGGGCTTGAAGATGATGTAAAGCAGGACATAGAACGTCGATTAATGAGGAACGAGTATAAAGTCGTATGCTCAACGAATGCGTTAGGAATGGGCATAGACAAACCTGATATACGCTTCGTTATTCACTACAATATTCCTGGTTCTCCAATCCAGTATT
>JAABVA010001699.1_pt1 | contig 23088 bp, 30 predicted proteins | sample 5560331 | NCBI WGS metagenome assembly JAABVA01 (sample SAMN12812661, study PRJNA571458) | rock metagenome | isolation source: Antarctica rocks | place: Antarctica: Victoria Land, Mt New Zealand sud | collected 2016-01-07
TGCGGTGGATCAAGGTGATCGAAGCGCTGGCCGCGCAGAACCCGACGGTCGTCGTTCCCGGTCACGGCGACCTCGGCGGGACGGGACGGCTGACCGACGTGCACGACTACCTCACCGCGCTGCGCGATGAGACGTGGCGGCGCCAGGACTCAGCTCTGCCCGAGGAGACGATCGTCGAGGAAGTGCAGGCCGCCATGATCGCGGCTCACCCGGACTGGTTCGGACAGGAGTGGATCAGCTCCGGCGTCGGGTGCCTCTGCGCGGAGCACGGCGCGTGATCGACGCCGACCTGGACGCGCGGCGGGCGAGAGGCGCCGCCGTCTACGCACGGACGCTCGGCGTGCCCGCCTCGGAGTCCGCCGCGGCACTGGCCACCCGGGCCGGGGCGGCCTTCGCCGACGAAGCGCTATTGGCCGCGGGCGGTGACGCGTGGTCGCACCCCGGGCTCACCGATCGAGATCGGAGCATCGCCATCATCACGGCCCTCACCGCACAAGGCGTCACCGGAGACCGTCTCACCACCCACCTGCAACGAGCACAGGACGAAGGTTTGGACGTCGACGCGCTCACCGGCCTGACAATCCTGCTCGCTGGCTACCTCGGCTACCCGAAGGCGTCACTCGCCATGGAAACCCTTCACCAAATGGATCGGTGAGTATCCGCGTCGCTAGCCGGAGTTGCCCTGGCCACCGCTCAGCACACCCTTGACCACAGGGTAGGAGCCGCGGATCGCGCCGGCCAGCTTCGAGTTCTGCCTCGCGAACTTGAAGCGCGACGCGCTCCTCGGGCACCTCCATCCCTTCGGACAGCTCCGCCGGGGAGGCTCAACTCAGCCAGCAGTTGGGGGTCTGAGTAGGAGCGCTGCAGGATCGTGCGCTAAGGCGGCTGCCTCGGGCGTGTCTGGCACAGCTGCGCGGCGAACCCGAGCCGGTTATGCTTCCCGCGCCGCACCTGCACCAGTGCCCGATCGGTGGCGTCGAGGTAGAAGTAGCGGGCCAGCTGCGCTGCGTCGGGGTCGCCGGTGTAGCGGCCGTAACGGCGCAGCTGCTCCGATGTCAGGAACCCGTCGGCCATCGGCTACCACTGTCGTCTCGGTGTTTGGTCGGTCAGAGCCGGTTCGTGACGTGAGGCTTATGCGGTGTTCGACCGTCCCTTGTTGATGCCGATGGTGCGTCAGGCAGCTGTGGGCGTGCTGAAGTAATCGCCCCGCTCGAGGTCATCAAGAAGGGTCCAGTGGTTGGGCCGCCATCCGAGCAGCTGCTGGGTGTGCTGGCTGGACACGGGTGCGTCGGTTCCGAAGACGAGTGCCATGAACGGGTTGCCGAAGTGTGCTGCTGCGTCATCGGCGGCGACCGCCTTCGTTGGCAGGCCCAGCTTTTCGCCGATTTTCTCGGCGATGCTCCGGAAGGGGATGGCTTCCTCGCCGCAGCCGTGGAGTACGTGCCCGGCGGGGGCGTACTCCAGAGCCAGCCGGTACAGGGTGGCCGCGTCGAGACGGTGCACGGCCGGCCACCGGTTTAAACCGTCACCGATGTAGGCGGAGGCGCCTTTGGCGCGGGCAGCGGCGATCAGCATGGGGATGAACCCGTGGTCGTCCGGCCCGTGGACGGTCGGGGCCAGCCTGAGCACCACCGCGCGAACACCGCGGTCGCTGAAGTCCAGACATGCCTGCGCGCCTGGGATGCGCAGGCTTCCGATGGAATTGGGGTCGGGCATGTCGTGCTCGTTCGTGACGCGGCCCGCGGGAAGCACCAGCGTGCCGGAGGTGGTGACGAGCGGCTTGCCCGTGCCGACGAGCGCTTCGCCCAGAGCCTGGATCGCGCCGACCTCGCGCCGAGTGATGTCCTCGGGATCGCTGAAGTCACCGGCGATGGCCATGTGGACAACACCATCGGCCTGGGAAGCGCCCGCCTGCAGTGTGTCGACGTCGTCGACTGATCCTCGAAGTGGGGTTGCCCCCAGTGCTTGGAGTCGGGCCACGGCGGCGTCCGAGCGCGCCAGACCATCCATTACCGACACATCCCGTCCGCGGTCCGATCCGGGGACCAATAAGCGTCGACAACTCGCGACGAAATTCAACGACGGCAATCCACGCCGTTGACAGTTCTCGACACTAGGGTGACCTCATGCTGGTCGGCTACGCGCGAGTGTCCACAGCGGAGCAGAATCCGGCCCACCAGGCCGACGCCCTGATCCGCGCCGGGGTCGAGCCCGATGACATCCACACCGATGTTGCCAGCGGGGCGAAAGCCTCAGCAGCTCGATCATGGCATTCCTGCTCACCGCCACCGTGCTCCCCTTCGCCTGGCAACACCTGTTGATCCCGGTCGCCGTCGCCCTCGCCGCCCTCACCCTTCACGCGACCTGTCGCATCCGAACACGAACCTGGAACGCAAACAGCACCCGAGCCGGCCGCGTCGGCGACAAGGACTGACAAGGCCATCCCTCGGCACCGTCCCGCTCGTCGATCCCCTGTGACACAAGATCGGATCGGCCAGACCTGACCGGCGGGTGCGCCGCTGACCGTTCCGCTTGCGGGACGCCGGGACTGCCCGCAGGCTGACATAGCGCCGAGCCGATGAACACGGCCACGGTGGGTGCGTCTATAGCGGCCGTAGGTGCGCCCAGCGCTCGTCGAGGACCATCGACGAAAGCGCAGGACCGGAGGTGCGGGGCTTAGAGATCCCAGGCAGCTGGCCGATCGCGCGGGACACCCGCTGGGCGACGGCCGAGCCCGCTGGGCGTGGTTACTGCCGGGCGAATGTCAACCAGCAGCGCCGAAACGCATGCCGTCGGTCAGCAACGACGCCATCCGGACGGACTGCTCGGTACCGGTCTCAGCCAGGCAGATGCCACTGATGGAGCGCAGCAGGTCCATCGGGGCCACGTCCGAACGCAACGTCCCAGACGCCACGCCGGCATCCACCAAAGTCGTGATGGCGTGCTCCATCCGCTCCTTCTTGTAGGCGACGAGCTCGGCGTGGTTCTGCGCCGCCTCCGGGGAGCGCCCGTCGGCCACCGCCTGCTTGAGCGCCGTGGCCATCCCCCGCTTGCGGGTCACGTGATCGACGAAGCGTCGGGTCCACGCCCGGAGCGCCTCCTCCGGTGACATGCTGGCCAGCAACTCCTCGACACCACCGCACAGCCACTCGACCTCATCCTGGTAGACGGCCTGGATGAGCGCCTCCCGGGTGGGGAAGTTTCGGTAAAGCGTGCCGATACCGACCTCAGCGCGCACGGCGATGTCCTCCAACGACGTGTCGACGCCACGTTCGGCGAAGGCCTCCCCCGCGGCCCGCAGCAACGCCTCCCGGTTGCGCCGGGCATCCGCCCGCAGTGGACGCATCGCCGTCTCGTCCGTGCCGCCCACCCTCGCCACCTTCCCTTCCATTTCCCGCTTGCCAAACGGAGGCTTCCTCCACTAATGTAACTGGAGGCGTCATCCGCTTCACCTATCATGACTGAAAGCAGGCCACCATGCCAACCCTCGCCCGCGACGCGATCACCTCGCGTGCCCCGGCCGCCGCGGCCACCCGCCGCTCCCGGCTGCTCGGACACCCCACCCTCGCGCTCGCCGCGATCCTCACCGTCCAGCTGATGGTCGTGCTGGACGTGAGCATCGTCAACATCGCGCTTCCCGACATCCGCACCGCGCTGCACTTCAGCGCCACCGACCTGTCCTGGGTGATCAACGCCTACGCGTTGGTCTTCGGCGGACTGCTGCTGCTGGGCGCTCGCGCCGGCGACCTGCTCGGTCGCCGCCGCACGCTCATCGTCGGCGTCGCCCTGTTCACCCTCGCCTCCCTCGCCGGTGGGTTCGCCGACTCCGCCACCACGCTGCTCGCCGCCCGCGCGGTGCAGGGAGTCGGCGCAGCACTGGCCTCGCCCTCAGCGCTGGCCCTGCTGATGACCACGTTCCCCTCCCCCACCCAGCGGCTGCGCGCCCTCGGCTACTACACCGCCGTGTCCATCGGCGGCAGTGCCGTGGGCCTCGTCGCCGGTGGCGCGCTCACCCAGTGGGCGTCCTGGCGGTGGATCTTCTTCGTCAACGTCCCCATCGGCGTGCTCCTCGTCGTCCTGGTCCGGGCCGTGCTACCCGAGACAGCTAAACAACGTGGCCGGTTCGACGCCGCCGGTGCACTGACCTCCACTCTCGGGATGACCGCGCTCGTCTACGGCTTCGTCAACGCCGCCTCGCACGGCTGGGCCACCATGGCGACCATCGCCTCCTTCGTCGGCGGCCTCAGTTTGCTCGCGGTGTTCGTCACCGTCGAACGACGCGCCACAGCGCCAATCGTGCCGCTGCGGTTGTTCGCCGACCGCAACCGCTCCGCGTCCTACCTCGGCAGGCTGCTGCTGGTCGCCGGCATGATGGGCATGTTCTTCTTCCTCACCCAGTTCCTGCAGAACGTGCTCGGCTACAGCGCCATCCAGTCGGGGTGCGCGTTCCTACCGCTGACGGTCATGCTCTTCGCCTCCTCCCAGCTCAGCGCCCGCTACCTGGTCGAGCGCCTGGGCGCCAAACCCCTGATGACCTACGGGATCGCGCTCTCCACGATCGCCCTGCTACTGCTGACCCGACTCTCCGAGAACAGCGGCTACCTCGAACTCCTCGCCACCCTGGTGCTCTTCGGGGCAGGCAACGGCCTCGCGTTCGTGCCGCTCACCGCCACTGCCCTGCAAGGCGTCAACCCCGCCGACGCCAGCGCCGCATCAGGCCTGGTCAACGTAATGCAGCAAGTCGGCGGAGCGCTGGGACTCGCGGTGTTAGTCACCGTATTCGGCACAGCATCCAACCACGCGAACCTACTACCCGCTGCCAGCGCAACAACCCAAGCCCAACACGCCTTCGTCTACGGAGCCGACCGGGCGTTCTTCGCCTCCGCCATGTTCCTCACGCTGACCGTGGCACTCATCGCAATCATGATGCGCCCCCGAACCGCCGCCCAACCAGTCCCAGCAACGGTCACCGACTAGAGCCGTGGTGCGTGCATCAGTCGGGACAGCGGGCGCCATCAGGGCGCCCTCGCCCGACGTCTGGGCAGAGAAGCGTGCGGGAAGCGGAACGTGGAACAACCGATTCCGCCGGCCGGTTGTGGAGGACATGACCCTGACCCCGATGTCTAAACCCCCCGGAGGACGTCTCCCGCTTACGGCACCGGCGTGAAGAGGCACGACCACAGACCGTTCGGTTCAGGGGGTGCGGCAGCACCCGTCCGAAACATGGCCAGCTATGCACCCACCCCGGTTGCCGATCATTCGCGGCCATGACCCAGCCGAAGCTCCTGCAGGTAGGAAATGGCGGCGCTCTGGCCACCGGGGTCAAGTCCGGCGAACATGCGCAGCACAAGACCGATCAGCTCACCAGAGGCGTGCCTACCGGCCTCCTCGTCGAGGTACCCCGCCCATTGCGCGATGAGTTGGAAGTCGAGCCCATAGAGATGCGCGAGCTCCATGAGCAGTGCGGCGTCGGGACGCCGGATGCCTCCCCGCTCGATCTGTGACAGGTGGGCGCTGGCAATCCCCACCTGACGCTCGACGTCCCGCAGGGTGAGGTCGGCATGGTTGCGGGCGCGTCGCAGGACCGCACCGAGCACCGGGTCTGCGGGACCGGCCTCCGTAAAATCGCCGTCCATGGCGTAGAGGGTCAGCCCGGTCTGGGTGTTTGCGGTCATCTCCGAATCCTAGGCCCCAGAGATGCCTAGAGCATCCGATGAGCAGGCGTGCTAATCTCCTTTACAAGGACCTGGAATGACATCGATGTAAGACAAAGGGTAGCGATGAAGGTGGCCGACTGCATCACGACGGACGTCGTGCTGCCGAACCCGCAGACGCAGGACCCGTGGGACGAGGTGGTCGTCGACCCGGCGCTCAAGGATCGTCTGCTCAACCAGGTGCTCCTGTCGATGCACCTGCGCGACACGCTGCCGTTCATAGTCACCGCCTGCCACGGCCTGATCCTGTTGTACGGACCCCCCGGCACCGGCAAGACGACGCTGGCCCGCGGTGTGGCCCACCGGACCGCGGCGCTTACCGCGGGCCACCGGGCCCGTCTCGTCGAGGTCGACCCCCACGGCTTGATGTCCGCGGAACACGGCCAGAGCCAGCAGAAGGTCGTCGAGCTCCTGACCAACCACATCCCGCTGCTGGCCGACGACGGTCTGCCCACGATCGTGCTGCTGGATGAGGTCGAGTCGATGGCCGTCGCGCGCGGCGCGGCGTCCCTGTCGGCGAACCCCGCGGACGTGCACCGCGCGACCGACGCCGTCCTGGCCTCTCTGGACCGGATCGCGTCCGAGCACCCGCACATTGTCATCGTCGCGACGTCGAACTTCACCGACGCCCTCGACGAGGCCTTCAAGTCCAGGGCAGATGCGCTCATCGAGGTGGCGCTGCCTGACGTCGATGCGGTCCTGGCCATCCTCCGGCGCACCCTGCAGGGTTATGGCGGCGCGTTCCCCGAGATGGCCGAGCTCGCCGGCAGCTCGGGGCTGGCCGCGGTGGCCCGCAGGCTCGACGGCTGGGACGGGCGCCAGGTCCGCAAATTCGTCAGCGAGGCCCTTGCGGGACGTTTGGAGACGGTCCTGGAACCCGGGACGCTGACCCTGGCCGACCTCAGGACGACGGCTGACCGGCTCCATGCCGCCAGCGAGAAGGCGACGATCGGTGCTTCAGCGGGCTGGGCCGCGGACGCGAGGGGTGAGCGTCATGCCGTGTAGAGAAATCGCCACCGCGCCGGTGCGGTCCGCCGACCAGACCTGGACGGTCATCAGCGCTCTGGTCCGGGACACGCTGATCCGGTCCGCTTCCATCCCCGCCGCCGATGTCGACGCCGCCCTGACCGCCGCCGCGACGGTAGGGCGGCCGCTCATCGCGGGCGGGCACCTGAACAATCACCCGGTCGTACTCGTCACCGATGACCTCCAGCTCTCTATCACCACCGTGTCCGGCACCAAGGCGTTCGCGGTCGAGGAGAACCTGAACCCGGTGCCCGGCGCGGCCCGCGCCACGCAGTGGACGCTGCACCTGCCAACGCCGGACCCGCTCGGCTCCCTGGTTGCCGTCGCCGTCACCGGCGTCGCCCACCTCAGCGTCGAGCCCGCCCCCACCACCCCTGGCACCCAGACCGCGGCAGGCGGTCCGACCCGGCCGTCCCTGCGGATCGATCCGGGCGCCATCACCGCGAGGACCCAGTGACTTACACCACGACAGCCGCGTACACGCGGACCAACACCGCCGTGCACCTGAGCGGCGTGATCATGGGGACCATCAGCGACATCCTGAGCCAGCTCCAGGTGGACCTGACCACCCTGTTCCGCGACTGGGCGCAGAACGAGACCGCGATCTCGGCGTGGATCGAGGAGGGCTCCCTGAGCGAGGTCGTCCTAGAGTGCCACCAGCCGAACGGCACGGTCTCCCCTGTCCTAGAGTTCCCGGTCACCTACACCGTGGGCGGCGCCGCAGACTCAGCGTTCACCGCCGACCGGGCCGCCCTCGCCCGCTACCGGGCCAAGCTGGCCAGCGTCCCACGAGGGACCACCGCCGTCCTAGTGTGCACGTTCAACTGGTCGCCTCATAAGCAGATGGCCGGCTGGGGGCCCGGGACGCGAGCCCAGGTGGGCGGCCTGCAAGCCAACCGGTTCGGCACCCTGGGAACAGCCCCCGACGCGAGCGTCGGCCTGCGCATCCTCGGGAGCTGGTGATGGGGTACCTGGACGACGCGTTCGCCAACCTCAAGTCCGAGTTGGAGATCACCCCCACCGAGAGTGCCACCGCCTCCCGCAGGCAGAACGAAATCCGGGACCTCGTCGCCGCCAGCTGGACGCTCGAGGACCACTTCCTCACCGGCTCCTACCGTCGAGGCACCAAGACCAAGAAACTGAAGGACGTCGATATGTTCGTCGTCCTGGACGACGACGGACCGCAGGGCGGCCTTCGGTCCCAGCCGCCCCAGGACGTCCTCGACAGCCTCCTCGACGTGCTGCAGCCCCGATACGCCAACGCCGTCGCCGACCAAATGGCGGTGACCGTCTCGTTCGGCAGCGATCAGGAGGTGGTCTCCTTCGATGTCGTGCCCGCCTTCGAACGCACCGGGAAGGGGGGCGGCTACGAAATCCCTGACACCACGACCGGTGAGTGGATCGCGACCAACCCTAAGACCCACCACGAGCAGCTCACCGCCAAGAACGCGCTCTGCGACGACAAGTTTGTCCCCCTGGTAAAGATGGTAAAGGGCCTGAACCGCGAGCTCGGCGAGCCCGCCCGGTCGTTCCTGCTCGAGGTCATGGCCCACCAGTACGTGCGGCCCCCTTTCGGGACCTATCCCGACGAGATCCGCTGGTACCTCGCCAACGCGGCCGAGGGCGTCCTGCAGGACTGGCCCGACCCCGCCGGGCTCGGCCCAGGGGTCAACACCCTCACCACCAGCGAAAGGGCACAGTCCGCCACCGAACTTGCCGGCGCCCTGACCATCGCTGAAGGGGCGATCGCCCTCGCCGATGAAGGCCGCGAACGAGCCGCCGTCGAGGAGTGGCGCAAGCTGTTCGGCTGGCGGATGCCCCGACCATGACCAGTCCCAAGCGGGCCCGCCCCTCTCCGCCGCCCGCTGCCTCTCCCCCGCCCCCGGGCCCCTGCGTGACGGGGCCGTCCATCTTCGAGGCGCAGGCGACGGAGCCCAACCAGGACCGCATCGCCGCACAGGCCGTCGCCTACACCAAGGTCAAGCACAACCGGTCCCTGCGCCTCAGCCTCGTCGCCGTCGCCGCCGTCGTCCTGGCCACGTCCGGGTTGAGCTATGCCGGGCCGTTCCCGGTCGGAGCTGTCGGCGGGGTCGTGCTGCTCTGCGCGAGCCTGCTGTTCACCTACCGAGAGGACCGGCTGGTCCAGCTGGCGGTCTCTATCAAGGAGGATTTCGACACCAAGGTCTTCCATCTGCCCTGGAACCACTTCGCGGTCACCAACAGGCCATCACCTCTGGACGTCGCCCGCCTCGCTGAGAAGTACACCGGCAGCCGGAAGGCGGGCTGGTACGACGACACCCGGCCGGTGTCCAGGCCGCTGGACATCCTCATCTGCCAGCAGTCCGACGCGGCTTGGGGCCCGCCGGTCCACCGGCGGTGGGCTGGCGCCGTTGCAGCCGGCTCGACCGTGGTCGCGGCGGCCGTTGCCGGGATCTGGATCGCAGTCGGGCTCACGTGGCAGCAGGGCCTCGCCGACTTCGTCGCCCCGAGCCTGGCGCTGGTCGCCGAGGCCATCCAGACGGTCCTTCGAAACCTCCGCAGCGCGCGAGAGAAGGAGGGGCGCCTGAGCATGATCATGGAGCACTACAACGCCGCGCTCCGTGGTAAGCCGCTCCAGGAGAGTGTCTGCCGGGATATCCGGAACGCGAGCGCCGCCAGTCGCAGCCGCAACGGCCACGTGCCGGACTGGTTCGACGACTGGCAGCAGCCCGCCAACCAACGGGCCATGACCCGCAGCACCGAGGGCTTGGTGGCCGAGGCGGTAGCCGCCGGCCTGACGACCAAGTCCTGAGAGCGGACGCGACACCGCGGGCGTACTCGCCCGAACCCTGCTACTGAATCGCGGCAGTGCACCCGGCCGGTACGGGAGGGGCCTGGCCGCCGCCGCCGCCGGGACCGCCCAACGTCCCTGCTGGGTGAGCCCGAGGTTGCCGCCCTCGCCGGACCCCTAACGCCGAACGACGGGGGTGCCGCGGTGGAGGATCGTCTATCGAAACGCTTTCGGCGTGTTCCTGGCTGAGTCAGCCCGGCGGCGATTGGCGCGCTGTTCAGCAATCGGGAAGCACCTACTGGAGGCGTCTCGGCGCGTCAGGAAACGCAGAACTCGTTGCCCTCAGGGTCGGTCATAACCACGTGGTGCCCCGCGAACGTGTGGCGCGCGACCGCGCCGGCCGCGCTGAGCCGAGCGACCTCGTCGGTGACCCGCGACCACTTGCGCTCCTGCGTGCCATCCCCGGACACTCGCAGATCGAGATGCAAGCGGTTCTTCGCAGTCTTGGGCTCGGGCACCTGAAGCAAGCACAGCCGAGGCGCAACGCCGTTCGGGTCATGCAGCCACGCCGCACCCATCCCGTCGTCGTCCTCGGCGGCGAACTGCGCCAGCCACTCATCACGCGTCGTGAACGGCGCCGGCGGGGGTTCATGGACGTACCCGGCGGCGGTCTTCCAGAACTCGGACAGCACCTCCGGATTCGCACAGTCCAAGGTGAGATCGACCCGTATCAGCATGTCCCGACGATAAGACGCGATGCCGACAACTTCGCGTCCGGCGACGGCGAGCGCCGCGACCATCCCACGGGCGGATACTCAACCGGGCGTAGTGCGGCGCTTTCGAACGAAGGGATGACGATGACAGCGGGCGAGGATCTGAAGGCATCGATCTACTCGGCGCACCAACAACCAAAGCCGTGGGGCCGGGAGGAAATCTTCGCCGTCGTTGAGGGCCGGTTCGTCGGCAAGCTCATCCACGTCAACGCAGGCCACAGCTTGTCCTGCCAATACCACCGTGAGAAGGAGGAGACCATCTTTGTGATCACCGGCGAGGCGATCATCGAACATGGGATCGACGCCGATCGGCTTGAGTCCACACGGTTCGGTCCTGGCCAGACCATCCACCTGCCGGCCGGGGTCATCCATCGTATCGAGGCGGTGACCGATGTGGCGTTCGCCGAATGCTCGACTGCGTTCCCCGGTTGGCGCGACGACGTGGTCCGACTCAACGACGCCTACGGACGTGAGGGCACCCATTCACCGTGAATGCCCACATACCTCACTCGTCATCAGCCCTGACCGGTGACCGATCGGCCTACAGGCCGTCAGACTATGGATCGCGCCAGGCGGCTGCCCGGCGATACGATCGGCCGGCGGGCCCGGCTGATGTCCGACCGAAGAGCCGATGACCAGGATGAAAGTCGGCCACCCTGGAAGGGCTGAGTGCCCAAAGGTGTGGTGTCCTCATTGACACGCCGGGCCGCCCAAACTCGCTGTGAATCGTCGTAGGCGCCACCAACCCAAGGATCCCCAAATGAAGATCTGGCGATCTTGGTCTCCAACAGCCGAACCGTCGCCCTGGGACGTTCGGCTAACTGGCCGCGATTGCGCGGTCGAGCCATTCGATCAGTACTTGGCGTTCGGCGTCGCTGAGCATGTCGAGTTCGGGTGCGACGGCACGAAGAGCAACTGCTGAGGCCAGGGGACCGTTCTCCCGGAATTGGGAGGCGTCGGTGACGATGCGGTCAAGGACGGCGTTGAACAGGTCGTCGGCCAGGCCAGGATCGCGTATCGCCGTTGGTGTCGACAAGAGTGTGAGGATCGCGCCGGTGCCAGCGGCGTGGATGAGGTCGACGGCGCGTTGCTCGCTGACCTGGAGCTTTCCGGTCAGCGCGACCCGGTGGACTCGTGATTGCAGAACCTGTGTGCCCGATAGCGCGGCGGATGAGCGCTGCGAACGCCCGGGGTCGGTCAACAGGGCGTAGAGCGTCGGGTTGGCGATACCGAAGTCGATGTAGGTCTGCCATCCGGCGCGCAGGTCCTGGATCGGGTCGACGTCCTGCGCCGAGGCAGCCTTCACGACCGCGGCCTTGGCGGACACGTAGGTGGCCATCACGTGTTCGGCCACGGCGTCCAGCAGGCCGTCCTTGTCGCCGAACAAACGGTAGATCGCCGGCGGCTGCACGCCGGCGCCTTCGGCGACCCCACGCGTGGTGACCGCCGCCGGACCATGCTTCTGGAGCAGCCGCGCCGCGACCTCGACGATCTTCGTCCGCGTCACGTCCCGGCTAGAAACCGCCTCAATCATGTTTTCAACGATAACGCATACCCGGTATCGCGTGTGTATCATCGCTATCCAAGGCACGATTCCATCGATACCGCGAGGAAACCGCATGATCATCGTCACTGGAGCCACTGGCGCGCTCAACGGCGCGACCGTCGACCACCTGCTGGACCGCATGCCGGCGGAGGAGATTGTCGTCGCCGTGCGGGACCCGGCGAAGGCGCAGCGCTTCACCGACCGCGGCGTGGCCGTGCGGCGCGGCGACTACGCCGATCCGGACTCGTTGCCGGCCGCGTTCGAGGGTGCCGATCAGCTGCTGCTGGTGTCCTCCAGCGACCCGGGAGCCGGCGCGGTGAGTTTGCACCACACCGCAATCGATGCCGCCGTCGCCGTCGGGGTCGGGCGGATTTTGTACACCAGCCACCAGGGCGCCGCACCGGACACCCCGTTCGGCCCAGGGCGCGACCACGCCGCCACGGAGCGGCTACTAGCAGAGTCCGGAGTCCCGTGGACCTCGCTGCGCAACGGCTTCTACGCGCACAGCCTGGGCTGGCTGACCGGTCCGTGGCGCGAAACCGGAGTCATCACCGTGCCCGCCGACGGACCGGTGTCCTGGACCGCACGCGAAGACGCCGCCGAGGCCGCCGCCGTCATCCTGGCCTCGAACGGGGCCTACGACGGACCGACGACGCTCACCGCCCGCGCCGCACCCACCTTCGCTGACGTCGCCGCGACCGCGTCCGAGCTGACCGGCCGCACCATCAGGCTCGCAGTGCTCGGCCAAGACGAATGGCTCGCCGCGCAAGTCGCCGCAGGACAAAAGGAATTCATGGCGCGCTTCACCCTCGGCATGTATCAGGCCGCCCACGACGGATTCTTCGCCGGAACCGACCCGCTGCTGGCCACCCTGCTCGACCGCGAACCACGCACCGTGGCCGACGTGCTCGCCCAAACGGCCCACGTCGCGTAAACAAATGGCCGCAGCGGGGTCGCGGCGACATGGCACGGCGTCCGAGAGGACGAACACCAAGACCGGGGAGAATCCGGCCGAACGGGCCGCATCCGTGCTCGATACCGGTCGTCGCGACACACCCGACCAAGCTGCAGACGTTGTCCCGGTCATCGATCCTCATACGACGCAAAAAGTGTCGTAGCGCGCGGCCGCGGAGTTTGGGTCTGAGGCACCAGGTGCCGGAGTCGTTCGGGCGGTGGCCGGTACCAAGCCTGGTCATCAGGATGCCGCGTTGCTACTGTCGGTCTATCCATAACGATAGTCATAGTCGATAGTGAGGATCCGGTATGCGGACAGAGATCAGCGACGTGGGTGGCCCGATGGTGGGTCTGTGTGCCGGGCACCGCTGCGCCGCGCTGTGGCGACTGCCTGACCCGCAGGCTGACGATGAGACTGATCCGCTGGCGGTAGCGGGCCCGGCAGCGCTGCGGCGGGCCATCCGGGACACCCCCGGCGGCGTGTTGGCTCGGCTGCCCTGCGTCGGGGCGTGCGCCGAGGGTGCCGTGGTCGGGGTGGCGTCCCGGGCGGCGGGGTCGACGGCTACCGGGGAGGTGGCCTGGCTGGTCGGGGCCGATGCTCCGGCCCAGCAGTCCGCGCTGGTGAAGTGGCTCGCCGCCGACTGGACCCGGCAGCGCGCCAGCGCTCCGTCGGAGCTGGCTCCTGCGCTGTTCCACATGGTCACCGTCCACCGGGCGGCACAGTCGTGAGCACGCCGGAACGTCCGCCGATGCCGTGCAGGGCCCACTGCACGCACCGGCAGTAGCACAGGTGCGGGAGGCGATGCGCTTGTTCGACGACGGTGCCAAGGCGTTCGTGGAAGCCAGCGACGCAGTCTGGAACGTCGTCGGCCAGGCCAGCGCTGCGGCCGCCAGCCCACCGCTGGACGGTGTTGTGCTCGATGCCTGCGCCGGGGCTGGCGCGTCGGCGCTCCCGCTGGCCCGCGCGGTCGGTCCGCACGGCCACGTCGATGCGGTCGACCTGTCACCGCGGCTGACCGCCTACGGCACCCGGGCGGCCCACGACGCCGGGCTGGGCAATGTCGCCTTCCACAGCGCGGACATCCTCGACTGGGCAGCCCAACACGTCGATAGCTACGACCGCATCGTGTGCACCCGGGGTCTGATGTTCCTGCCCGACCCGGCCACCGCGATGACGGCATTCGCCGATGCGCTGCGCCCGGGCGGGAGGATCACGGTCACGACGTGGGCGGCCGGGGCGATGCAGCCGCTCACCGGCTGCCTCTGGCAAGCTCGCCTCGACCTCGGTGTCCCCGCACCCCCGCCGGCCCCGTTCGCCGCGAACGTGACCGCGACCGAGGACCCCGGCCGGCTGCTGGAGCAAGCCACCGCGGCCGGGTTCGCTCAGCCCCACGTCGATGTGCACCGGCAGAGTCTGACCGTCAACGGCGAGGTCGGATGGGCATTGGTCACCGGCACCGTCCTTCGAGGACTGATCACCGACCTCACGCAGACCCAGCTCGGTCAGGTGCGCGGCCGCCTTGCCCAAAACCTGGCCGATTCCGGAATCGGGTCGAGGGCACCACGCTGACTCTGCGGGCGCAGCGAGCCAACGCCGACCGGGACACCCACCCGCGTGCGCCGCGACGAGCGTCGCGCCCTCGGAAGCGGCCGGTTTAGCGGCGACAGCGATCGCAGCGACCGTAGAACTCGATGCGTTGCTCGACGACCTGGAAGCCGACGTCCGCCGCGACGGCCTGCCAGCGGCTGGCGGCGTCGAGGTGTTGCTGCTGAACGCGTCCGCAGACCCGGCAGATCAGGTGCTCGTGCGGCTCGGCCGGGCAGACGAGGTAGGCGCTTTGGTCGCCGATGCGGAACTCGTGCACCGCGGCGGCCTCGGTCAGGCTGTGCAGTCCGCGGTAGATGGTGGTCAGGCCCGTGTTGTGGCCGCCGGACCGCAGCTCGCCGTAGAGGTCGTAGGCGGTCGCGGGGCGCTCACGTCCGGTCAACATCGCCAGCAGCGCCTGCGCGTTGCGGGTCAGCCGCCCGGGCAGCCGCGGGCCGGGCGGCAGGGCGGGCGTGACGGTCACCCGATTGAGACTAAACACCACTAACGCAATTGACAACGGCTATCGTTACGGCTTAGCTGTCTGGGACCGACCCGTCTCGGATCGACCTTTCACCTAACCTGGGGAGTTGTTGCATGTCTCGTCGTTTGATGGTGTTGCCCGTTGCGGCCGTGGCCGCGGTTGCTGTTGCGGTGTCGGGCTGCAGCACCTCCGCCGGCGGGTCGTCCGGTGGTAGCCCTTCGGGGGGCACGGTGCCGGTGGCGGCGAGCATCAACGCGTGGGGCAGCATCCTGTCCCAGCTGGGCGGCAGCCACGTGCACACGACGTCGATCATCACCAACCCGGACACCGACCCGCATGCCTACGAGCCGACCCCGGCCGACGGACGGGTCATCGCCTCGGCGAAGGTGTTCGTGGAGAACGGCATCGGCTACGACAGTTGGGCGGACAAGGCGGTGGCCGCCAGCCCGGACTCGGGTCGCACTGTGCTCGACGTCGGGCAGCTGACCGGGACCCCGGACGGTGGCAACCCGCACCGCTGGTATTCCCCGGCCGATGTGGACAAGGTCGCCGACACCATCACCGCCGACCTGAAGAAGGCCGACCCGGGTGACGCCGCCTACTTCGACACGCAACGCAGGACGTTCGAGGACACCGGGCTGGGCACGTACCACCAGCTGATCAACACCATCAAGACCAAGTACGCCGGTACCCCGGTCGGGGCCAGTGAGAGCATCGTCGCGCCACTGTCCGACGCGCTCGGTCTGGACCTGATCACCCCGGCCAGCTTCCTGAAGGACATCAGCGAGGGCACCGACCCCTCGGCGGCGGACAAGGCCACCATCGACGCCCAGATCAGCGGCAAGAAGATGAAGGTGTATATGTTCAACAGCCAGAACTCCACCCCGGACGTGGCCGCGCAGGTCGCGGCGGCCAAGGCGGCCGGTATCCCGGTGTCGGCGGTGACCGAGACCCTGTCCCCGGCCGGGGCGAGTTTCCAGGACTGGCAGTCCGCGCAGCTGCAGGCCCTGCAAGCGGCGTTGGCGCAGGCGACCGGCAAATGAGCCGGCCGGACGCGAGCACCGTGGTGGAGTCCGACGGCACCCAGGCCAGCAGGGTTCCTGGCCCGGCGTGCTCGGCTGCCGCGCACCGCCCGACCGGCCCGACCGGCCCGGCGGGGACCGTGGTGTCGTTGGAGCGGGCGGCGGTGGCCGTGGGTGGTCGCACGATCTGGTCGGAGGTGTCGCTGAGCGTCACCGGCGGGCAGTTCGTGGCGGTGCTCGGACCGAACGGGGTCGGGAAGTCGACGCTGCTCAAGGCGGTGCTGGGGCTGGTGCCGCTGACCGCGGGCCGGGTGCAGGTCCTCGGGCAACGACCAGGCCGGCGCAACGCCCGCATCGGGTACCTGCCCCAGCGCCGCGCCTTCGATCCCTCGACCCGCATCCGTGGGGTGGACATCGTCCGCCTCGGGTTGGACGGGGACCGGTGGGGCTTCCCGCTGCCGGGCTGGCTCGGTGGGGCGAGGAGCCGGGCAGCACGGGCCAGGGTCGGCGAGGTCATCGATCTGGTCGGTGCCGCCGGCTACGCCGCCCGCCCGATCGGGCAGTGCTCCGGCGGGGAGCAGCAGCGGCTGCTGATCGCCCAGGCCCTGATCCGCCGCCCGGAACTGCTGGTCCTCGACGAACCCCTCGACAGCCTGGACGTCACCAACCAAGCCTCGGTCAGCGCCCTGATCCAGCAGGTCTGCCGCAGCCAACAGGTCGCGGTGCTGCTGGTCGCGCACGACGTCAATCCGATCCTGCCCTACCTGGACCAGGTCATCTACCTGGCCCACGGCGGCGCGGTGATGGGACCGCCCGAGCAGGTCATCACCGCCGATACCCTCACCATGCTCTACGACACCCCGATCGACGTGCTGACCGACCGCACCGGCCGCCTGGTCGTCGTCGGGCAGCCCGACGCCCCGCCCGAGCACCGGGTCGCATCCGCGGGGCGGGCGCGGTGACCGGCGGATTGTCCTGGAACCTGGTCGAGGACGTCCGGGCGCTGCTGGCGTTCCATTTCATGCTCAACGCGTTGCGTGCCGGCACCATCGTCGCCGTCGTGGCCGGTGCGGTCGGCTACTTCATGGTCCTGCGCCGGCAAGCCTTCGCCGGGCACACCCTGGCCGTGATCGGGTTCCCCGGTGCCGCGGGCGCGACCTGGCTGGGGATCAGCCCGGTATTCGGGTACTTCGGGATGTGCATCACCGGGGCGCTGATCATCGGCGCGCTGCCCGGCGGTGGCCGCGCCGACGCCGGCCTCGGCGGCTACGGCGAGGAATCCGCGGTGATCGGCACCGTGCAGGCCTTCGCGCTGGCCTGCGGGTTCCTGTTCGTCAGCCTGTATCACGGCTTCCTGTCCGGGCTGAACAACCTGCTGTTCGGCACCATCATCGGCGTCACCGACGACCAGGTCCTCACCCTGCTGGTGGCCGGCGTCCTGGTCCTGGGCGTGTTGGGCGTGCTGGCCCGGCCGCTGCTGTTCGCCTCCCTCGATCCCGCCGTCGCCGCCGCCCGCGGCGTCCCCGTCCGCCTCGTCGCCGCCGGGTTCCTGGTGCTGTTGGGGGTCGCGGCCGCCGGCACCAGCCAGGTCACCGGCAGCCTGCTGGTGTTCGCGCTGCTCGTCGCCCCCGCCGCCACCGCAGCCCGGCTCACCGCCCGCCCCGCCCTCGGGATCACCCTGTCGGTGCTGATCGCGTTGACCGTGACCTGGGTTGGGGAAGGCATCGCGTTCTTCTCCCCCTACCCGATCGGGTTCTGGGTCACCACCCTGGCCTTCGCGGCGTTCCTGCTCGCCACCGCCTACCGGGCCCTGACCGACCGGCCCCGCCACCGCCACGCCCACGACCAGGCGCCGTTCGCCGTGCTCGGCAGCCCGGCATGACCGCGCGACCGCGGCTGCTGGCCAGCGACCCGATCACCGGGATCGGGCACATGCTGTCCCACCCGTTCATCCAGCACGCCCTGCTCGCGGGCACCGCCATCGCGGTGTTGTCGGGGCTGGTCGGCTACTTCGTGGTGCTGCGCGGGCAGGTCTTCGCCGGCGACGCGCTGTCCCACGTCGCCTACGCCGGGGCCCTGGCCGCCCTGGCCGCCGGACTCGACCTGCGGTTCGGGCTGTTCGCCGCCACCATCGGCGTCGGCCTCGCCCTCGGACTGCTCGGCGGACGCGGCCCCTCCGACGACGTCGTGATCGGTACCACCTTCGCCTGGATCCTCGGACTCGGCGTGTTCTTCCTCGCCTACTACACCACCCACGGCAGCACCAGCAACGGGGCTGCCAACGTCACCGTGCTGTTCGGCTCCATCTTCGGCATCAACGCCCACGCCGCCGCCACCGCCGCGGGGATCGCGGCCGGGCTGATCGTCGTGCTGCTGGTCGTCGCCCGGCCACTGCTGTTCGCCAGCCTCGATCCCGCCGTCGCCGCCGCCCGCGGCGTCCCGGTGCGCTGGTTGGGGCCGCTGTTCCTCGGCGTCGTCGGAGCCACGGCGGCCGAGGCCAGCCAGGCCGTCGGGGCGTTGCTGCTGTTCGGGCTGCTCGCCGCCCCCGCCGCCGCCGCGCAACGACTCACCGACCGGCCCTGGCACGGTCTGGCCTTAGCCGCGGTACTCGCGGTCGCGGCGATGTGGGCCGGGCTCGCCCTGGCCTACGCCGTACCGGCATTGCCGGCCAGCTTCGCGATCATGGCCGTCGCCGCCGCCGAGTTCGCCGGCGCGGCACTGGCCTCGATCGGGCTGCGGCGCCGCTCTGGACGCGAACCGGACCATCCCGAGGATCGGCCGGCCGGACAAGAGCTGTCGGATCGGGAGGTTGCCGGGGCAACCACGGCCCCCGGCACCGGCGATCAGGTCTGATCTGCGAGACCCGGGCTAACCACCGGCGGCCGCGCCGCACGTCCGGGCGGCTTGGGCGAATGCTGTGGGCACAGCCCGAACACCTCCAGGGTGTGACTGACGTCGGTGTAGCCGGCGGCGGCGGCGGCCTGTTCGGCCCATACCTCCACCTCCGGACCGCTCACCTCCACGCTGCGCCCGCACACCCGGCACACCACGTGATGATGATGCCCGGTCGTCGCCTCGCCGGTGGAGCTGTCGGCGGGGCCGCACAACCGGTACTGGGCCTCCCCCTCCGCCGAGCGCACCACATCAGCCCGCCGGTGCTCGGCCAGCAGGTTCAGGTACCGGTAGACCGTGGTCAACCCGATCCGCTCGCCCTGTTCGCGGAGCTGCGCGAACAGCTCCTGCGCGGTCCGAAACCCATCCGCACCGCGCAGCGCAGCCTCGATCACCCCGGCCTGCCGGGTGTTGCGCACCCGGCCGGGCGAGGCCGACGTTCCCGACGAGGACACAGCTGCCAGATCAGTGCTCGTCGACGTGCCCGTCGTGCACCGCGTGCCGGTGCCCGTCGTGCACGTAGTCCACATGCCCGGCATGCGGCACCGCCACGTGGCCGCAGCCCTCGCCGTGGGAGTGCTCGTGACCCTCGTGCTCGGTGTGGTCGGCCGGCTCGCACTCATCGACGTGCCCGTCATGGACGCGGTGCAGATGTCCGTCGTGGACATAGTCTACGTGCTCGGCGTGTGGCACCGCCACGTGCCCGCAGCCCTCGCCGTGGGAGTGCTCGTGCCCGGCGTGCTCGGTGTGGGTGAACGCAGTCATGATCAAACCTTCCGTTGGGAGTTCAGTGGGTCCGTGAGATTCAGTGAGACGGGGACAGTTCTTCTTCGGAGCTGTGGCGGACCGCGTCCGCCACGATGTGGCCGACATGCTCATCGGCCAACGCGTACACCCGTTCCCGCCCGTGCGCCGTGACCGTGATCAACCGGGCCGCCCGCAGCACCCGAAGATGCTGCGACACCAACGGCTGAGACAGACCCAGCACCTCGGTCAACGCATGCACCGGGGCCGACCCCTCGCCCAGACGCGTAATGATCGCCAACCGAACCGGCGCCGACAACACGCGCAACAACTCACCCGCCGCCACGAACTCGCTCTCGGACACCACCCGACAGTACGTATGCGCATATCTGCATGCAACTATGTGAAGGGCGGACGGCCGACCGACCGCAGTCGCACCTCGAGATCACCGCCCACCTCCTCGAGAAGATAGACACCACGGCGACACCATCGACTGGCGGAACCGGGCCACGCCGGGACAACCATCGGACTCGGAACCCTGCCGAGGGAGCACCCGCGGCCAGCCCGAATGAGCGCCACCGCGGCCCGGCGCGAGCCCAGGAGAGGAGAGTGCACCTGTGTTGATGACAGCCGCCCTCACCGACGAGTTGAGCAGGCTCCCCCTCACCACGCCTTGTTGTCGGCGCGCGGAAACCATCACCTTGCTCCGCTTCGCCGGGGCCGTACGCCAGGAACCGGGGCGGTGCAGCATCGAGGTGGACCTGGCCACCCCCCTGGTGGCCCGCCGCCTCGGGATGGCGATCCGGGTCCTGTATGGCTACCCCACCCAACTGCAGGTCCTTCCTACGTCCGGGTACCCCGCCGCCACCCACCACCGGCTACAGGTGACCTCCCCCGCCGACGCCGCCGCCCTGGCCCGGCGCACCGGACTGGCAGACCCGCGGGGCCGGCTCGTCCGCGGTTTGCCCGCCCCGATCGTCGCCGCCGGGGTGTGCGACGCCGCCGCGATCTGGCGGGGGGCGTTCCTGGTGGCCGGCTCGTTGACCGAACCCCACCGGTTCCCCGCCCTCGACATCACCTGTCCCAGCCTGGAGGCCGCGATGGCCCTGGTCGGAGCCGCCCGCCGCCTGGGCATCACCGCCCGCACCAAACACATCCGTGACGTCGACCGGGTCACCGTCCGCGACCCCGACGCCATCACCGCACTGCTCACCCAGATCGGTGCCCCCGACACCGCGGCCACCTGGGCGCGCCACCGCACCCACCACCGCGAGCACACCCCCGGCACCCGGCTGCCCGGCTTCGACGACGCCAACCACACCCGCGCCACCCTCGCCGCGGCGGACGCCGCCGCCCGGGTGCAGCGCGCCCTGGTCATCCTCGGTGACCAGGTGCCCGACAATTTGACGGCTGCGGCCGCTTTGCGGATCACCCACCGTGAGGTGTCCCTCGAAGCACTCGGCCAGATGATGAACCCACCCATGACCAAAGACGCCGTCGCCGGACGGATCCGGCGACTCCTCGCCCTCGCCGATGCCACAGCGCAGCGGACCGGGATACCCGACACCACCACCGCCCTCACCCCGAACATGCTCGATCAACCCTGACCGCCCGGGCGTCCCGGCCACGATCCGGTAGAACCGACCCGATCCGCGGGGTCACCGGACTCCGGCGGTCACCGCTCGGGTGTGTCTATCGTGCGGCGTGTGACCCAAGTGCTGCTCGTCGTCATCGGGCTGCTCCTCATCGGACTGCCGCTGTTGGCCCTGGTCGCGGACCGGGTCCTGCCACCGCCGCGGCGACGCCCACCCCCCGCACCCGATACCCGTCAGAAACTCATCCGCAGATTCCACCTCACCTGGCAGGACGCCCTCGAAGTCGAAGCCGCCGTCCGCGAGGGCCGCACCACCCGGCCCGACCTGCAACCGGCGGCCCGCGGCTTCGCCGAACACACCCTCACCCCGCCCACGTTCCGCGGCCGACCCCTCACCTCCTACCCGCTGGCAGCGCGATGGGCATGGCTGGTGTTCGCGATCGCCGCCATCGCCTTCCTCGGCTACGCAACAGCACTCGGTCAGAGCTCACCATCACCTACCTGATCATCTACGGGCCAGTCGCTGCCCTCAGCATCGCCGCCCTCAGCATCACCGCCCGCCGCCGCCGGCGCGCCGGCGCTGCAGCCCTCACCACCAACACCCCCGCCCCACACCCGACCACGACCATCCGAACGACCGCGCCACCCCTCATCTGCCTGACCGCGAACCCTCGTCGAGTACCCGACGACGGTTTAGGAGACCGCTCATACTGAGTGCATGCTGGGCAGCCGCGAAAACTGGGCATGGACACCACCACCACCACCAGGCTGGCCCACCCCACCGGAGAGCTGGACCCCGCCGCCGGGCTGGACCCCGCCGCCGGGCTGGACACCTCCGACCAACTGGCCTGCGGCACCGAACTCACATCGATTCTGGCAACGGACACCCTTGGGCCGCCGGAGAATGTTCACGATGACGGCAATCTGGGTCGTGGTCGCTGCCGCCGGATTGAGCGGCTCCGTCACCCTGCCGCCCACGCGGGCCCCCGCGCGTTCGACCCGCCACCAGGCGACATCGGACAACTACCGTTGATCAACAACACCAGCCACGACCTGCACTTCTTCGAATGCGACCCCGCGACCTCCTCAAGTGGGTTCAACCCGCACCCACTGCCCCCGCGGCGACGGCACACGTCCAATACGAACAGTGCACAGGCGCCTCGCTCGGGCTCACCGACACCACCGGGACACTGGTGGGCTGCCTAAAACTGCCCCAAGGAGAGCCCGCCCCCATCGACCACCTGAGCGCAGCCGAGGCCAAACCGTGCACGCCTAGCACCCCTGAATCAGTGCAACCGAGGATCTACACCCCGCATTAGTCCACATACCGCATGGCGTCGCAAAACCAAGGTTCTGCAACGACCCAACCGCGACAAGCTCGAACACCAGCCGACCAGCTCAGGTCGTCGCAGAAGACGGCCCGAAACACGGACGCGTCGTACCGGGTAATTGCGCCGGGTTCTGCTGCGTTGCGTCGACGAACGCATCACCGCTCATTCCTTGGGTCCGCCGCTCCCTTGGCCGCGGCCACTGCTCCACCGGTCAGGCTCGTCGTCGTGGGCGAGGACGATGCTGTCCGCGAGCTTGTCCGCGATGGTCTGACGGCGTCGATCGACGAGGGGGAGCAGCCACCCGAGGTAGCACAACAGGCTGTCCAGGAAGTGGGCGAGGAGCCGGCCGAACGCGCGTCCAGCTCCGAGAGGGTGGCCGCTGCGCTCGTCGACAAGCTTCGTGCCGGCGAGGGACTTGCCGAGGCTTTGCCCCGTGCGGCCCTGCCGGATCGCGCTGTTCCACACCTGATAGCTGAGGCAGACAGCGATGACCGACAGCATGATCAACGCCCCCGACCCGCCCCGCAGCACCCGCGGACTGCCTTGGGTGAACGGCACGTAGACCACGAGGAACACCACGATGGGCACGCCGTAGTCAATGAGTCCTGAGGCCATCCGGTGCGGCCACGACACGTACCGCTCCCGCGCCAGCA
>JAABVA010001700.1_pt1 | contig 23088 bp, 17 predicted proteins | sample 5560331 | NCBI WGS metagenome assembly JAABVA01 (sample SAMN12812661, study PRJNA571458) | rock metagenome | isolation source: Antarctica rocks | place: Antarctica: Victoria Land, Mt New Zealand sud | collected 2016-01-07
CATTCAGAAGTACTATTTTCTTGATGATGAGTAAGTGAGAAATGACGCGATTAACTTTCATCAAATGAGCGCGTATTAGCTTGCATGCTTGTCTGATCTCTTGCGTTCGATCATTGACTCAACTGTGTAGCGTGATCTTGTTCTGTAACATGTTCAAATGAACATGTAGTGAGCTTGTATATGTTTCTGTCTTTAAAGTTTCGATGCTTACTCTTTTGAATGCTTCTGCTACGTGATGCAGAGTCTGATTCTGAAGTGTTTCTAGTCTGCATTCTTTGCTTGACAGTTCATCTTTCTTGTCGCGCTGATGTCAGACTGACGCTTCAAATGCGATTTCTGATCTCACTACTGTTGAGTATACTTGTCTCGCTTTTGTGAAGATAGCTTCTCATGTAAAGACTTCAAGATGACTAAGTGTCAGCATTCTTGTGACGTGATTCATCTCTATTTGTCGAAGATGCGCGTCTCATTGCAGTTTCATGTTCAGTTGCATCTCTAGAACTCGTACGTCTGATTTTGATTTGATAATTGAGTTTTCTATTTATATGCTAGTCATCATGTCGAATCTTCTCGATTTTCTAGTGAAGTGCATGAACTCATACTTTTCTGATGCGAACGTTGCGTCATGAGTGCGAGTTCATTTCGTGCAGACGTCGTGTGCTTTGCTCAGTGTTCTGCAAATTTCTTCAGTGAATCTGTTGTAGACTATAAAAATTATAATATAAAGAAAGATCTTTCAAAAGTATATATAGAGTTTATATATACTCTAGAAATACTAGAACTTTGTCGAAATTCGAATTTGAAGCTCTTTAATATTAAATATTAGAGAATTTTACTATTAAACTACGAAACTCTTGAGAATATAATTATAATAACTTATTATTATATATATATTTAAATTGCATAGAATTTAGATCATCTATAGATTGCATATACATTGCTAGAAATTATGATTATGCTAGAAATCATGATTATTGCTAGAAATTATAGTCATTGCTAAAAGTCATGATTATTGCTAGAAATTATGATCATTGCTAGAAATCTAGATCATGCTAGAAATCTAGATTATTCATAGATTACACATGCATTGCTAGAAATCTAGATCATCTATGAATTGCATATGCATTGCATTTATCATTGATCTATATAGTCAACTCGACTCGACTTGACTCGACTTGTCACGCTAGTTTTAATTAACTAGATATTGATAATTTGTCACATGACGTTACTTGAACAACGTCTCGTTCGAATTTCTTTCTTCTTTTCTTAATATTTCTTAGAAAAACGTTTAAATATCATTCAATTCTATTTTCTAAACAATTGAATCTTTTAAATCTACTAAAAATGTTTATTCAATCTACTTCTATAATTCTAGTTGAGAATATCGACTTATTAGCTTGTAAAAGCTGTAAGTACTGTATCTTTTCAACGAGATTAGATCATCACTTCGAAAGAAAACCTCATTCTCTCTCATCTTTCAAGCGTACTAGTCTTCTTATAGAAGTCGAAAAAGACGCTAGCCTTATTCGGAATAAGGCCGAAATTAAAAATCTTGAAATTTCTTCTTCTTTTTTCTTTTTCTACTTAGAATTAGCCCTCTATCGAGACGAGATTAAGTGTCAAGACTGCGAATATATTACTAGAAATACTCATAGTATTTGAGATCACTATTTCAAAGTTCATAGCTGGGAAAATCCTAGGAAAAAGAAACGATCTTCGAAATCTACTAAGGAAAACGTTTCTTGAAAAATCGAGATTCCTTGTCAGCAATATTTTCCTAAGAAATTCGATTCTCAATACTTTCTAGTTAATTCTAAAAAGTCATGAATAGTCAAGACTAGTCGAGAAGAAACGGGTTTTCTAGAAGAAAGAGCTTCTAGCGCTGAAAGTCGTCGTTCGTCTCAAATATCTCTCGAAACCCAAGGTATTTTTCTTAGCTATTTTTTTCTAAAAAACCTATTAATATATTCTTTAAATCTTACTATTTGAGAAGTCGAAATTGCTCGCTTAAATTCCGAAGTCGAATCGTCTCAAAAACGTCAAATCTCGAAAATTCAAAAAGAAAAGCTCGACGACTTCTTCTCTTGACTAGATCGAACTAGGTGAATCGACTATTTAGAAGATCTAAATCGTTTCTATCTAGTCGATTTAGTCGAAGAGCTCGATACTTCTCTTCTTCGAATTATTTCGTTCGATTTTGAAAATTTAGCTCGGAAATTTCAGGAAACCGTCTCGAATATCGACTCTTTCGAACGTTTCGAAATAGTTCGAACGAAGAAAAACCAATTCCGAGCTAAACTCTTTCGGGTTTATCAGAATACTGAGCGGATTTCAACGTATTCTTTATCTTGAAAACGAATTTTCTTCTTTTTTATTCGAACTCAAATCGATTGAGACTCGAGTCAAGAAAACCCTCGATATAGTCTTTCGAAAACGCAGAAAAACCTTCTTGAAAGACTTATTCGAATTGTCAAAGAGACGGACGAAAACTCGAAAAGTCAGAAATCGAGCCAGAATTCTACTTCGAACGAGAACGAAGCCTCAACTACTAGGGAAGACTCGAAGAACGAGAAGACTAGTACTAGAAATACATCTATTATTTCTAGTACGAGAGCTAGGCCTAAGCTCTCTAGTCTTACTTGAATCGAGAGAGCTTGTCTAGATTTTTCAATATCTCTTCTCGATCAGCAGGCAAAAGAAGACGAATATGAGCTTCTTTTAGTAGAGACTCTAGTCGTTCTAGAACTCGAAGAAAAAGACTGAAAAGAAGTCGATTTCTATCTCTCTCTTCTCTCGTCTTTTATTAAGATTTCTTGTTTTCTCGTTCTTTGATTTTCTTTAGAAAAATCAAGCACTTTGAACACAGATTCGAACTCGAATTCAGACTTGAATACTAGTATCTATTCTTTAGAACTAGAGAATCGAGAGGTTCTTGAACGAATTTCTTTTCTCGTTGATCATTTTCTAGTTAGAAGTTCTCGTTCTTCTATTAACTGAGCACTCGATCTTCGAAGCTACGGGTTAAATATAGCTCAGAATACGACTAAAGAGAGCCTAATAGAGTGGTCGAACGAGACTATACTCTACGGTCGAATTTCTTTCTCAATTTTCAACTTTCGAGCTTTTATTCACGATCTTCTTTCTTCTACTCAAGCTATTCTTTTCGAAGACGTTCTTTTTCAGTCGAAAAATAGTACTATTGAAAGTACTATATCGATTTCTGAAATCCTCTGGTCTAGAATTTTTGATAACTCTCTAGATTCTACTTCTTTTTTCAATTTTCTTCAGAATAGTTGAACGAATTTAGAAGTCAAGAATTCGAAAAATAGACTTATTCGAAAAATAGCTAGTCGTTCGAATCTAGCTAGCCGTTTTCGAGTCTCGAAGAAGAAGACTTTTACTTGAAATTCTCGAAAACTAGAGAAATGACTTACTTCTCTCTCGATTTTTCTAGAAAAACTTCTAGTACTTATTCATCTAGAAGATAAACAGTCAGCGAGAGCTTCGAAATTACTATCTATTAGAAGCTCTAATAGTATAGAAATCGGACTTCGAAATCTCTACGTTGAAAACGATCTTCTTTTCTTTATTACTTTCTATCACAAAGAGTATTCGATCTCGAAATCTACGAAAATTATTCATCGCTATTTATCTCGAGAAATAGACTCTCTTTTAGTCTATTATCTCTGGCTGATAGCTTCTTTTCAGAAGGCTATAGGTCTAAAGGTTTTTCGAACGTCGTTTTCAGAATATCTCTTCGAAAACTCAGTTAAAAAAATTCTAGCAAAATCGAATTCTTGAGGGTTAAAAACCGCTCGAAAATATACTTTCAAGCAATTCCGAAGGTTTTTTCGACGGGAAACTCAGACGGGTCTAGAAGTTTCTATAAATTCTAGCGAATATTGACATCTCGCTATAGAGATTTCTAGAAAATATCTTAGAAAAAATCTTCAATTTCAACTCGAAGAACAAGAGCTCAATATCGAAAAAGACGAGAACTATTCAAACGATATTCTAGCTACACAAGAGAATGAGAAGAGATCTATTCTGTGAAATTACTTGATTCTCATGATAAAATCGAGATTTCGAATTATTTCTCTCGCAACGTCAGACATTTCTGAAGACTCAAAGATTCTACGCAGAGTAAGTCTTACGTATTAAATGTCGCTGAGATACTTCGATTGACAAGAAAAACAGTAGATCGACTAGTGTATCTTATTCGCTTCTACAAGATTCAAGATTACGAAGAATGAGGCAGAAATGCACACAGTCTCGAAGAATACAGTGACTCGAATGATTTCAGCGAAGACACAAGCGAGTCTTCAAGATTGTCGATGTCGATATCATTGAAGAAGACAGTTCAATCAAACTCTGAAGTTGCACATTGAGCGTTGAGAACGCAACTAGAACTGGCCTACGATGAGATTCAAAGATTCATAAAAAGAGTCAAAGAGTCAAGTCAAGATCAAGTGATAGACAACAAGCGAAAACGAGATGATCAGGCATCTGAAGAAAGAAAGAAACGAGATTTTAATTTGTCAGATCTAACTGAAGTGACAAGTCTCACGAAATCTCGATCATCTCAAGGAAAAACTGTGTAGTGTTGACGATCAAGCTCTTCGTTCTTTGTGTTGCAGAGAAAGTTTCTGTCATTCTGCAATTCTGATGTATTTGAATGTTTCTTGAAGAATAACGATTTCGACAGATGTTGTATCACACGACTGTTGCATTACACGAATGAAAGATTGATTGAGAGTCACAAGCATTTTGTTTAGAGATCACAGATCTCGTCATTCGCTAAAAATCGACAGCGTTGCAGACATGATTATGACGCGAATATGCTTTCAGATACTACGACTGTTAATGATCAATCAGATGCACTTCATGTGTTAATAAATTTCTTTCATGTTTGAAATACAATTTGACAGAAGTTGTCATCATTCTTCTCTATTGATAATGCTTTCACGTACTCTTCGTTTTCAACAGATCATGCTCGAATCGACTTGCAAAAGTCGATGTCGATCTTTCTCTGCGTATTTCTATAATTGAAAACCGCTCATTGAAGTCTTTTCATAATATTCTACGTCTCTCTTGCAAGACGTAAGCTAGCTTCGTGCATTTTCTGATGATATGCAAGCTCTTATCTCAAAAAGTCATTCTCTTTGATCAACTGTTCGATTTCTTGCGACAGAGTTGATTTTGACATCTTCAATGCTTGAAGTCGTTCTGAAGTTGCTTTGAATGCAACGATTGAATCGAGACTGTGATTGATAAGAACATCTAGAGAAGTAGGCGTCGAAGGTTGACTATCATAGATATTCATTACTCTTGATAATTGTGATATGCTTTGATGAGAGATAACTCAGCTGAGAGAATTGATGCTTTAAATATCGTCATGCCTACTCAGTCGTCTTGAGCTGAGCATTCTCGTGAAGAAATCATTTTGAGCTTTATTCTTCTGAGCTAATATTGAGGCTGATAGCGAGATTTGAATACACTTTTCGAACCATTTGAATCTCGTGATCTTCGATCAAACTATATTTCTCATCTGACGTGACGTGTATTATTGAACTTGAGCAAGATATTCATACAGTGTGCAGAATTGATATATCACTACGTAGTCAAATAGTCAACAAGTCTCGAACATCAGAACAATCTCAGATAGAAGAACACTCGAAGAGAACTATTTGAAAACGATAGTATGCTCACGACACTATTCTTCAATGCTTGAGAAAGAGAATAATTGATAAGATTCGAATAATTAATAATTCAGAAAAGAAATCACGACAAAGAAGACAATAGCAAGCAATTAACGATAGATGTTATCGTTTGACTGACACTTTCAGCTATCAGATTCTTTCGTGATTTCTATAGCTTGCTGAATTTCTATTCAACTTTGCACAACATTCGTACGCTCTTCAAGTACATTTTTTTCATGTCTCTTGTTTCTCTACGAAATACTTTGAACGTTTCTGTTTCGAATATATATTTCGAAGACTTGTATATCTTTCAACAGCAAAGAACTCGAATGAACTGTTTTTAGCGTATCGCGACTTCAATGTTTAAGCGATTCATCATCACGTAATGTCAGAGATTTTTATTCGTCAATACAATAAGCTGATCTGACTAGATATTTTATCAATTTTTCATCTTTAAGACTACTCTGCTTTAGAGACTTCGAAAATCATAATCACAATAATTTAAAGTCAGAGTTAGAAACTTCTTAAGATATCTTGTCGAGATGCGAAGTCTTATTAGATCACGATCGCAATATTAATGCTATCGTATACATGAATGACTTCTGAATGAGAAGACATTAGTGAGCCGTGAATTCTATGAAGATAAAGCGACTGCTTTAGAGCATATCAGTCATGTCTATCAATAGTACTTTGAAGAATCATACCTTTGAAGTGCTACTGATCAGAAAGACGTGATAAAAGTATCGCAATGAGGGGCAAAAAACAGCATTCGATAGCGTGCGAAGAATGAGGCGAACAGTTTCTCTACATTCAATTAGGGAAAAGAACTTGAGTAGACACTTTTTAGCGTATCAAGACTGAAATCGACTGTTTATGTTGCGAAAGTTTCTCAAGTCATTGAATTGCGAATTTCAGAATCTGAAAATACTCTATTCAATTTACGTAGTAGATTATCAGAAAATTCGCCTTGACAGTCGATTTTTCTAGATCTTTGAAAAAGATTGACATCACAAAAAAATTGACTTTCTTCAGCGACGACTGTGCGACAACGTCAACTGCTCAGATAACATTCGAACGCAGTTTCAAGATACTTTGAGAAGTTAATCGAATAGTTGAATTTTGCGACGTGCGTGAAATCTCTAAGAGATTGAGAAATTTGCTTGCCAAGATTGTCTTATCTGATAATTTACTATGTAATTTGTATAAACTGTTTTCAGATCTTGAAATTCGCAATTCGATGACTTAAGAAATTTTCGTAACATAAACAGTTGATTTCAGTCTCGATACGCTAAAAAGTGTCTACTCGAGTTCTTTTCTGTTATATATATCACAATATGTTTCGCACTATAGCGTTCTGTTAATAGAAGATTCTGCCAGCTTTTGATGAGGTAGCGATAGACGCATCAAGCGAACACGCTCACTTTGCTCTCTCGTCATGCGTCAGCCTTGTAGAATGAAGACTTTCAATGTCAGAATTATGAACAGAGTGAGCGATCATCTTTCACGAATGAGAATTCATGAATCATCAAGCTTACATCGTGAGATAAAAGTATGTGACTGCGTGCGAACTTCTGAACAAAGAGTACCCTTCTCTCTCGAGCGTCTTGTTGCATGACAGTAATGCTTACACTGTGAATCGCATTGTTGATCATCATGTTGTCGTCGTATGTCTTTCGAAAGGCAGGTATGAAATCGTCTCTGTCGTCATGATGACGAAGAACATGCTTCGATTCTTCGAATCGATTCGCATTGAACTGATGATGAGATCAAAGAAGAAACGTCAAGTCAGAAACACGACATTCGACTGAGTGATGTGATGATTGAATGCTTGTTGAGAAGAACGAAAGACGTTCTTTCGTACAAGTATGATAAAGAGATGCAAGACAAAGAGTTCAAGATCACTGAAAGCTTGAACTCTCTCTTCACACTTTTACTAACGACGCTGAATCAACTCGATACGATTCACGAGAGAAAAGAACATCACATTGTCAAAATTATTTGAACGATGATGATCAAAAATTCACGAGTGCGAGAGAAGCATCGATATTCGAGTGCGAAAAAAGATCGATGATACGAATCAATCTATATTCACGTCAACAACACAGCAAAGTGTGACATTGACTGCAATCATGCTGTTTCACTCGTGATTCAACGACAGTCGCAATCTCATGATTCAAAGAATTCGATTGTGCATTACGAAATCATTGTGTTTGCAGATTAACTGATGAAAGATGTCGTTATTCGCGACAAGATCAGTCAGCAACATGATGTTATGTGCTTTGAGATGAAGATGACAGAGTTGTCAAATGATTTTTTGTGCGTCGTCATTCAAGAGATCTGCGATTACTCAAACTCGCATAAGAACAATGAGTGACAAGGCTACGTGACAGCAACAACGACATCGTATGCGAAAGAGCTTCTACAGATCATACTCAGAGTTCAAGTGATGAGAAGTTAACGAGCGATCGATGTTGTATCGAGTACAGATGAGTGCATCTGAACAACGCAACAGATGATGAAGAACGATAGAGACAGCTTCATCATGAAATGAAGAATACAGAAATGAGATCGTTTTAAGTGCAAGAGAATTGAACAAACTCTGATCATCTATCTTCTAGAAGATGACAACTTTCATGTTCAATTTCAATTCACGAATCTTTTGATTGCTGACAATTTCGTCAATTGAAACGTTAAGATGAAGAAGATGAAGAGAAGTCTACTGTCAACAAAGACGCAGAGTGAGCGAAAGATACATATTCTTCATGATCTGAGAAAGATTGAGAAGATGCAGCTGACGATTGCATATGCTCGAAAGTATCAGCACACGTACAGCGTGATAGTATGAGTGAATGATAACAGTATTGACACGATGCTGCAGAGTCTGAGCGAGTTTGCTGAGCGTGCGAATGTCAGCGAAGTCTCGATTTCAATGATCAAGAAGATTCAGCAGACTTTGAACATGAGAGCGAAGACAAACGCTGTTCTAAGATGACTCGCTTCGAAAAGAAATCAACGATGACTGATGATCTTCGACAACGTCGATCGAGACATGCAATCTATGAAAGTAGATGCTCAGATCTACAATATTACGTCGTTTCTGTCATCAGTCAATCATGACTTCATTCTGATCATCACTCGTCTTTCTTCGCTGAGAGAGATAGAAAAGTCGATCGAAGTTACAAGACTCAGAAGTGATCAAGCATTAAAGCTCATCAGCAATCGCTCGAGTCTGCATCAATTCAGCAGTGATACGATAGACATCTTATCAGAAGATCAAGATATAAGCTGATTGAATGATCTGCAGACATTAACAAGCTTGTTCAACAATTAGACTATCTCTCACTTGCTCTGATTCAAGCGAGCACGTATATGCGTGAAACTAAGACGAGCTGCTTGAAGTATCTCGATCTATACAAGATTTCATGATCTCGACTGATGATGAAGACATCTTATCTGCGTGACTACGAGAACAGAAGCATTCAGACAACGTGAATGATCTCTTACGAGCGCATTCGACAGAGCAGTTTAACGACGACATGATTCTTGCAGTTGTGAGCATATTTGAATCATCAAGATATGTGATATGAGCTGATCTTGCGTGAGAGTGAAGACTATCGAGAATATGACTGGCTTCAGAAGCTAGCACAGAGCGAAATTGACTTCAAGAGAATAATAAAGACTTTATTGAACTACTCGCTCATTGAATCGCGTCAACACAGCGAAAGCTACTTTATGCATTCAGTCGTGCATGATTGATGCGCAGAAATGATCAGCTTCAACAAGTATGACTTGATGATAGCAACTCTGATAATTGTAGATAATGCAGCGTCAGATTGATCAGAAGCGAAGTATTGAATTTCTCAACAACGATTGCTTTCGCATGCAGATTGATGTGCATGAGAACTTCATGACATCGATGTGCTCAATGACAATGCATTCACTGAGATTTGTAATGCTTTTCATAGTCTTGATCGTCTCTATGCTGATCAAGACAAGCATGTCGAAGCAAAGAAGATGTATTAGCGAGCGCTGAATGAAAAGAAGAAAGCGTGAAGCTTTGATTATATCTTTACTCTCGACATTGTTCATTATTTGAACATTCTTTACAGATATCAAGACAAGCATGTCAAAGCGAAGAAGATGTTTCAGCGAGCGTTGAATGAAAAGAAGAAAGCATAAGACTCGAATTATATCTCGACTCTTGACATTATCAACAACTTGAATCTTCTTTATATGAATCAAGACAAGCATGTTGAAGCGAAGAAGATGTATCAAAGAGCGCTAAATGAAAAGAAGAAAGCATGAGATTCTGATCATATTTTCATTCTCAACACTGTCAACAACTTGAGTATTCTTTACAAGAATTAAGACAAGCATATCGAGACGAAGAAAATGTATCAAAGAGCGCTAAATAAAAAGAAGAAAGCATGAGACTCTGATCATACTTTCACTCTCGACACTGTCAACAATTTGAGTATTCTTTATATGAATCAAGACAAGCATGTCGAAGCGAAGAAGATGTATCAAAGAGCGTTAAATGAAAAGAAGAAAGCATGAGATTCTGATTATACTTCAATTCTTGACATTGTCTACGTCTTAGATCTTCTTTACAAGAATCAAGGCAAGCATGCTGAGACAGAGAAGATGTATCAACGAGCGCTGAATGAATACAAGAAAGCACGAAGCTCTGATCATGCAATTCTCTCGAGAGCGAAAGTGATGATACAGTGAGATTTGTGAGTGATAATAACGAGAAAGATGATGTCTATGTATATGATAGTGATGATCAAGATGAGAATGAAGCTAGCAGTGAATTTGCAGCGAAGAGCGAAGACGAGAATGACGATTACAATGAAGATAGTAATGACGATGAACACATGAAAGAAGACAAGAACAAAGATGATGATGATGATGATGAAATGAATGAGAATGAGTCTGATGAGAACAGCGACTGTGACGATGTATGAATAACGAAAGAGAACACAATGATGCATTTGTTGCAATCAATGAAGAATGATGTTAAGCTTGATCTTCAATCTATATTTGTGAAACATTCAAATAAAGTCTGGCGTTCTTTCGTGAAGTTCGATTCTAGTGACAATGACGTAAAATTTGATATTAGATTTCAAGTAGAAATTATAATAATTTTCTTTAGACTGAAAAGCGATCAATCTCAAGAGACAACGACGTTTTTAGTAAAGCTGTGATAAGAACATATTTTGATAGCTGTAAAGTGCAATCTTATCATTCTGACTTCAAACATGACTTGTCTAGAATGCTACGATATTGAGTGAAGATTCATAGATAGAAAGAATGATTCATCTTCACATGAACATCTCAGTACTGAAGACGTACTGCTTACATGAACACTGTCAATATGAGCATGTTTGAAAGAGTATTCTCGTTAGATCTAGACTTTATGCAAGAAGACTGATAACACATAGTCACAATTATTGACACGCTCTTCTTTTTTTCTTTCTATGATTTCATATAAAGATCAGAACAGATCAGCGAAGAAAGTTCGAGAATCGCTGTTCAAACACAGACGTAGTATTCGATCAACTACGATAGAATTCTCACATCTCATCTTCATCTGATCATCAGACCTGTTAGTTTTTCTAGAACTGAAACCAAGCTAGGTCAAATTTGCTCGACAAAGTCTCAAATATTTCAGAATGATTCAATCAAAAATACGATCGTAGTCAAAGTCGTCTTGCACGAAGAGATTACGAAAGATCTTGCGCAGATAGACATACGTCGATGTCTCGTCAAAGTCAAGAGAGCGAATGTGATCGAAATAGGCTCGAAATTTCTCAGAAAGATCTCTGCAAAGATTCTCTGTACTGATTGTTCTCTTCTTGATCAAGATCAGCTTATTCTTCTGTGTCTGATCTTCAGTCGTAAGCTCTTGTCATGAGAGAAAGTCTCGAAGAAGATAGAGAAACATGTACTCGAAAGACTTCAAATCATCGCGACGATCTTGCACTAGAACAGTATTTAACGTATGAGTCGAAAGAACTGAGAATGAACATCTATGAATATCTAAATGATCGTTAATGCTGAAAAAACGTGTCGTGTCGATTAAATGCCGTTTCGCAACATCAGCAGAATGAGTCTTTATTTGAACGTTACGACGTTTCGTGACAAGGCTCAAATCTGTGACATACATCTGATTATCACGTCTTTCAATATTCATCAAGAAATTTTCCGATTTGATGTCGCGATGAATAACATTTTTGAAGTGAATATATTCGAGACGATGAAGAAGCTGATCGATCAGCATCAACATTGTTTTAAGAGAGAATCGTCGATCGCAAAAATTGAAAAGATTCTTCAAACTTGATCTCAGAAGATCGAACATCATAACATTATATTCGCATTCGAACAAATACTCATGAACGAATGAAATATCGACATTGTCAGCAAGCGATTGATAGACATCGACTTCGAATTCGAGAAGAAATGAATTTTCACAGACGCGCTCGAGTTTAATGACAATCTCTTCGTCAGTATCGAGATTGGTTTCTGAAGCGCGATAAGTTTTATAAACTTGTTTTAATCACTTTGAATGTGAACTATCTATGTACACATCGTTGAAGTCTTTCTCATCGATTCTTCTTTGAAGCTGATATTTATCAACTACGCGTAGATTCTCAGAAGCTGTTAGAACATGACGAATAACGCTTGTCTCAGAAAGCTGAACCAGACTAGAAAGTCAATTCACGTATCAAGTTCTTCATTGATGATCATATGTGAATCAGGTAGAGATGCATTGAAATCGTAGTTATGAAAAGTGCTCACATCATCTTTTACATCGATGAGACAAAGTCGAGAATGACATCTCACGCACTAAATATATTTAGATGCACGTTTCAGGCAGCTCATCGATTGACTATTGACCCCGCAATCCCGAGTGACTCACTAGCGTGGTTTCGCAGATCGCGCGCTATCTTCACTTTTGCATCTTGATTGTTTTCTCATCACTATTTAATTTGTGTCTTTCATCAAAGATCGAGACTCAATGTCTTCAGACAAAGCTTCAGTATCTCAGAATCGAAAGCGACAATTAAGTGTAGCGAAGCTCGTGACTGATATTTCATCGCAGCTCACTGTCAAATGACAAAAGCTCAAAAAACATCAACGACATTGAACACTCAGTTTCTTTTGAAACAATCTCTCACGTCAGTGATTCACTCGTCGCACTCTGCGAGAATTCGATCAAAGAACAGTCTGATCTGCTGTCTCAGTATCGTCTCATCGAATCGATAAAGAAAACATCGACATTGAGAAGCTTAAACGCTTTGCAAGACAAGACGAATCAAGTCTCAATGACATTCGAGACGTAAGTATAATATTATGTCTTATCAAGTAGTCTTCTGACGAGAATCTAGTACTTGAATTTCGAAGTATCGACTCTCTTTAATTCAACAATGAACTCAAGTTAATTAGACTTCAGAAAACGAGTCAAGACTGAAAGAGAGTCGAGTTCATTCTTCTTCATCAGAAGAACGTCTGCTTACGACTCAGTCTTTGAGCAACATCTCAATGATCATGACATATACAAGAACAATTGTGCGCAAAGATCAAGCAATTGAGCACAAATTAATAAGAGGCTTGCACAGTCAAGATCATCTCTTTTCTTTTCTCAATTCATCGATATCGTATTTGAAACCTTTCAGCAAATCAATGAAGACGCATTGATTGAAAATAAAGTGATGAGCAAGATGTTTCTCATCATTGTCAACACAGTTGATATTTTTTCGCAAGAGAATCTTTGATTTACAAATCTTAAAGATCTGATCAATGACTTTATCATCAAGACTCAGTCAGACTTCTATGACAAGACTCGTTCAGAAGAGTTGAATAAACAAATTCGAGAAGACTTAGAATCTTATATTGTGCCATCAACAAATGCAGTCGCACTCTGCTTACTCAACTTCTTCATCGAGAACAAAGATTTCAAAGAGCTTACAGACGTATGCAAGAATCAAGCAATGTACGATGAAGCTTTAGATGTTTGAAGAATACATGAGCTTTGATCGTACATAGATTCGAAGACAACGTTTGACAATAATGCTTATACGATCGCTTCAACTTATCATTCTAGTGAGCTTCTCATTATGTACACAACTCATTCTGTGAAATCTACGAATTCAAAAAATTCGATCGAATATTGTATGACTCAACTTAATTTCTACGCTATGACTGAAAATTTAGATAGCTTTCGACAAGAAGCTGATGCATGAAGAAATGACAGAAAATATATGAATGCAAATCGCAAGACTTTCATAGCTGCAGCGAATGCGAAGGCACTGAATGCGAAAATTTCAGAACTTGACTTATTTACTCAAAGTCTGATATTATTCTCATCGAATAAGTCAATTCTTTCGAAGTCAAAGACATCAGCTGACGAGCTTGCATTGAATCTCAATGTGTTTCATAGCTTCAATCATAAAACTTCAATTCAAGCTTGAACGAAAGCTTCACTCAAGAGATCATCGAATGAGCGATTGAAGAAGATATCTCAAATTAAGAAGAAGTCTGATATGAATAGTAAGCTTTGAGAAGATTTGAAATCGACTGAAAGACAAAGAAGACAATGAGATAATGTGAGCATCAGAAGCAGATCTGAAAAAGTTGAATGTATTGTAGCAGAGACGTATAGAATGTACTGCTTTCTATTCGCAATGTGACAGCTCGAACATTCAGCAAGCGCTTGAATACTGATTGCATATTTAACACGCTGGAATCAGACAAGAATTGAATAGATTACTTGCATATGCAACGATAACATTTCTTTTTCAAAGTCTGACAGTAATATACAGCTATGCTTCGAGAATCAATTCGCGCAAAGCTGATTCACATCGCTTTCTGCTTAGACTTGATGACTGAAAGAAGAATGAATGTTCAGCGATTCGCAATCAATAGATAGCAATATTCGTCATTTCAATGCAAGAGATTGACTTGTTCTTTCGTGACAATAGTGAGATTATAAGGTCAATAAGCATCTTGTGACTGATTAAGTACTGACATTTAAGAGATCTGTTCAAGAAACTCTCTCTTTGAAACATTAATCGTGTTCTCAAACATCTTGACGTTGAAATTCTGATTCATTTTCTCAACTTCGCATCACTTTCTTCATACATTTGTTCTTGAAGCGTCATGATCACAGAAGATTCGACAAGAATCGAAGTTAACAACAGATCATCTTAACAAGTGAAGTTTCAGAATTCACGAAGATCGCTCGCGCTACAATATGCGTTCTCGATTCATAGTTCTTCTCAATTTCTTCATCACTCAACATCTTTTGCAAGAACTTCATTCTTAGTAGAGAGTGAATTGAGCACAGAATATGATATATCTACTTCAAACATATATTTTCATAGAGAGTATCAAAGATGACTGACAAGTTTCATGCTCAGAACAATCTTCAAGATCTATCAGACATCGCTTAAAGCATATTGTTGAATTGTCAAGAAATTCGTCGAAATACACGCTTCAATATCAGATTCTTGAGATCATCAAATTGAGTATTGCTGATGTAGACATCAAAAACAATGACATTGCTAATAGACTTGCAGTCAGTGATCGCGAGCGAGACTATGATAAAGTGATCATCTTTGAGAACTGCAACTCAGCTCTGTTGATTTATCGTAAATTTGAGTGACTTCATAATCGTATTTGCTTCATCTCGAAGATGAACTGATGAATTTGAAGAGTCAACTTGAAGAACTCGACAGCTGAGAAGCATTAACAGAAAATTCTATCAGATTACAATGTCGACGTCTAAATGATGCGGTTTCAGAGAATTCAGAAAGAAGAAAATTGCTTCAAATCTGTGAGAAGAAGCTGAAGCTATATGATATGCTCAGTATAACGACTGTATGAAATCAATGCTGATGAACGAGAAGACAAATTGCTCTTACGTCTGCAGCAGAAGCAGACAATCAAGCAATTCATCGAGAGAAATCAGAACAGTCTATATAATCTAATTGACATCTTCGAAAGTCTTTTGAAGTCAGAGAGTCGTTGAATTCGTGAGATTGATGATCTTATGACTTTGACGCGTGATGCAAATTCTGATTGATTTAACGTCTGCCTTGAAAAGACTTTTATCAAGCTGTTCAAGACACTTACTTTGATAAGTCTCAATTATTTTTCTACGTTCAGTACAATTATCGTGCTGTTGTCTTATATTATATACAACAGCTGAATTACTTGAAGCAACTATTTTATATTGCGTTTTTGCATCTGTTCAAGTAAGACTGATACTATCTAGATCATCTTTAGAACTTGACGACAAAAGATGAAGACAAGATCAGAATCTCATCTCTGACTAACTTCTGCTGAAAGATTTAATATACTGTTACGCGTGATTCTGACTGTGATAGCAGCTGTTCTACTTTTTGATTCTGTTTTTATACTCTGAGAGCTGCAATCGACAAAGCAGTCTCAAGTTAGACGAGCAGAGAAATATCAGCTTCTGACAATCTTTCTATTCACTATGATCTTCTTGACTTCGTGCTCGATATTCACTAAGACTAAAAGGCAAGAAGTGTTATTTGCAGCAATCGCAGCCTACTGAGCTGTGTTGATGCTGTTTCTTGATAAAACGTCGAATGTGTCATCTTTATCATGTCAAGCATAACAATGCATGAAGGAAACACATTCGTGAGCAAATACACTCAGCGCTGATTATTGTCAGTTCAAGTGTCAGAAGTGACGTACAATAGTGATTCAGATTCGCAATGTCGATGTTCTTCTATATTCAGTTTAAACACTGTTGAAGTCATTCTTCAAGCTTCTTCACTCTCTACATCTTGAGTATGAAGTCATGAAATACTACATGCATATGAGAAGTGAGAATATCATGTCAGAAGAACGCAAAATCAGGCAGTCTAGCTGTTGAAAGCAGAAGTCAAGAAGCTTAATACAAAGAAAGAAATGAGTTCTAAACAAAGAGAGATCAAAGTGCTATCATGAATATTTGTCACATCTATCATATAATTCATGCGATGGCAATTCTCAATAATCACGCAAGACTACGCTACGTGAACATCACAGCTCATACATCTTCTGTTCTAGATATGTTTTTGAATACTCATTCATTCAATATGATGAGCGCAGCACCTAACTTGAGCTTCTCATCATCGTGATCATACGCGAAAGCGAGTCTGTAATTCTCTACAGCAGAGAAAGCAGTCATCACGCTGAAACGTCAGTTTCTTTCTTCAACATTTCAGAGACTAATCGTCGTTCATGATCATTGTACCTGACTCACAATCATCTTTGATTTCGAATTTTCAATTCATATAAACTGCATTGATATCATTGAAATCTCTGCGTTTCTCTGTCGTTCTTGAAGATCGAGAAGATACAACAATCGTACACTTTGAGAGTGACACAAAGTTCAAATCAACGTACGTCTGTAAAGAAATGAGCTTTCGACTCTTTCTAGAACAGAATATCGACTTCAGAACTGAGAAGCAAGCATGTTATCACGAACTGAACCTAATTTATTCCCTGTCAAGATATTCGAATGTCATCTCTTCTTCTATTTTCTTTGTTACGACGAAAATTTCAACACTCGATATGTCTTCATCAATCAAAGATAAAACTTATGTATGTAAAACATTATACTCTTATCTTCAAAGAGAATCGTTGCAAGAAGCTCTAAATGAAAGCAATGCAACTGAAGAGCGACTTCTACTAACACTCGCAAAAGACGTCGCTCACAACTCATACATAAAGTCTTGCTCAATCTCTGAATCTGAGCGTTCATGTTCTCGAGTCAAAAAGAACATTAATAGTCTTTCAATGAGTGCATATGACAAGAATCAACACAAATCATTTTTTCATATCATCTTCAGTCGTCGCTGACTTGAATTCTTCTGATGAAGACGCTGATAGCTTTCTTAGCATTGATAGCTCTACATGAGAAGACAGATTTTCCTGCTTATTCGAAAAAATATTCATCATTGATACATCATCACTGAGAGCTTCTAGATCATTAGCTTTGAGTGTGATGAGTAGCATACGTGCCTCAAAATCAAGAGTGTTCGTGAGTGTAGAAGCTCAAGTAGAGACTCTTGATTCGTTGAGTGATTCGAATCGAGTCACACTCGTGATTTGTAAGATATCTTCGACTGTATCAGCTTTAGACATGATAGTATCTTGTTTATGTAGCATCATCTGATCTACAACACTATCGACAAGACGTTCGTCGATATAATCGATGATAAAGAAGCGTTGTTTCTGCTTGTCAAATCATATTCAGCGTTCAGTCTAGATTGAGTTAGAAATGACTCTGAGTAGTAAGATTATCGAACAAACAGTAGCAATATGATATTCTAGTCAAAGCATGCGCTTCTTTCTAGGCTGCGTTATTGAAGAAAGATCATGTGAACGCTCATCATCATCAATCATGACAGTAGTGAATCAATTCTCAGGAAAATATCATTGAATGAAAAGCAGATCTTGCATAATGTAATTCTTGAACAAAGATCAAGCAAAATTCTTGTATGACTGGGGTAACTTCTTACGCTGAACTTTGAGAGTCATCACTTGAGAATCTTCGATCAAGATATTTGATAGCAAACAGATTTCAATTCAAGAAATGATCTTTTCAATTGTTCATAAAATGTTCTTCTGTTCAAGAGAAATGCAATTCTGCTGAACAATGATTAAGCTTCAAAAGAAAATCAAGTACATATGAATCAGCGAATAGATGTTGTCATTGCCTGAATACTTTAAGCATACATCAAGACTTATCGTCGTTAGTCTTGATGACTGAAAGATGAAGACTTCATTTTCGTTTGATTCATTTACTATATGCGTATCAGAAGTAGCATACTGAGGTTCAAAAGATTGATCATGATCTACAAGATCATTCAGATTCGTGAAAGTGAACTTAAAAGTCTCTTTTTGATCAAGTTGAGCAGACTCAAAAGATGTAATCAATTTTGATTTTGATTTTTCGTTCTTTGCGTAGTCGTACTCAAACAGCGCTGCAATGTTTGATAGAACAATATATGCATCAGTCTTCTTGAATCTGATTGCAGCTTTGAAAATGTATCTCTCAAAGAGATCTGTTCTCTCAAGCTCGCGAATGATAGCTCTGAACTGATTTGATAAGTCGAAGAGTCTAGCTGCTGCTGCTCAAGAGAAGAATTCAGCGAAAAAGCTTGAACTCAAAGACGATCAGTGACAGTCACTTATTGCTCTTCATAAACAGATATATTGCATCGTGATTAATCATTTCTAGAACTGACTAATGAGCTTTTAGCTACTATATGAGCATCATGATTTCTTCTTAGCGTCTCAGCATCTTTCTGCTAATTAGGCTTTAAGTAGACTGACTGCTAAGTACTCAATGTCGACGAGAATGTGATGTCATGAAATACATGCTTTTCTCGAAGTTCTACGGCACAGACTATCAGACTCAATTGTATATATGCTTGTCTTCATTTACATTGTCTACTCAATGATGACTTTATTATACGAGACTGTATCAGTCTTTGAGAATACGTGAATCGAATGCTTAGATATTTGAAAGATTCGCTTTGATTAAGAGTGTTTGAGCTAAAATTCGAATCGTCTCAGAGAATCTTGATCGATATCACATGACTATTGAGAATGACGAATCGAAAGATCGTGAAGTCTGAAACAACGTCGCTAAATTCTGATATCATAAAGCGTCAGATAAGACGTTGACTGTCGATCATTTATATCATCATCTGATCATTCTTGCTCGACTCTATTCGCTTGAACAGCTTTCACTGTATACAAAGTCTTTGACGAGTGTAATATCTTTCAATTCTGTCAAAGACAGTATTATGACTTTGTTCAATTCTATTTTGCAGAACAAAAAGATGACTAAACGTCGACAATTTTCTTTTGAAACTCTATTCATTAAGACGCATACTATACTTTTTACGAGTCAATGTCAATACACTTCGCTTCGATCATGACTAATTCGATGTATATGTCTTTCATCTCAATAATGAGCTGCTCATGAGAGATAGGCCTGATTTCTGACTGAAGAAGCATCTTGAGTTCAACTTCGAGTTTCTCAGATTTCTCATCTCTCAGTGACTCATTCTCAAGAGAAGACTTGTTGCTATGATCTTCGTCATCATTGCTAGTCGAGAAGAGAGCTTTTTCTTGTTCAGAGAGATCAAATTGACTCGGGAATTGAAGTCGCTTTTCATGAGCTGTATCATCATGCGAACCACGCGTTGACGTCAAATTTGTCATGACAGATTTTTTAGTCTGAGATAAAGAATCATGATGCTTCGAAGAACGCTCTCAACGAAGTGACTCGACATGATCATTATTCTTCTTTTTTCACATGCTGCTAGCGTCATTTGAGACGTGAACATTCGAATCATATAGTGACTGCTTCAAGCCTGAAGATTCTCGTCAATAATCTGAATCATCTGAAGAAATAATTTGAGATATTGATTTCAAGTTCTTACCTTCTGAAAAGAATTTATCGTGACGTGATCTAGTACTCATAGATTCTAGAAGACTGTCTTCAATAGCGAAATTCGACGGTTCAGAGTCACTCTCAGCTTCTGACTTTCGAGAATTCTTCGCTAATGTACATTGCTTCTTCTGATGTCTGAACTTGAATCGCTTCAATAACAGATTGTCGATATTCTCGATCTGCTTCTCTTGATCATAGAAGTTCTCTGAAATTGAGCATGTAATCTTTGATGATTGTTCGCTGTGATTTTGCGAAATTTAGCAGAGAAATGTCTTCGATCACTGATCATGCAAGCTTTGACTAGTTCGACGAGAAAACAAGCTCAAGTAAAGACTGCATGCGATTAGCGAGTATACTTGATCGCATTGTAGTTGCACAGAGAGTCAGCTGCCTTTGCGAAATGCTAACAAGACACAAGACAATGAGCGACATATCAATGAGTGATGAGGCTCAATTATGACGAATCGTCTCGCCTAGTGAAGACGATTAAAGACGAAGACGCTAAAAGAGAGCTTGTCTGTCTCTCTGCGTGTCTGCGTTGTGCTCACGGCGAGCTGACAGAAGCACCCTTTTGCCTAGGCCTGAAAATGTCTGAAGAGAGATCGCATTGATTTTCTCGATCAGAGAATTCGATCAGGAAATGCGTCTTCGCGCATTGAGCTGCTACAATGAAAGTAGAATAGCTTTAGAAGTTGCATTTCGAACCAGACAATTGAAGAGCAGTGCGTCGAATATTTCAGAAGAATTCTTTTAGATATAAATAGTTCTAGAATGATTGACGTCGAACAAATCTTCTAAAACATATGATGATCAGCAGTCGAATCTTACTAGTCATCTCTATCAATTCTGACTTCAGCTGTCAGACACAATAGAAGATGACATTTCAGATCTTAATATCTGACTGAGCAACATCTAATCTATCAGCATCAGAAGACAATCTGAGTCGCGATGAATATTAGTTATTCTGCTATCGTTGAACATTGCTTCACACAGTCTTGAATCTCACTGATCATTCTCTTCTTTAAGTTGAAACACTCTCTCTTTCAGTAGAATCAAGTCGAAGAACTTCATATTGAAAATAGCAGAAGTATCATACTAAGATAAAAGAACAACGCACAGAAAGTTGAATGTGTAATACTTTTCAAACGAATGATGACAGTATAAATCAGTCTGTCGCATGATGAATACATGCTAAGATGGAATTTGTCAAGCTATGCTCATATATACGTCGATTATACTCAGATGTACGCTGTCGAGCAGATTGATAATTTCTCAACTGTCGTCTAGTGACTTCAGAAAGAAATGAAAAGTTAATTAAAAGCTATTCTCGTCAAGTATTTAGTTACTCGACAAGACTATCACATTATCGCTATCTTCTTCTATCGTTCTTCGTCTGAAATGAAGGCATAACTGCCTGCTTTTGATATCATCATATTTTCTCTCAACGAACAAACAAGTCTTTCTTCTTCAACTTCTCTGTTCACTACAACGATCATACAAAGACAATTCAAAGATACAGAATCATTAGCTCAATTCTCAAACATTTTCTTAATAGAATGCAGTATATTCTAGACAACATTCGTGTTGTTCAAAATCATCATTCATCACAGTATCTTTCACGCCTCTTACTTCTCTTTTGTTTTCTTTGAATTAAACACTTTGTCAATTGACTGCTCTCGTTCTGAGTGACTTGATCACTTGCAGCCTCATGTTTCGCTCGTATAGTCTGTTCGTTCTGCGCTAAAGCAATCGCTTTAGTTGAACAGTTCTTATCATCTTCGTAGAAAGAGTCAAATCTACGCTTTCAGTACAATCTCGAGTTATCGTTCATCTCTTTCTGAGAATGGATGTCATCGACAGTATCTGTCAAGATCTGAATAATTACTTAAGCTTTTCTTATATCGACTAACGTCGATACAACATCTCAGAAGAAGTGAGTCATGTGCTTCAGTGTAGCTCGTGTGTTGAAGTCGAGTCATCTTCTCAATTCTACAAGAGCATCGAAGTTCGAAAAATGATTCTGTTCTAACGAATGAGCTGTGCGAAGTCAGTAGATCGAGAGACGAACGAGAGTCACAAGAGTGATCAGAGCTAACGTCATCTCAATAGTGTCACGATTCTAGCCTTGCCAGGCTCAGCCTTCTAGCCTTACCAGGCCTATTCTCGCTTCGTCACCTTGACTAGTCCCTATTGAGCCTAGCGTCGGCTGAGAAACACACATATGTAGTCAGCTTCTTTCTCGTAGCTACCTTTCTTTCTTAGCATTTATCTTCTAGTTAAATGACATCTCTATCTGACTCGCTTTAGACAGGCCTCTAACATTAAATAAATGCTCATCATCTACTATTCTGCTATCGATGAATAAACGATATGAAACAATCTATTCAGTAAGGAAAATTTGCAAGAGATTCTTCAAATTTGCACCATCATTTTAGGTTGCAAGGAATTCTTCGATTCTACACTCATTTTTACTCATCAAAAAACATCAATTCAAAACATCAATTTCTCATCTACTCTTATCTCAACAACTTCTATCTTCTCTCATCATGACACGTGATGTCGAGTCAGTTGAGTCTCGAACAACTCGCCTGCTTAGAAGCACTGTCAATAGAAGAGTTTCACTTCTACTCATTGATGCTTCAGTCAAAGCTGAGAAAGCTGTCATCTCATGAAACATAAACATCGAAGAACAACTGTTTCATTGAGTCAGCAATCAACTTGACGAAGTCATCAATATGCTGAACAAGCTTCGAAGTCAGCGAGACTTGACTCTACAACTCAATGAACACTGACTTCTCATACAAGACGATCACAAAAAGAGAGCGAAACAACTAGAAGTCGCTTTTGATAAAAACGATGAGCTAGAGAAAAAGATCAATCAGCTACAAGACGAGCGATTGA
>JAABVA010001702.1_pt1 | contig 23075 bp, 26 predicted proteins | sample 5560331 | NCBI WGS metagenome assembly JAABVA01 (sample SAMN12812661, study PRJNA571458) | rock metagenome | isolation source: Antarctica rocks | place: Antarctica: Victoria Land, Mt New Zealand sud | collected 2016-01-07
GCGCTGCTTGGAGTTGGAGGTCATCCCGTTGCGAATAATGTTTTCGCTGCCGCAATGGCGACAGGCGATCTGAATCGTAACCATGATCGTGAGTGTACCGTGCCTCTCTACCTTGAACCATTACCAACTTCTTCGGCGGCCACGTCGAGCTCTACCAGGTACACAACCTTGTCGCCGTAGAGAAGCGCCTCGACATGCTCGAAAGGCTCAAAGAGGAGGGCAAGGTCCACTCTATCGGGGCGACGCACTACTCGCGCTCCGCCTTCCCCGCGCTGATGGACGTGATGCGCGGCGGCCGGATCGACTTCGTGCAGATCCCCTACAACGCCGCCGACACGGCGGTGACGGAGGAGGTCCTTCCGCTCGCCGAGGAGCTCGACCTCGGCGTGATCGTCATGGTCCCCCTCGGCTCCGGACGCCTCGTCCGCAACGTCCCCTCGGAAGAGAAGCTAAAGCCCTTACGCGAGTTCGGCATCGAGACGTGGGCCCAGGCGCTCTTGAAATTCGTGCTCTCCGACGAGCGTGTAAGCTGCGCCATTCCCGCCACCAGCAAGCCTGAGCGCGCCCGCGAGAACGCGCGGGCAGGCGAGCCGCCCTTCTTCGGAGATGAGGAGCGCGAGTACGTCAGGCGGCTGGCCCGGCGTCGTTGAGACGAAGATGAACCATTCGCTTGCGTTCACCTGGGGATCCACGCCAGAAGAGAGGCGGATGGCGTTCCCCTGCGATTCGTACCTCTTCGTTAGCGATAATACGTGTTTCCGGGCTTTGGATGTAGCTGCACCCGCCCACGTGCTATTTCGTTGGTTGTGCCAGCTAAAAGTCGCGCCTTACAGCTACGATTGGATCGACAACTTTGCTCGTGGGAGCCCGAGGCAGTTGACCCCTGGTACCGAGAAGTTGGCGCGGGGGCAAACGGTTATGAGCATCTTCGAGCTCGTCGAGTTCGAGAACTACAAGCACCTGACGATGATGATGGATTCTCCGCGAGCTACCTCGATCTTTGGACGCATCGCATTGAGTTACGTCGTTCTGCCAACCTCTGACAGATCCTGTCGCCTCGTTGCTAAAATGCGTGTTCGCTACCCGAGGAAGCCACCGTGGGCGTTGATGCGCTGGCTCTTGCCCTGGGGTGACCTGCTGATGATGCGCAAGCAGTTTCTGACGCTGAAGCGTCTGGCCGAGAGCCAGACCGTTTCGTCGAGCAGCCCTGACTCTAGAGATCACTACTACTGAGTTTCTCCACGTCCTCTGACGTCGGCAACGATTCCTGCGCTCCTTCACGCGTCACCGCGACGGCGCCCGCGAGCACGGCGTAGGGAACGGCTTCTTCGAGAGTCGAACCCTCCGCGAGCTTCGCGACGAGTGCCCCGACGAAGGCGTCTCCGGCTCCGGTCGTGTCCACAGGCTCGACCTCGGGGGCGGGGAAGTGTTGGGTTGTCCCTGTGGCGGTGAGGATCGCGCCTTCTGCCCCTAGAGTACGACGACCGAGCGTGGACCCGGCTCCAGCAGCTGTCGAGCGGCATCTTCGGGAGCCGCTTCCTCACCGAGCAGGAATGCGGCCTCGTGCTCGTTGACGACCAGCGGGTCGGAGAGGCGGAGCAGGGCGTAGGGTACCTCTTGTGGCGGCGCGAGGTTGAAGACGAAGCGTCCTTCGTTGCCGGATACGATGCGGGCCGCCGTCTCGACTGCCTTGACGCTCACCTCCAACTGAGCTACGAGTGCCCGGGCCTCCTGGAGGTCTCCGGTCGCGGTCTCTACCTCTCCGGGTCCGAAGCTGCGGTTTGCGCCGGGGGAGACGACGATGGCGTTCTCGCCGTCGGGGGTGACGGTGATAAAGGCCGAGCCGGTCGGTGCTCCGAAGATAGCCTCTACCCGGCTCGTGTCTACCTCGTTGTTGCGGAGGTTTTCGACGAGTTCCGCGCCGAAAGCGTCCTCGCCCACCCTGCCGAGCATGGCGACCTCCGCGCCCAGCCTGGCGGCGGCGATGGCCTGGTTCGCGCCCTTGCCGCCGGGGAAGAGGGCGCGATCGGCGCCGGTAACCGTCTCTCCCGGCTTTGGACGATGTTCCACCTTGAGCACGAAGTCCTGGTTGATCGAACCGATAACGAAGACTCCGGCCAAATCGCCTCCACTTCCCCCGAGACGTTGCAATCCTGCCAGCATTCTACAGAATAGCGTCATGACGACGCTGCGAGACCTGAAGAGTTTTGGCGAGCCGGGGTGATGGTGTACCTCGCGGACTGCGTCGAGTTGAAGCGCCTGATGCCCGCCGGTTGTGTGGATGTGATCTTTGCCGACCCGCCCTACCGTCTCTCTGGTGGTGGCGTGACCGTACAGAGCGGACGCCTGACGTCCGTGGACAAGGGCGGTTGGGACCGCTCGACGGGGAGCTTCGAGAAGGATCGCGAGTGGAACGTCCGCTGGCTCCGCGAGGCTCGCCGCGTCCTAAAGCCCGCTGGCACACTGTGGGTCTCGGGTACGCACCACATCATCTTGAGCCTCGGCTTCGCCTTGCAGAGCCTGAGCTTCAGAGTTATCAACGACCTCATCTGGGTCAAGCCCGACACCGTTCCGAACGCCTTGCACACTGCTTTCACCCACTCCCACGAAACGCTCCTTTGGGTGAGCAAGAGCAAAAGCGCTCGCCACACCTTCAACTACGACCTCATCAACAGCCCCAACCCCGACGCACAAGACTCCTACATCTGGCGCATTCCGACCGTCCCCAGAAGCGAGAAACTGCATGGCTACCACCCTACCCAGAAGCCCCTGAGACCCGTCCGGCGGGCGCTGCTCGCGTCCACGCGAGAGGGAGATCTCGTCTTCGACCCCTTCTGTGGATCTGTGACGACGGCGGTAGCCGCGAAAGAGCTAAACCGCTCCTTCGTCGGGGCCGAGCTCGAAGAGGAGTTCGCCGAGCTCGCCGCCCGCCGGATAGCGGGCACCGGTAGGGGGAGCTTACTGCGGGAGATCTCCGAACAGTTCTGGAGTGGTGCTTGAGTCCTCTAGCCGTCGTCCTCGCCGACACCCACATCCCGCGCCGGGCCAAGACTTTGCCCGAGGGGTTGGTAGCGTACCTCGAACGCGCCGACCTCATCCTGCATGCTGGGGATTTGATCGGCCTGTCCGTACTCGAAGAGCTCTCCGCTTACGACGCCCCGGTTCGTGCCGTCAGAGGCAACGTAGACGTGCCCGGGATAGACCTGCCTGAGACCTTGCAACTCGATCTCGGCGGCGCGAGGATAGTCATGATCCACGACTCCGGACGCAAGGAAGGCCGCCGCAAGCGCCTGAGTAAGCGCTTCCCCGGCGCCCGGGTGGTCATCTTCGGCCACTCGCACATCCCCCTTCTGGAGGACGAGAACGGGTTCTTACTCCTCAACCCCGGCAGCCCGACCGACAAGCGCCGGCAGCCGGAGCACACTTTCGCGTTGCTCCACGCCGAAGGGGGAGATGTTCGGGCTGAGATCCTAACTCTCTAGGATGGATTACCCGTTTACGACCGTTCCGATAATGTAGTATCGAGGCATGCAGAGCAAGATCATAAGGCGTTTGCTCAGTCCCTTCGAGCAGTTCGTGCATAGCGAGAGCGTCGGGGGCTCGCCCTGATCGCGGCCTCGCTCTTTGCCTGGACAAGCTCGCCGTGGGTCCCTGGATACTTTACGCTCGGGGAGATGAGCCCGAGTACAGGTTCCGAGGATCGGCGGTTCGAGAAACCTCTCCTGGTGTGGAGGAATGACGAGCTTATAGCTTTCCTGTCCTTGGTTGGGACGGAGATGAAGCGCGAGGTTTTCGGCAACAATCTATCAGCTCTCCGGGTCACCGTACTGGCCGTGGCCGCCGCGCTGGGGCTGGCGCTGTTCGGACGCCGCGTCTCTCCGGGCGTTGGATAGGGTTGGGATCGCCGATGACATAGCGCTCATCCTGGTGGCTGCCTTCCTGGGCGGAGTCGTCGCCCGGCGGCTCGGACTGCCCCTGATCCTAGGCTACATCCTGGCCGGGATGCTCGTCGGTCCCAATACCGGAGGGCCTACTGTCGGGGACGTGCATGAGATAGAGCTACTCGCGGAGATCGGGGTCGCGCTCTTGGTGTTCGCGATCGGGCTGCACTTCCCCTTGAGTGAGCTAAAGCCGATCCGGCGCATCGCCCTGATCGGCACGCCGATCCAGATGCTGCTCACGATCGCCCTGGGCTACGGCATCGGGATCTTTCTCGGTCTTGGCCCGTTAGAGTCCGTGTGGTTCGGGGCCATTATCTCCCTATCGAGTACCGCGGTCGTCCTCAAGACGCTGAGCGAGCAAGGCTTTTTGGGCACGCTCTCGGGTCGGGTCATCGTCGGGATGCTGATCGTGCAGGACATCGTCGTCGTGCCGCTCCTGATCCTGCTGCCCGAGCTCGAGAACGTGGGGCAGGGGCTCTCGAACCTAGGCGTCGCGGCCCTCGAAGCAGCCGTGTTCGTCGCGGGCATGGCCTTCTTGGGGACACGGATTTTTCCGTGGCTGATGGCGCGTATCGCGAGCTGGAACTCGCGGGAGCTTTTCTTGATCTCGGTCGTCGCCGTGGGCCTTGGGGTGGGGTACGGGACCTATCTCTTCGGTCTCCTTCGCCTTCGGAGCCTTCGTGGCGGGTATGATCCTGAGCCAGTCGGAGTACAGCCACCAGGCCCTCGCGGACATCGCACCCTTGAGGGATGTCTTCGCCATGCTTTTCTTCGTCTCGGTCGGGATGCTTATAGACTCGGCGTTTCTGCTGGAGGAAGCGTTGATAGTCGCGGCGGTCGTCTTGCTCGTGTTCCTCGGAAAAGAAGTGATCTTCGCGGGTCTGACGCGGGCCTTTGGTTACGGGAACATAGCCCCGTTCGCCGTGGGGCTCGGGCTCTTCCAGGTCGGGGAGTTCTCGTTCGTGCTCGCCCGCGCGGGTACGGACGCAGGGGCGATCTTCCCGAGGATGTACTCGATCGCGCTGACGACCGCGGTCGTTACGATGTCGCTCACCCCGTTCGTCACCCGCGCCGCTCCTATCCTGTACGGCTGGTGGCGAAAGAGGTTCTTCGCGGAACCTCTCAATACCGTAGACCTGCCCGAGACGGGGTTCAAAGAGCATGTGATCATCGTAGGATACGGGCGGGTGGGAAGCTTCGTCGCACGGATGCTCCGGCGGCTCGAACAGCCGTTCGTCGTCGTGGATGTGGACTCCGGTCGTATCGAGGAAGCCCGGGAGGAGAAGAGCGTGATCGTCTATGGTGATGCGACAGCGGAGGCGGTGTTGGAGGCGGCCGGGGCACGGGAGGCGCGCCTGGTCATCCTCACGATACCGGATGCAATCGGGGTGAGGCTCGTGGTGGGGCGCGTGCGCGGCCTCAACCTCGACGTCCGCATCGTCGCCCGATCGACGAGTACCGAGCAGCTCGAAGAGCTCGTGCATCTTGGCGTGTACGAGGCGGTGCAGCCGGAGTTCGAGGCCGGGATCGAGCTTGGGCGGCAGGCGCTTATACACCTCGGCATTGGCGCGGGAGAGATACAGCGCTTCAGCGACCGCATACGCCGCGAGCTGTACGCCCCAATCCGGCGCGCTAGCACCGACGGCGAACTACTCTCCCGGCTACGACGGGCCTCGGAGATGATCGTGACCGACTGGATCACCGTCTCGGAGAACAGCCCGTTGGCCGGACGCAAGATCGAAGACCTCCGGATACGAGCAAGAACCGAAGCCTCTATCCTCGCTATCGTGCGCGGTGAGGAAGTCATCGCCAACCCTAACCCGGACGTCGCGCTCGTCTCTGGTGACGTATTGAGCGTGCTCGGCACCGCCGACCAACGCGTGGCCCTCCGGGACCTGACGCTCTAGGCGCCCGGTATACTCTCTTCCATGGCTGAGAGGAGACGCGAGGGCTCGAACAGGCATGGTTTCGGCGGCGCTTTCGGATCGCGGGAGGAGGCCGTACGTCGCATACGCCTGGCAGTAATGGCGCTGGTGCTTATCATCGTGGTTGGGACTTTTGGCTTCGTGTTTCTGGAGGGCTGGAGCTTCATAGATGCTTTGTTCATGACCGTGATCTCCGTGAGCACGACGGGTTACGGGGAGGTCAACCGGCTGGATACCTCCGGGCGCTGGTGGGAGATGATCCTTATAATCGCGGGTGTTACCGCTTTCGGCTATGCGACGACCTCGCTCGTGGCCCTGGCGGTCGAGGGTGCGGTCCGGGGCTACTTTAGGGAGAGAAGGATGAGGACCGAGATCGACAGGATAACCGGACACTACATCCTCTGCGGCTTCGGACGGGTAGGCCGTCAAGTCGCCCAGGAGTTTACTACCGACGGTATCCCGTTCGTGGTCGTGGACCAGGAGCCGTTAGGGTAGAGGAGTGCCTGCAGAGGGGCTACCCCGCCCTCGTCGGCGAGGCCTCCGACGACGGCACCCTGGAAAAAGCCGGTATCCAGTGGGCAAAGGGCCTCATCGCCGCCGTCAACTCTGACGCCGACAATGTCTTCGTCGTGCTCTCGGCGCGCAAGATCAACCCAGCCCTGCACATCGTGGCCCGGGCCAGCACGGACGAGTCAGCCGCAAAGCTGGAGATAGCCGGCGCGGACCGCACTCTCTCGCCCTACGCCGTCGGCGGCCGCAGGCTCGCTTCTTTAGCGACCCAACCCCTGATCGTGGACTTCCTCGACATCGTCACCCGCGGCGAGCATGGCATCGAGTTCCGGCTGGAGGAGTTCGTGGTACCGAAGGACCCGTCGATCGCGGACCACACCATCGGGGAACTGCGCATCGGAGAGAGAACCGGGGCCATAGTCGTCGCATTCCGTACCAGAGATGGCAATTTCGACACGACGCCCTCGGCGAACGATCGCCTTCAGGCCGGAGATACCCTCATCGTACTCGGCAGCCGCGAGCAGATCATGCGCCTCGAAGCCCTCATGCGCGACGAAGAGCTCGTGGACGAAGAATCCTGATCCCCCGACGACCTTTAAGAAACATTTTGCTATACCTTGACACAACTTGCTACCATGTTAACCTCTGGGCCTGTCTTGAGAAAGACTTGGAGGCGCATGAGAGTGAAGTTAAAGGCTATGTTCGCGGTAGGGGCGATGGCTGTATTGACGGCCTTGCCGGCCGGGATAGCGGAGGCGGAGCCGGTGGTGAGCAGTTGGTACGGTCCCGGCTTCGAGGGTAGCCCTACGGCAAATGGAGACGTTTACAGGTCGACGGCGCACACGGCGGCCCACCGCAACCTGCCATTCGGCACGGAGTTGCTCGTGAGGTATGGAGGGCGGGAGACCATCGTGGAGGTCAACGACAGGGGGCCGTACATTGCGGGCCGGAGCCTCGATCTCTCCCGGGCGGCTGCCGAAGATATCGGGTTAACCGCTGCTGGCGCTGACTCGGTAGACGTACAGGTTCTAGATGGCATCGATCAAGTAGAGGCTCCTAAAGATGGCATCGATCAAGTAGAGGCTCCTAATACAGAGTACGCTCCTCGCCAGAGATACGTCGTCACAAAGTACACAGTCGTCCGCGAGGATCTCGACGTGGAGGCCCTGCGTCTGGTCGAGCGACCTTACCTCAAGGTCTTGGGCGCGGCGTTCACGCCGTACTCCAGGCCGTCGACGAGCGCCTGCCAGGAGGCTTCGATGATGTTCTCGTCTACCCCGACGGCGCCCCAGACGCGCTTGCTGTCGGTCGAGTCTATGAGGACGCGGGTCGTGGCGGCGGTGGCGCGGTGCTCGTCGAGTATGCGCACCTTGTAGTTAGAGAGGTGTATCTCCTTTAGCTCCGGGTAATAGGGGCCTATTGCCTGCCGCAACGCCTTGTCCAGGGCGTTCACCGGGCCGTTCCCCTCGGCGGTTGAGATGGCGCGCTGTCCTTTTACGAGTAGCTTGATCGTCGCCTCGGTCATTGTCTCGCCGCCGGCCCGCTTCTCGGAGATGATCCTGAACGTCTCCAGCTCGAAGAGGGGCTGGTCCTCCCCGGTAGTCCGCCCTATCAGCAGCGCTAGTGAGGCGTCGGCCGCCTCGTAGTGGTACCCCTCGTACTCCCGCTGTTTTATCGCCGAGAGCACTCCCGCAACGTCCCCCGCCTCCAGGCCCATCTCCTCGGCCTTCGCCCGGATGGAGTTCTTCCCCGAGAGCTCTCCGACCGGCGTGCGACGCACGTTGCCGACCGACTCCGGCGGTACGTGCTCGTAGGTCGCCGGGTCCTTCGAGATGCCGTCCACGTGCAGCCCGCCCTTGTGCGAGAAGGCGCTCCGGCCCACGTAGGGGCGATGAGTGTCCGGCGTCAGGTTCATAAGCTCCGAGACGTAGTTGGAGACCTCGGTGAGCCTCTTCAAGCGCTCGTCTTCCATCACGTTCAGGCCCATCTTTAGCTGAAGGTTGGCGATGGTGGTCACGAGGTCGCAGTTGCCGCACCGCTCGCCCACGCCGTTGACCGTCCCCTGCACGTGCGTCGCCCCGGCCTCGACCGCCGCAAGCGCGTTCGCCACCCCGAACCCGGCGTCGTTGTGGGTGTGTATCCCGATCTCCACCTCCGGGAACTCGCGCGCGGTGCGCCCCACAACTGCCTTCAGCTCCGTGGGGAGCGTGCCGCCGTTCGTATCGCAGAGGACCAGTGTTGTAGCACCCGCCTCCGCCGCCGCGCGCAGTACCGAGAGCGCGTGTTCCGGGTCGTCCCGGAAGCCGTCGAAGTAGTGCTCGGCGTCGAAGATGACCTCCTTGCCGGCCCCTGCCAGATACGCGACCGTGTCCCTGACGGATTCGATGTTCTCCTCCGGAGTAGTACGCAAGACCTTCTCGACGTGCAGCTTCCAGCTCTTCGCGACGATGCACGCGACGGGCGCGGAGAGGCGGGGGAGAAGGGTGACGGCCAGGTCGTCCTCCGCGCGACCGCCGGGGCGCCGGGCGCGGGTAAAGGCGACCAGCTTCGCGTTCGTTAGCTCCGCCGCGTCGAAGCTCTCGAAGAACTCCGTGTCTTTGGGGTTCGAGGCCGGGAAGCCGGCCTCGATGTAGTCTAGTCCCATCCCGTCCAGCTCGTGTGCTATCCGGATCTTATCCTCGGTCGTGAGGCTCACGCCCTCGCGTTGGGTACCGTCGCGCAACGTCGTATCGAAAAGCTTGATGCTCATGCCACTCCTTCTCCGGCCGCTGCCCACTTGCTGACGGCCCGCGTAACTTCTTCCGTGCTGTTGCTTCCGCCGAGGTCAGGCGTCCTGAAACCTGACTCCAGGGCGACCGAGACGCCCCGCTCGATGGCCCCCGCGACGTCCGGGCGACCGAGAGAGTGGCGAAACATCATCGCCGTCGAGAGGATGGTGGCGTAGGGGTTCGCCGTGCCCGATCCCGCGATGTCCGGCGCCGAGCCGTGTACCGGCTCGAAGATGCCGGGGGTCCCCGGTACGCCCAGGGAGGCAGAGGGGAGCATGCCCATCGAGCCCGGGAGCATCGCCGCCTCGTCGGAGAGGATGTCGCCGAAGAGGTTCTCGGTGAGCATTACGTCGAAGCGCCTGGGGTCCCGGATCAGCAACATCGCCGCCGCGTCTACGAGCACGTGATCGACCGCTACCCCCGGGTACTCGCCCGCCACGTCCTCGACGACGCTCCTCCACAACCGGCCCGTCGCCATCACGTTCGCCTTGTCAACCGACGTCACGCGCCCGTGCCGGCCCTCCGCCGCCTCGAACGCGACCCTCGCCACCCGCTCGACCTCCTCGCGGGTGTAGACGGAGAGGTCGCTCGCCCTGTCTTCTCCCTCCTCCTTCTCCCCGAAGTACGCCCCGCCCGTAAGCTCGCGGACGATGAGGATGTCCACGCCCTCCAGGACCTCGGGCTTTATGGTGGAGGCCGGGATCAGGGCCGGTATCGCCGCTACCGGCCTCAGGTTCGCAAACGCCCCTAGAGACTTCCTGAGCTTCAAGAGCCCCGCCTCCGGCCGGACCGGCTCCCGGTCGAAGTCCGGGTGTCCTACAGCCCCGAGCAGGACGGCGTCCGACGCCTTCGCTCTCTCCAACGTCTCGTCAGAGACCGGAGCCCCCTCTTCACGGATCGCCGTGCCCCCGATCCTGCGCTCCTCGTAGGTGAGCGTAACCCTGAGGTGCTCCGCCGCGACGTCTATCACCGTCCGGGCGGCCCCGACGACCTCCGGCCCGATACCATCACCCGGCAGCAGCAAAATATTAAACGAATCGCGCACCTAAACCTCCTAAAACTCCGGCCGCGAAAGCAGCCACTCCCGCCCGCCCGGCCCTACAGATCCCGCGAGCAACTCCCCGGCCCGCTCTTCATCCACGACCTCCGTCTCTCCCCACAGAGCCCGGACGAGCCTCCCCAGAGACTCCTTCCCGAACTCCTCGACCGCGTCCGCTCCGAGCAGCAGCAAGAGGTTCTGGAACGCCATCTGCGTCTCCGTATCCGCGTGCCCGCTAAAGCCGCGGATCGTAAACCCCGGCTCGCGGTCTATTCTGCGCAGGTGCTCCGCCAGCGGTAGTCCTGCTCTCCGCGCGACCGCCGCCGACGCAGCTTGGGGCACGAGCTCCGCGAGCCAGGCCGGGGTACGCACGACCTCTCCCTGTAGGAGGAAGGCGTGGGCCAACTCGTGCCATATAACCAGTGGGCACGTGGCCTCCGTGTGGGGCCGGAAGACGGGGGAGAGGGTAACCGGCAGCACCAGGGTCGGCGGCCGGATGGAGCGTGTGAAGTACGGGAGCCCGGGAGGGTAGGCCCGCTCGCTCTCGCGTGGCGCCTCGTCCCAGTCCTCCTCCGCTACCACAAACGCTTGCAGCTCCGGCGTCTCTACATCGAGTATCCCCGAGAGCACTGCCGTTCCCCTCTCCAGAAGCATCCACGCCTCCGCCGCCCGCTCCTCCATCCCTGGTGCGTGGAAGACCGGGACGGCGCCGGGAAGGTGTTCGTAGTCCGGGAGGGTGGCGTGACTCCGCACGGGGTGCGTCCCTACGGCGCGGCCGGCGTCGAGACCCGTCTGGCCCCGAGCTTGCTCGCCGTGTATACGTTGACCGCCCGTACGTAGGCCCTCGCCGCGGCCTCGACGACGTCCTGGCTCAGGCCCCGCCCGCCGTACTCGCTCCCCTCGAACTCGACCGAGACCCGGACCTCGCCCAGGGCGTCCTTGCCGCCCGTGACGGCGTCTATGCGGAAGTCCGTCAGGCGGCCCTTGATGTTCGTGGCGGCGTCTACCGCGCGGAAGACCGCGTCTACCGGGCCCTCGCCCTCGGCCTCCGCCTCGAACGTGCCGTGGTCGGCGTGCGAGATCGTCACCGCCGCTCGGCTCTGGCGGCCCGTCGCCGCCACCACCCGGAACGAGTCGAGCACGAACTTGCCCTCGAACGAGCCCACCTCGTCCGCCGCGATCGCCTCAAGGTCCGCTGCCGTGACCGTCTTCTTGTGGTCGGCGATCTCCTTGAAGCGCGTGAACGCTCTCTTCAATACCTCGCCCTCGAGCGTGTAGCCGAGCTCTTCGAGGGCGTCCTTGAGGGCGTGGCGGCCCGAGTGCTTGCCCAGGAAGATGTTCGTGCCTTCGAGCCCGATGTCCTTTGGAGTCATGATCTCGAACGTCCGCCGGTCCTTCAAGACGCCGTCCTGGTGTATCCCCGATTCGTGCAAGAAGGCGTTGCGCCCGACTACCGCCTTGTTCGGAGGCACCTCGTACCCGGTTATGTTCGAGACGAGGCGCGAGGTGTTGGCGAGCTGTCGGGTGTCCACCCCGACCTCGACCCCGTAGTGATCCCCGCGCGTCCCGAGCGCCATAACGATCTCTTCCAGCGAGGCGTTCCCGGCACGCTCGCCTATACCGTTGACGGCCACCTCGATCTGCCCCGCCCCGACCTGAACCCCCGCGAGCGAGTTAGCCACCGCGAGCCCGAGGTCGTCGTGGCAGTGAACCGAGAGCACGCGCTCTCCGAGGCCCGGCACCCGCTCCTGGAGCTCCAGTAAGAAGGCGGATAACTCGACCGGGGTCGTGTAGCCGACCGTGTCGGCGATGTTGATTACGTCCGCGCCGGCCTCTACCGCCGCGGCGACGACCTCGGCGAGGTACCCGATCTCCGTCCTCGTCGCGTCCATCGGCGAGAACTCGACTTCCGGGCAGAGGCTCTTGGCGAGCTTCACGGCTTCTTCGGCCCCCGCGATGATGTCCTTCTGGTTCGAGCGCATCTGGTACTCGATGTGCAGGTCGGACGTACCCACGAAGGTGTGGATGCGCGGCCTGGTGCTCCACTGCACGGCCTCCCAGGCCCGCTCGATGTCCGCCTGGTGGATGCGGGCGAGACCGGTGATGGTCGGACCCTTCACCTCGGTGGCGATGCGAGAGACTGACTCGAAGTCGCCCTCCGAGGTAATCGGGAACCCGGCCTCTATTACGTCTACCTTCAGGCGGGCGAGTTGATGGGCTATCTCCACCTTCTCCTCGACGGAGAGCGAGATCCCCGGCGACTGCTCGCCGTCTCTAAGGGTGGTGTCGAAGATCTGTACGCGTCGCATGTTCTCTCTTTCCTTCTACGATGATCACTCTGATGCGTTCGAAATTACGGCTGGTTTGCTGGTGGCCGCGGGCAGCCCGGCGCTAGAGGCCGGGGCGGGTAATTCGCCCGGCGACCACCCTGGTTAGTCGTAGGGTGTCTTGAGAGAGACGCAAGATGTTAGAGGCTACCCTTCATGTGAGGCGGTAGTATCGCATTCCTCCGGCCACCATGCAACCCGGATAGAGTCAGGCATCCTACGGTGAGGTCTGCTCCGCGAACCGTATCTCGTGGCGCTTCGCGCCATCCTCGACGAAGTGGACGAGCTGTTCTCCTTCCTCGGCCAGGGCGTCGCGATCCTCTTTGGAGAGCGCGATGAAGGGTTCGATCACGAGCGTTGCTGTTCCTTTGCTCTTCTTGATCTTCCACGCGCCTTGCACGAAGCCGTCCACGAGGAACGTTGCCCGTACGCGGGCGGCGGAGAGGAAGATCCTGGAGCGGTACTCGTCTGGGATTATGCGCCTTCGCCCGGCGTGGGCGAGCACGAGGTTGTCGTAATCCGGCACGAAGCGGACGGGCGCCGGGATCTCTGCCGGTGGCAGGGGCGCATCTGGTAGATCCAGCAACTCTTTGCCGCTCTCGTCCTGGTACGAGCGCAACTCCGGCTTTATCTCCTTCACGAAGTCCTTGAGCCGGTTCAGGCCCGACCATTTTTGCGCGTCCATCACTGTCGCGGGACCGAACGCGGCGAGGTAGCGCCAGATAAGCTCGCGTGGGTCCGACGAGCCCGAGAGCGGACGGCCGAGCCACGATTCGGCCGTCGTGAAAGGCGCGTTTCCAGGATAGCCCCACTTGCCTCCCGAGGGTACCTGTACGAGCGGGAGGTGTGTGCGAACGGCGTAGGCAAGGGCACTCGGGTCCCGGTCCGGTTGGATCCCGGCCAGCCAGAGGCGAAGTTCGGCGAAGGTGCGTGGCTTCTCCTCGAAGTAGGCGCGTGCCGCGCCGGCGAGCCCGTCGACGTCGAGACCCTCCAACCGCTTACCGGCGGCGGAGTCCATGGAGCGGGTGAGGGCAGGCTGGAGCGCGGGGCGGAGCAGGGCATAATCCTCCGCCGTCATCAGGTGCAGCGTGGCCCGCATGAGCGTCGCCCTAACCACCAGCCGCTGTTCCACAAGGTGGGTGAGGTTCTCGCGGCGGAAGTCCCGCAGGCGGGTCCAGAGGCCGACGTACGGGGGAGCCGGCACCTGAGCCTGGAGCCCCACCAGACGCTCCACCGCTTCGAGGACCGGGACTTTCTGCCGCGAGAGCAACATCTGCCTGGCGAGCGTCGCCCGGTTGAGTTCGCGGAGCGTCAGTACGCGGTCTGCCAAAGCTTTATCTCACCGATCCAACCAGGCTTTGCTTACCCTTCATCAGGCTATCTCTCGAAGTCGTAGTCGAGCGTGAAGGAGTGCCCGCCGTCCGGCTCGACGGAGATCCGGGCATCACCATGCAGCCCGCGCAGTTCGTCGGTTCCGGAATCCGGCACCACGGACCACGAGGCTGACCGCGTGCCACGCACTCCGGTCGCGGTATGATGCAGGACGAAGCTGCCCGGTCGACCGTGGACGTGGCCGACTATGCGCTCGAACCCCACGTATGCGGCCGAGCCTTCCACGGCGGCGTAGGCCATGAGTAGTTCGGCGGTGCTCTCACCCTCGATGTCGCCGTGGAAAGTCTTGCTCACGCTCGTGCGGGCCAGCCGCGCCCCTTCCTGTTCTTCGTAGGGCTTCTCATCCCAGGTCTCTATAGCGAACGTACCCGTGGCGCGCGTGCTCATGCCTGCCTCCTGTCAGTGCACCGAGCTTTATGACCCGAATATATTGCAAGGGCAGCTTACGCTATTGTAAAAGCTCACCATATAATAAAGTGTCTACCGGCGGATGTGAAGCGGCCACGTTTGGGAGCGGGTGATGGAGAAGAAAATCGAAGAGCCCCGTGGCATCCTGAGCCCTCGGGCGGGTGAGAAGAGGTTCCGGCTCTCGCGGCATCCGCCTTCCAGCGACTTGGAGCCCTTCGTCGAGTGGCATTGGATCGTCGAGTGGGATCTCAGTGGTAGAGAACCCTACCGTCAGGAGAACCTTCCGCATCCGTCCGTTCATTTGGTCTTCGAGAGGGACGCATCGGCGATCTTCGGAGTGATGCTGGGGAAGTTCTCGCGCCTCCTGGATGGCAAAGGCCGCGCGTTCGGCGTCAAGTTCAGGCCGGGAGGCTTCTATCCGTTCGTGAAACGACCAGTCTCTGGGTTGACCGATAAGTCCATCCGCCTCTGGGAAGTTTTCGGGGTAGAGAGCGAGGCTCTGGAAGAGCGGATACTCGCGCTGGAAGACGAAGGGGAGATGGTTGGGATCGTGGAGACCTTCTTACGCGAGGGGTTGCCGGAACGGGACGAGACCGTCGAGTTGATAGGCTGGCTTGTCGAATGCGTAGTCGAGAACCGCGACATCACCAGGGTCGAAGACGTCGCAGGCCGGTTCGACATGAACATACGCGCCCTCCAACGCATCTTCAGCAGGTACGTAGGCGTGAGTCCGAAGTGGGTGATCCGGCGCTATAGGCTCCACGACGCAGCCGATCGATTGGCCGAAGGCGAGGGCGTGAACTGGCCGGATCTTGCACTGGACCTCGGTTACTTCGACCAGGCGCACTTCATTAAGGACTTCAAGGCGATCGTCGGCATTCCCCCGGCGGAATACGCGAGGAGCATCGGTTCGGACGTCTAAAACCGGCGCGAGCCGGAAGGTTCGCACACTACATGGCAAGGTCCGAGCCATGCGTGGACGCTCTGCACGGGTGGCGACGATACCCTACCGCCGCGCTCCTTCCGCAACCTCGACCGCGACGGTCCAGTCGGCATAGTCGGGATTCTCGCCCCGGGCGGACTTGAAGTACAACTCCTGTAGACGGCTCGCTACGGGACCCATCTCTCCCGTACCGATCTTGCGGTCGTCTATCTCCGTGACGGGGGCTATCTGGAAGCCGGTGCCGGTGAGGAAGACCTCGTCGGCGGCGTAGAGCTCGGTGCGGCCCACGTCGCGCTTGTCGGTCGGCATCCCTAGCTCCCTCTCGGCCAACTCCATCACCGCGTCGCGGGTAATGCCTTCGAGGATGTCCGCCGTGGCCGGCGGCGTTATCAGCCCGCCTTTCCGCACGAGGAAGATGTTGGCCGCGCTCGCCTCGGAGACAAAGCCCACCTGGGTCAAAAAGATCGCGTCGTCGTACCCCGCCCGATGGGCCGCGTCCACCGCGAGCGCGGTATTTGCATACGAGCCGGTCAGCTTGCCGCGCGCCGGGATGGCGTTGTCTGCTATTCGCCGCCAAGACGAGACGGCGCACCGCAGGCCCGTTAGCTCCACGTAGTTGCCCATCGGGACGGTGAAGATGGAGAGCTCCGAACCCCCTCTGAGGTTCACCCCGACCGACTCTATGGACTTGTACGCGAGCGGTCTTATGTACGTGTCCTCCCGCGGCGCGTTGCGCTTGAGTATTTCCAGGGTTATCTCGCACAGCTCGTCCACCGTATGCGGCAGATCGATGTGCAGGATGCGGCACGACTTCTCGAACCTCTCGTAGTGCTCTCGCAGCTTGAGGACCTGGAGCGTGCCCCTGGATTCGTTCCAGTAGGCCCGGATGCCTTCGAAGACCCCCGTGCCGTAGTTGAGGCCGTGCGTGGCGGGGGAGAGCCTCACGTCGCCCATCCGCACGTACTCCCCACCGTGGTGGGCCCACTCCGCATCGGAGGCGGCGAACGCTTTGCGGCTCATCTAGTCTCACCCCCCGTCCTGCTCTCCGTAGGTATCTCCACGCCCTCGGCGGCCAGAGCACGCAACTCTGCCCCGACCTTCTCGACCCGCAGCTCGGCCTCCCGGCGGCGCATCGCGAGGAAGCTCGCCCCGCCGGCCTGGTTCTCCAGGACCCAATCGCGAGCAAACTTGCCGCTCTGGATGTCCGCGAGAATCTCGCGCATCCGCTCCTTGGCGCCCTCGTCTATGACCTTCGGTCCCGCGGTGTAGTCGCCGTACTCGGCGGTGTTCGAGATCGAGTAACGCATCCCCGCCAACCCGCCCTCGTAGATGAGGTCCACGATGAGCTTCAGCTCGTTTACGCACTCGTAGTATGCGAGCTCCGGCTGGTAGCCCGCCTCGACGAGCGTCTCGAACCCCGCTTTCAGCAGGGCGGTGAGGCCGCCGCACAGGACGGCCTGCTCCCCGAAGAGATCCGTCTCGGTCTCCTCGGCGAAGGTTGTCTCGATAATGCCGGCCCTGCCGCTCCCGATTCCTCTCGCGTACGAGAGGATCACGTCCCGCGCCTCGCCCGAGGCGTCGTTCTGGACCGCGAAGAGCGAGGGCATACCCTTGCCCTCGACATACAGACGCCGCAGCACGTGCCCCGGACCCTTGGGCGCCACGAGCCCGAGGTCCACCTTGAGCGGCACGACTATCTGGTTGAAGTGGATGTTGAAGCCGTGGGCGAAGAGCAGCAGCATCCCTTCCGACAGGTTCGGCTCGACCTCGCTCCGGTACACCGCCGGCTGTCTCTCGTCCGGCAGGAGCATCATCACCACGTCCGCCCACTGCACGGCCTCGGCGGTGTTCATGACCTGCAGGCCCTCGCGCTCGGCCTTCTCCTTGCTGGGGCTGCCCTCGTAGAGCCCGACGGCGACCTCGCAGCCGGACTCCTTGAGGTTCAGCGCGTGGGCGTGGCCCTGGCTGCCGTAGCCCAGGATCGCCACCTTGCGCTGCGTGATCTCATTGCCAATATCTCCTTCGCGGTATACACGCGCCATCTCTAAGCTCCTCCTATACCCGGCCGGGCCATCGGCCCGAGCCGCACTACGTCTTCTACGTCTTCTTTCATACCGGCGAGCCAGGTCTCCAGGGTCTCTGGTTTCCCCGACGCTACGACCGTCTCTCCATCCTCATGTGCCGAGATCCCCGACCGTGCTGCCGACTCGCCCCAAGAGGCTCCGTCCCTAACTCTCAACAGGGCGACCTCCATCGTATCCTCCGCCGCCTCGATCTCCTCGACGTCCTCTAGCGCTGAGAGGAGCGTGAGGTAGCGGCGGGCCGACTCGGGCGGGCAGTCGAGCAAGATCGTAACCCTCAAATCGTCCTCATCCCTACCGGCGGTAAACCGGACGACCGGCATCCGCTTGTTCTGAAGCGTCATGAGGAAGCGGACGAGGGCGAGCATACCGCCCGAGAGGCGCACCTCTATGGGGTTTAGGGCGACCTCCTCCTCCCCTTGGGCTCTAGGCGCCGCCATAAGCGGCGCCGCTCTCTTCAATCATCTCGTTGACGCTCATGCCGCTCGGGATCATTGGGAAGACGTTCGCCTCCGGGTCGATGTGGAAGTCGAGGATCACACACCCCGGCGTCTCCTGCGCCCACTTGATCGCCGCCTCGACGTCGTCGCCCTCCCTGATCGTCTTGCCGCTCAAGCCGTAAGAGGCCGCGAGGTCCTCATAGCGGGGACCAGTTATGGGCGTCTCCGAGTAGCGGCGGTTGTGGAAAAACTGCTGCCACTGGCGCACCATCCCGAGGTAGCCGTTGTTGAGGATCGCGACCTTTATGTTCAGCCCGAAGTCCCGGATGGTCGCGAGCTCCTGAATGTTCATCTGGAAACCGCCGTCCCCGGCTACGACCCATGTCGGCTCGTCCGGGTAAGCGAACGATACACCCATCGCCGCCGGCAGCGCGAAGCCCATCGTGCCCAGGCCTCCGCTGGTTATGTGGCTGTTGTACTTCGTGAACTCGAAGAACTGGGCTGCCCACATCTGGTGCTGGCCGACGTCGGTGACGAGCCGCATCTCCTCGCCGGCCGTCGCCTTGATGGCGTTCATGATCCGAATAGGACCGTACTTGTCCCGCACCTCTTCCTCGCGCCTCTTCTCCGGCTCCTGGCTCCTGGCGATCTCCGCTCGCCAGTCCACCCGGTTGTCCTCCCGATTCTCCGCGTCCTCGAAGTGCCCGGCTATGCCGCGCAGCGCGATCTTTGCGTCCGCTGCGATACCGACCGTCGGCCGGATGACCTTGCCGAGCTCCGAAGGATCCACGTCTATGTGGACCACTTTCGCGTCTTTAGCGAACTTGTCGATCGCGCCCGTGATCCGGTCATCGAACCTCATCCCGACCGCGAACAGAAGGTCGGCCTTGTCTATCGCCCTGTTTACGCTCGCCGCCCCGTGCATTCCCGGCCACCCGATGTACAGCGGATGGTCCTCGGGGAACGCGCTGATCCCCAGAAGCGTCGTAACGACCGGCGTCCCCGTCCTCTCGGCGAGCAGCCTCAACTCCTTCTCGGCGCCCGAGAGGATGACCCCGTGGCCCGCCAGGATCAGCGGCTGCTTCGCCTTCCGCAAGAGCGCGGCCGCCGCCTCCAGAGCGGGACCCGCGGCCGACTGCGGCACCTCTCTCAGGCGCCGGTAGCCGTTGTCGTTGCACGCGGCGAACTGCACGTCCTTCGGCACGTCCACCAGGACCGGCCCCGGACGCCCCGAGCGGGCGATCTCGAACGCCCGCCGCATGGTCGGGTACAGCTCGTCCGGGTCCTCGACGAGGAACGAGTGCTTGGTAAACGGCAGCGTCATCCCCATGACGTTGGTCTCCTGGAAGGAGTCTTTACCCAACGCCGAACGCCCGACCTGACCCGTGATCGCCACGAGCGGTACCGAGTCCATCTGTGCGGTCGCCAGGCCCGTGACGATGTTCGTCGCCCCCGGACCGCTTGTCGCGACCAGGACCCCGACCCGGCCTGTCGCCCTCGCGTACCCGTCGGCGGCGTGGGCGGCGGCCTGCTCGTGGCGGACGAGGACGTGCTTTAGTGGGTAGTCGGGCAGCGCGTCGTAGAACGGCATGATCGCCCCGCCCGGGTATCCGAAGAGGTACTCGACCCCCTCGTCAAGGAGGGCCTCGCACATCGCCTCGCTCCCAGTGCGCGGCTTGTATTCAATGTTTAAAGCGGTATTCTCCACGATTCTCCCATTCTTCTGGTGTTACGAGTTAGAAAAGTCCTGGGCCCAAGAACGGGATACGCGCCCCGCGCCTGCGGCTCTTAGGCGAACCGGATGAGGCAGTCCCGGCCCACCCGGCTAATTAGTCGCCGTGGGGCTAGGGGGACAACCTCCGTGGGTACTCGCGGATGTATGGGAGGGGTGAGCCGATGGGCAGCGTCGAGCTTGAGGCCCGAGATCTCTATCTGCCTGCTCTCTGAAACTCCGGTCAAGGGTCTTCCTAACTCACTCTCCTATAAGTACCAGAAGCCTAAACCACCTTGTAACCGTTTGTCAAGGTCCGCAAACAGCGTTTTTAGCGGCCCGACGTAGGGTTTGAGGAAGAAATGATCCGAAATAGACCCGAGTCTACGCCTGACCTTGAGGTCTTCATTGAAGAGGTTAGTCAGGAGCGTCGTGTATACGAATCCTCACGAGCGCTAATTTCCAAAATGTCGAAAAGTTCTCTCTCACCTCGTTGCTTCTGTCAGCCTATGCCTTCAATTATAATACTATGTTATATTGAGTAAAACAATCCGGAGGTATATTGGTTTGGATATGGAGCGCAAGCTAAGAAAGGTTGGTGGGTCGGTGATGGTCCCGATCCCGCCGGAGATGCTTGACGAGTTACAGTTGCGGGCCGATCAATCGGTACGGCTTGTATCCGAGGGGGGAGGCATCAGGATCGAGCCTGCCGTGCCGCGTCCTTCGCCGGAGATCGTCGAGTTTGCGGCGAAGTTCATGGATGAGTACGAGGAAGTACTGCGCAAGCTCGCCAACCGTTGAAGCGAATAAGCGTCCCGGACCTGGTATGGCTGAACGCCGCGGCTGTGGGAGAGACGGGCGGCGCCACGGGAGTCCGGGACGCGAGCACGCTGGAGGAGGCGGTGATCCGGCCTTACGCGGGCTACGGCGAGGAGGAGCTATTCCCGACGCCGTTCGACAAAGCCGCGGCCCTCATGGAGTCGGTAATACAACGTCATGCTTTCGTGGACGCTAACAAGCGCACGGGGCTGCTAGCCGCAGCCGCATTGCTCTACCTGGCTGGATACGACTTCGCGGCCCCTAGAGACGAGATGGTCGAGGTGCCGGTGGCGATAGCGGGGCACAGGATTACGCTTGAGGAGCTATCGCGGTGGTTCGAGGAGAATGCCAGGCAGCAAGGCAAGAGAGACTAGAGAACCGGCACAGGGCTGGGGGCCGGGATCTCTCCCGGCGGCTCGACCCGCGCTCCCGTCAGGTCCACATCGAGCGTCCACGTCTTCGCCTGCACGGCGCGAGCTTCGAAGGCGGTGCGCATAGCGACGGCTATCTTCCGGGCGTGCTTCTCGGGGGCGAAGGCGAGGATGGTCGGGCCGGACCCGGAGAGGCAGGCGCCGTAAGCCCCACTCGAACAGGCTGCTTCTATGACGTCTTCGAGGCCGGGGATGAGGTGGGAGCGGTACGGCTGGTGTAGACGGTCCTGCATGGCGACACGCAGGAGGTCGTACTCGCCGGTCGCGAGGGCGCCCAGGAGGAGCCCGGCCCGGCCGACGTTGAAAGAGGCGTCCTTGTGCGGAACCGAGTCCGGGAGGGCGTGGCGCGCGGCGGTGGTCGAGACGGCGAAGTCCGGGACGGCGACGACAACCTTGAGGTCTTTGGGTTCGAGGCGAACGGCGCTTATGCCCTCGGGGGTGAGGGTGCCGATGACGAGGCCGCCCAATAGCGCGGGGGCGGCGTTGTCGGGGTGCCCATCAAGGTCGCACACTAGATTCAAGAGATCGGGGGGGGCTAGTGCGCGTCCGAGAAGGTCGTTGGCCGCGACGGCTCCACCGACGAGGGCGGCGGCGCTCCCGCCGAGGCCACGGGCGGGGGGGATGTCGTTCTCCTGTATGAGGTGGAAGTGGGCGTCATACTCGCCGGCGAGCTCGGCGACGAAGGAGGCGGCGCGGTAGGCGGGGTGCTCGGGGCCGTGGGGGATCAGGTCGGTCCCCGTACCGTAGACCTCGACGATCGGCTGTGGGGCGCGGTCCAGGCTTATGCGCATCGAGAGGGAGAGGGCGAGACCTACCGCGTCGTAGCCCGGCCCGAGGTTCGCCGAGGTGGCCGGGACGCGGACGGAGATCATCGCGCGTCCGGCTCTGTCTGCTGCATGACCCCCACGAGCGCCTCGAAGGTGGCCTCTATAGGGTCGGGGAGCACGGTGCGCGAGAGCACGATATCCGGGTCCTTTAGACCGTGCCCGGTTAGCACGCTCGCGACGACGCCCTCCGGCGCCCGTCCCTCACGGGCGAGCTTCAAGAGTCCCGCGACCCCCGCGGCGGAGGCCGGCTCGCAGAAGATGCCCTCCTCACGCGCGAGAAGGTCCTGCGCTTTCAGTATCTCTTCGTCGGTGACGCTCTCTATTAGGCCTCCGGACTCGCGCATCGCGACCAGAGCCCCATCACGGCTCGCCGGGGCGCCGATCCGGATAGCGCTGGCAACCGTCTCCGGGCTCTCGAAGTCGCGCCCGGCGACCAGCGGCGAGGCGCCCTCGGCCTGGAAGCCGAGCATCCGGGGCGCTGTATCAGCGTACCCCGCTTCGCGCCACTCCTTGAAGCCCTTCCAGTAGGCGGTGATGTTGCCTGCGTTGCCTACCGGCAGGGCGAGGGCGTCCGGCGGGCGGCCCAGAGATTCGCAGACCTCGAAGGCGGCTGTCTTCTGGCCCTCGATGCGGTCGGGGTTCACGGAGTTGACGAGGGTAACGGTCCCGAGCTCTTTAGCTGCTCTCTGCGAGAGCTTCAGGGCGGCGTCGAAGTTACCCATTATCTGGACGACCTTCGCGCCGTGGGCGAGGAACTGGACCGCTTTCCCGAGCGCGATCTTGCCGGCCGGTACGACGACGAAGCAGCTCATGCCGGCCCTCGCGGAGTAGGCGGACGCCGAGGCGGCGGTGTTTCCGGTGGAGGCGCAGATGCAGGCGCGGCTTCCTTCGGCGACCGCCCGGCTTATGGCCATCGTCATGCCGCGGTCCTTGAAGGAGGCGGTCGGGTTCATTCCTTCGAACTTCAGGTAGAGTCGGGCCCCGATGCGCTCCGAGAGGCGTGTGGCCTCGATCAGGGGTGTTTCGCCTTCTCCTAAAGCGGCGATCGCCCCTTCCGGTATCTCAGGGAGCCAGGCGCGGTGCCGCCTTATTACTCCCTGTCGAACGCTTGCGGCTTGAACACTCAAATGAGATCTTGCCTTTCCTTTAGGAGATCGTCTACCGCCCGGGCCCTGCGAGGCGGAGCCGGTAGCCTGATGTAGGTTGCCGGAAGCCCGGGCCCTGGAGCGGTTGACCCACCAGAACGGCGCGGGGCAGTGTCCCGCCTTCGGTGCATGGGGAGAAGCTACCATGCCGGTGTCTATCATTGCAACAATGCGGGACCCTCGCCGGGTACCGGCGGGTCACCCAGCCAGAACCGACAGCGTTGTGCGGTGAAGTCGAGCCATTACTGATCTCTGCGCAGGAATCTAAACCTCGAAACCCGGCTGCCTGATGCAACCGAGGATGACCTCTCTTTTGTGCCTCAAACGCTCTTTGGCTTTGCGTAACTCTCTACGTAGCTCCAAGAGGT
>JAABVA010001705.1_pt1 | contig 23069 bp, 20 predicted proteins | sample 5560331 | NCBI WGS metagenome assembly JAABVA01 (sample SAMN12812661, study PRJNA571458) | rock metagenome | isolation source: Antarctica rocks | place: Antarctica: Victoria Land, Mt New Zealand sud | collected 2016-01-07
GCTCTTCTACCGGCTCATCGAGGGCGCCCTCGCCACCGACCCGCACCCCTACCAGACGCTCCTCACGCCCCTGAGGCGGAATCCCGGCGCTCATCGGGAATCGGTGGAGCGACGTGGATAGCCCACTCGTCGAAATCCTCTGGTCGGTTCTCTGCCCTTCCGGGTGCATGCGCCGATCTTGCCGGGCGAACTGCCTCCCTTCCTCAGTGCTGGCACTGAAAGCAGTTCCCGTGCCAGCACGGTTCACGCTGGGGCTGCGCCCGTTCTCAGGTCTTCATCGCGATGCTCCCGAGGATCGTCGTCCCCGAGCCCGGCGTGGACTCGATGGTGAGCTCCCCACCGAGCGCACCGATCCGGTCGGTCATGTTCTGCACGCCCACGCCCCCAATCCCGGCCGCGGTGTCGTAGCCCCGGCCGTCGTCGGCGACCTCGAATACGAGGCTTCGAGCGCGCTCGACGAGGTCGATCCTCACCTTCGCCCCGGCCCCGGCGTGCTTGGCGGCGTTCTGGAGCGCCTCGAGGCAACAGAAGTAGACTGCGGCCTCGAGCTCGGGTGGGTAGCGCCTAGCCCCGTCGCAGTGGAGCTCGGTCGGGATCGCGGCGCGCTCGACCGCTTCGCGCAGCGCTCCGGGCAGGCCTTCGTTCTCGAGCACCGCGGGGTAGATCCCGTGTGCGAGGTCGCGCAGGTCGGAGAGCGCCTTGCGCAGATCGGCGCGGAGCTCGTCGTGCATCGCCGTGGCCGCCGCCGCATCCTTCTCGATCAGTCGCTCGGCCAAGCCGAGCTTGAGTCCGAGCAGCACGAGCTGCTGCTGGGCGCCGTCGTGCAGGTCGCGTTCCATGCGGCGGCGCTCGACGTCGGCGGCGGTGACCACGCGCGCCCGCGAGGCGCGGAGCTCCTCGGCGTGGTGCTGGAGGTCCTCGAGCGACGCCTGGAGCGCCGAGCTCAGCTCGATCTTGTCGTTGCGCAGCACCTCGCGCTCGCGCAGTCCGCGGATCATGTCGTTGAAGCTCGTGGTGAGCACGCCGAGCTCGTCGTCGCTCGTGACCGGGACGGGATGCTCGAGATCGCCCGCGGCGGCTCGCGCGGTCGCGCTGGTCAGGGTTCGGACCGGACCGACGACCGAGTCGGTCACAGCGCGGATGAGGACCGGGGTGAACGTCAGCGCGATCAGGGCCGCGATCGCCACCGCGCCGAGCATCCGGGACGTCGGAGTGTGCCCGATGCTGCCGATCGCCTGGCTCATCAGCACCGCAAAGGAGGTCGTCACCGCCAGCGCGAGCAGCACCTTCTGGCGTATCCAGCCCCGCGGTTGACGGACGCCGCCCGCTGGGGGCACGACCCGCGCGGCGTCCTCGACCATCGGACGAAGCATGGCCTCGCCCACGAAGAACATGTACGCGGCCGTGACCGCGATCCCGAATTGCGTGAAGATCCAAGCGACCGGAAAACCGCTTGCGCCGCCAAGGTGGTAGTGATCGACGGCCCAAACATTCGCCGGGATCAGGAGGACGCTCGAGAGCGCGAAGCAGCGCGGCAACGCGCGCCTGATGAGCATCACACCCGTCTGCCATGCCGCAGACGCGGCGTCCTGAGGACGACCGTCGCGGATCCAGTCGGTAAGCGGGCGGGCCTCGCGCCACAGAAACACGAACGGCACGCCGCACCCCACGGCAATCGCGCCCTCCACCATCAAGACGAGATCCAACGGCGGGCGAAATGACCGATCGAGCAGCCGGCTCGCCACCACGGCTGAGAGCATCCCGCCCGCGAGCGCCAGGAACTCCAACCACCCCAACACGAGCGCGACGTAGTGGGTCCCGAAGCGCGCGTAGAGCCGATCGAGCGTGCCGAGACCGACCGGCTCACGAACGGATTCCCTCACCGCATGTCCCGTCGCAGGTCGCGGGGCCCCCCGACCTCCGTCATCCCATTCAGGTGTTGGTTTGCCGATCAAGCTCAGGCCCCTGCTGGGCGCGAGACTATTCTCTCGCGCGCTTTCAGTGCCAGCACTGAGCCGAACGACCTCGCGTTGCGCGATCCTACGTCAGTCTTGATCCCCACCATGCTGATAGTCGACGATCACGAGGGGCTGCGGGGCTTCGCGCGTACCGTGTTGGGCGCCGAGGGGTTTGACGTGATCGGCGAGGCGGCCGACGGCGAGACGGCGATCGTTGCCGTACAGACGCTGCACCCCGACGTGGTGCTGCTCGACATCGGGCTCCCGGGCATCGACGGGTTCGAAGTCGCGGAGCGTCTCGCCGGCGCACCAGGCGCGCCGAGCTTCGTGCTCACCTCCAGCCGGCGCGCCTCGGACTACGGGCAGCGGATGGCGGACTCGCCGGCGCGCGGCTTCCTTCCCAAGCACGAGCTCTCAGGGGCCGCGATAGCGGCGCTGCTCGCACGTGCGCCGCGCGCCGCCTGACTCCTCGCGGCATCGTGCGCACGGGGAGAACCAGCGGCTGACGTGCGCCTAATCGTCGCCGATGACTCGCTGCTCTTCCGCGAGGGGCTTGTTCGGCTGCTCTCCGAGCAGGAGTTCGAGGTGCTCGCGCAGGCCGACAACGCCGAGGACCTGGTCCGCCGGGTCGGGGGGCTACGTCCCGACGCGGCCCTGGTCGACATCAGGATGCCGCCGACGTTCACCGACGAGGGCCTCAGGGCTGCGCTCGAGATCGGCGAGCGCTATCCGGGCGTGGGCGTCGTGGTCCTCTCCCAGTACATCGAGTCGGGCTACGCGATGCGGCTGCTCGAGCAGGGGAGCGCCGGGCGGGGGTATCTGCTCAAGGACCGCGTCGGCGACCTCGACGGTTTCGCGGACGCGATCAGGCGAGTCGGGGACGGTGGCTCGGTCGTCGACCCGGAGGTGGTCGCGGCTCTCGTCGCTCGTCGCCGGCCGGCGGGACCGCTGGATGAGTTGACCGAGCGCGAGCGCGAGTGCCTGGCGCTGATGGCCGAGGGCCGCTCGAACACCGGGATCTGCGAGCGCATCCACCTCAGCCCGCGAACGGTCGAGAGCCACGTGCGCACGATCTTCCGCAAGCTCGACCTCGACGAAACCCACGACGACCACCGCCGGGTGCTCGCGGTTCTCGCCTACCTGCGCGCCTAACGCCTCGGCGTTGCGCTCATTGCCTCGAGCAGGCGATGTGGATCTGCTCGACCATCCAGCCGCTGGCCCCTCGCACGAGGTCGACGGGACCCTGGCAGTGGTCGGTGCGAGCGGTCTGCACGGAGGTCGTCCGCACGGCGACGGTCGCGCGGTCGCCGGCCTGGCTCGAGGTCCGCGCTCGCTGGAAGGTGATCGAGCGCACGGGCGAGAACTGGCTCTGGAACGCGGCGAAGCCCCCGAGCTGAGAGCGGAATGCGGGAGCGGCAAGGCTCCACGCCGCGTCGAACCGGTGGGCCGCGGCCCGGGTGTAGAAGGCCTGCACGGCTGCCGCCGGCGACGAGGTGGGGGAGGGCTTCGGCTTGGCCGGCGCGGGGGCCGGCGCCGGGGAGGAGCGAGGCGGCGCGGACGCTTGGCCGCCGCCCTGCTGTGTCCCGGTGGCCAGGAGCACGGCCCCCCCTGCGGCTCCGGCGACGAGCAGGAGGGCGAGCGGCAGGGCCCAGGTTCGCCGCCGCCGGCTCGTGGGACGGCGGCTCGAGGAGGCCGAGGCGCCGGTCGGTGCCCGCTCGGGAGGGGCGGCCGGAGCGCTGATCGGCTCCGCGCGCGGCGCGGCCGGAGCCGCCGGCGGCACCGACGCCGGGGGGGGCGCGGGCCGCCGCGGCGTCGGCGCCGGCCGAGGAGCGGCCTCCTCCAACGCGGTGCTGATCGCGCTCACGAGCTCTCCGGCCGAGCTTTGCCGCTCCTCCGGACGAGCGCTCATCCCGTCGCACAGGGCGCCAACGGCGTCCGCGGGGGCCTCGGGCCAGGAGTCGCGCAGGCTCGGCGCCGGTTCGGTGGCGATCCGGTGCATGATCTCGAGCGGCGTCGCTCCCGCTCGCGCACGCCGGCCCGAGAGCACCTCGTAGGCCACCGTGGCGAAGGCGTAGATGTCGGTCGCGGCCGTCACCCGGTTGCCCTCGAGCTGCTCGGGCGCCATGTAGGCCACCGTGCCGGGCGCCACTCCGGTGCGCGTGATCCGGGTCATCTCCGCCGCGGTGGCGATGCCGAGGTCGGCCAGCTTCACCGTCCCGTTCGACCCGAGCAGCACGTTGGCCGGCTTGACGTCACGGTGCACCACGCCGTGCTCGTGGGCGTGGTCGAGCGCGGCGCCGACCGCGCGCAGCACCTCGAGCCCTCGCGCGCGCTCGAGCGCGCCGCGGCGCAGCGCGGTGGAGAGATCCTCCCCGGCCACGTACTCCATGACGAGCACGACGTCCTCGCCCTCGGTGAGCGAGTCGAAGACGCGAACCACGTTCGGATGAGCCAGCGAGGCGCCGATCCGCGCCTCGCGCTGAAAGCGCTGGGCGAGCTCGTCCGCGCTGTGGGGGTGCAGCCGCTTGATCGCTACCTCCCGCCCGAGGCGCTCGTCCTCGGCGAGCACGACGCTCGCCATGCCGCCCGCGCCGAGCGTGCGGATCACGCGGTAGCGCCCGGCGATGAGCGCTCCAGAGGCCTCCACGAACGCTTCTCCTCCTACCCGCGGCGGATCTGGTCGGCGGGCACCGGGCGGGAGAAGAGATAGCCCTGCGCCAGCGGGCAGCAGCGCCGCACGAGGAACTCGAGCTGCTCCTCGGTCTCGACTCCCTCGGCGATCGCCTGCATCCCGAGGTTGCCCGCGAGCTCGATGATCGCGGTCACCATCGCCGCCGAGGTCGGGTCCTCGGGCAGGCGGGAGATGAACGAGCGGTCGATCTTGAGGGTCTCGGCCGGCATCTGCCACAGGCGCGTGAGCGAGGAGTGCCCCACCCCGAAGTCGTCGATCGCGAGCCGGAAGCCGTGCTTGCGCAGCGCGCCGAGCACCGCCTGGGCGCGCACGGGGTCGGTCATCGCGGTCGACTCGGTGATCTCGGCCACGAGCGACTCAGGCGGCACCTCGGCGCACTCGGCGGTCTCGCGAATGCGGTCCACCAGGTTCGGCTGCCAGAGCTGGCGCAGCGAGAGGTTGAAGGAGAGGTCGAGCGCGCGACCATCATTCCGCCAACGTTGGGACTGGCGGCATACCTCCTCGAGGACCCAGTTCCCGATCCCCTCGATCAGCCCGATGTCCTCGGCGAGGGGAATGAAGCGCGAAGGGGGAACGAGCCCGCCGTCGTCGGCGCGCATGCGCACGAGGGCCTCGGCGGCGACGAGGCGCGGCTCCCCGGTGCGCGCGCCGCTCTCGGAGCCGTGAAGCGGGGTCAGGTCGACGATCGGCTGGTAGCGCAGCTCGAGCTGCTCGCGCTCCACCGCGGTGCGCAGGCGCGTGGCGAGCCACAGCCGTGCCCATTTGTCGCTCGTGTCGCCCGCGAAGATCTTGGAGGGGATCTCGCCCGGGCGCTTGGCCTGGCGGACGGCGGCCTCGGCGTGGCGCAGCAGGACGTCGGCGCTGTCTGCGTCGGCCGGGCAGCGGCTGATGCCCACCGCCGCATCGACGTAGAGCTCGGTGCCGGCGACCTCGAAGGGGGCGGCGAGGACCCGGTGGACCTTCTCCGCGCACGCGCTCGCCTCGGAGACCGGGGCGTCCTGATCGGTGCGGTCGGGGAGGAGCAGGAGGAAGCGATCGGCGGAGTAGCGCGCCACCAGGTCCATGGGGTCGACCACCTCGCGCAGGCGGGAGGCGGTCTGGCGCAGCACGTCGTCGCCCGCCTCGCGTCCGAGGCCGTCGTTGATGAGCCCGAAGCGGTTCAGGTCGACGTGGAGCAGCGCCACCGCGAGCCCCTGGCGGTGGGCGCGGTCGATCGCGAGCTCCATGTTGCGCGTTAGCGACGTGTGGTTGAGCAGGCCGGTGAGCGTGTCGTGATCGCCGAGGTAGGCGATCTCCTCCTCGGAGCGGCGGCTGTCGCTCAGGTCGCGCACCAAGGCCATCAGCGGCTCGCTGTCGCCCGCGTCGAGCAGGGCGACGCGCACCTGCACGGGGAACGACCTTCCGTCGGCGCGCCGGTGCAGGCGCTCGAACACGAGCGGCTCGTCGTCGCAGAGCTTGGCGCGCGCTTCGGTGAGCTCCGCCGCCCCGGCGCCGGCGTCGAGATCGTCGAGCGAGAGGGTGAGCAGGCGCTCGCGCTCGTAGCCGTAGGTCTCGCAGGCGGCCCGGTTGACGTCGAGCAGCAGCCCCTGATCGTCGTAGAGCAGGAACGCGTCGGAGACGTGCTCGACGAGGCAGCGAAAGCGTCGCTCGCCGTCCGAGGACTCGGGCCCCTGCGCGGCGCTGGCGCTCAACTCACCCGGATCGACATGGCTCATCGCACTGACCTTTCTGCGCCAAGGCCCGCGTACCTTGCGCGCCCGGGCCGCCGCGAGCGGCAAAATGAGCCTAGCGCCCATCGGCGCCCACGCCGCGCAGTGGCATTACCATCGGGCGCGTGCCCGGGACTCGAGCAGCGCGGTGGGGGCTATGCGCAGCGCTGATCCTGCTCGTGACCGCCCCGCTCGCCGGCGCGCGCTCCCGGCGCCGAGCGCCCGTGCGACACCCGGCCCTCGCCACCTTCTCCTTCGGCCAGCTCCAGTCGCGCACGGTCGGTGCGCGCGGCTGTGGCACCAACCGCGACGGTGAGCCCGCGATCCGCATCTCCCGCGCCGACAACGTCTTTCTGGGCGCCGAGCGCGGGATCGGGATGGGCAGCGACTTGTGGCGCGGTTCTACCGGACCGGCCGGGCGGCACGCCTCCGCCTGCGCGCTCGAGTATCGGGGCCAGCCCAACGCCACGAGTGGGACGGGCGCGGCCGGGGGCGACATCGACATCGCGGTCGGCAGCGCGAAGAACGCGCAGGGCCACTATCCCGTCTACGTGGCGAGCTTGAACGGCGGCTCGGTCTCCGTCGCCCGCTCGGCCGACGACGCGCAGACCTTCGACATCTCGCCCTTTCAGGTCTCGATCCCCGGCGATGACCGGGAGTGGATCGCCGCCTACGGCTCGAGCACCTCTCTCCTCTCCTTCCACGACGCGAGCACGAACAACATCGACGTGCTGCGCTCCGACAGCGGTGGTCTGCTCTACGCGCAGGCCTCGCGCGCCATCCCCGACGGGGACCCCAAGGCCGGCCAAAACCAGCTCGGCAATCTCGTGATCGACCACCGCAACACCGCGGGGACGGCGAGCGGTCCGACCGGGCAGCCGGGCTTCTGGGCCTACCAGTCGTTCGTGGCGCCCTCCGCACCCGGCGGCTCGAAGAACAACGAGGCGTTCGTCTCGGTCTCCAACGACGGTGGCTTCTCCTTCGCGGTCCGCTCGATCCCGTGCAGCCGCTCGCGTCTGGGCCTCGACCACGCCTTCCCCAACGTCTCCGTCGCTCCGAACGGGCGTGTTTGGGCGGCGTGGTCAGACGATCGGCGCGTCTTTACCGCGCTCTCGAGCGACCACGGTGCGCACTGGTCGTGCTCCCGCGCGGTGAGCAGGACCTCCCGGCAGGCGATCTATCCGTGGCTGGCGGCGACCTCGCGCGGCGTCGACCTCGTCTACTACGGAGCGCCGACCGCGCCCGGCGGGCGCACCCCCCAGACCTTCTCCGTCCACTTCGCGCAGAACCGCTCGAGCCGGGCCACCGGTTGGGGGCGCCCGCAGCGCCTCGTCACCGTGCACCGGGGACCGGTGTGCCAGAGCGGCTTCGCATGCATGGGCGGGCGCCAGCTCCTCGACGACTTCGGCGTGGAGACCGACTCACGCGGTCAGGCGCACATCGCCTACTCGCGGGACGCTCCCCGCCTCGGCGGTCCCGAGACCGCGACGGGCTACGCCACCCAGCGCACCGGCCCTCGGGTCGGCGCTCCGAACAACTAGCCGATCGGATTGCCGCTCGTCGGGGCGTGTGCTAGCCCGGGGTAGCGGCGGCGGGGGCACACCCGCCGGAGTCGTGGCGGGCCGCTACCCCGGGGGTACCCCCGGGGTAGCCCTCGGCCATCCCTCCCCTTCTCCTTCCCTCCGCGACCGGCCGAAGGATGCGCGCCTGGTGCGTGCGCGGGTCGCGAAGCGATCGGTCCCCACGGGCTCTCGCGTTGACGTCCAAACGCTAACGATATATCGTGACTGTCCTAAACAGTCAACGTAAGGATTTACATGCACTTCGCCTACGCGTTCCCCACCATCGAATCTCCCGGCCGGCACGGGTGCCGGGGATCGAAGAAGCACCACTTGCACGCCACGGCTCCGGGCGGTGGCCACGGCCCCGGGGGTCATCACCACGGTCGCTGGGGCGGCGCGCCGTTCGCCGCCGGCGGCCCGTTCGGGCCCCGGCGCCGGATGCGGCGCGGCGACGTCCGCGCCGCCCTCCTCGTCCTGCTCGACGAGGAGCCCCGCAACGGCTACGGCCTCATGCAGGAGATCGAGCGTCGCAGCGACGGGATCTGGCGGCCGAGTCCCGGGTCGGTCTATCCCGCGCTTGCCCAACTCGAGGACGAAGGCCTCGTCCACGCCGAGCAGGACGAAGCGCGCAAGCGCTTTGCCCTCAGCGAGGCGGGTCGCACCTACGTGGAGGAGCATCGCGCCGCGCTCGGCGAGCCCTGGGCCGGACTCGGAGACGAGGCCGGCGCGGGGCGTCGCGACCTTCGCGGCCTACTCGGACAGCTCGGCACGGCGGCCGTGCAGGTCGCGCAGGCCGGGGACGAGAAGCAGGTCGAGCAGGCGAGCCGGGTCCTCTCGGACGCTCGCCGCGCCCTCTACCGCCTCCTCGCCCAGGACGACGCGAGCGAGGACTAGCTCCGCCGCACGGTGTGCCCGCGGCCTCCCGGGTCGCGGGCCACCGGCCGCTCCTAGCGCTTGAGCAGCACGAACGCGAGCGCGGCGGCGAACCCGATCTGGCCGAAGGCGAGCGCCGTCCCGAGATTGGCGGCTCCGAGGAGGCCGGCCAGGGCGGCCGCGGCGACGAACGCCCCGAGCATGATCGCGAGCTCGACGAACACGGCGCGTAGTCTGACGATCGGCGCGCGCGGGCTTCCTCAGCCCAGCCGGGCCTCGAGCCCGCGGCGCAGGGCGGCGACGTCGAACGCCGGATTCTGCTCGGCGAGCCACCTCTCGGCCGCGCGGCGGCCCCCGAGCGCGCGCAGCCCGCGCGCGCCGTGCTCCACCGCGAAGTCGGCGAGCGCGTGGCGGCGGCGGGCGCTCACGCGGCGGCCGGCGAGGTCCACGCGCGCGCGGTGCTCGTCGAGCGCGTCGAGCAGCTCCTCGATCCCGCTCACGGGCGAGCGCGAAGAGACGGCGAGCACGGGGGTCTCCGTGGCCCCCAGCGAGCGCAGGGCGGCGTGCGCGTCGCGCCGCGCGCGCAGGGCGATCCGGCCGAGGTCGGCCTTGGTGACCACGAGCACGTCGGGCACCTCCATGATCCCGCTCTTCAGGAACTGGAGGACGTCGCCGGAGCCGGGCTGGACGATCACTCCCACCGTGTCGGCGACCTCGGCCACGTCGGTCTCCGACTGGCCGACGCCGACGGTCTCGATCACCACCACGTCGAAGGCCGCCGCCAGCGCCGCCGCCGCGGCGCGCGTGGCGGGAGCGAGGCCGCCGAGCCGCTCTCCCGCGGCGGTCGAGCGGATGAAGACGCCGCCGTCGACGGGGTCGAAGTCGATGCGCGCGCGATCGCCCAGGAGCGCACCTCCCGAGCGCCGGGAGGAGGGGTCGACGGCGAGCACCGCCACGGAGCGTCCGCGCGCGCGCCATCCGCGCACGAGCTCGGAGAGCAGGGAAGACTTGCCGACGCCGGGGGGTCCGGTCACCCCGACGACGTGCCCGGGCGCCTCGCCTCCGAGCGCCGCGGGCGATACCTCGGCGAGCAGCGCCTCGGCCTGCTCCCGATCCGCCGGCGCGGAGCTCTCGAGGACGTTGAGCGCGCCCGGCGCGGCGCTCACGTCGCGCTCGCGGAGGCGGCGGCCGAGCTCGGCGCCGCTCACGCCGGGGCGTTCAGCCCGCGTCGCTCCGCGACGAGCGCCACGATCTCGCCCATGATCTGCGTGATGTCGAAGTCCTTCGGCGTGTAGACCGCGGCGATGCCGAGCTCGCGCAGCGGCGCCACGTCGGCCTCGGGGATGATCCCGCCGACCACGACTGGGATCTCCTCCCCGCCCGCCGCGCGCAGCTCCCGCACGACGGAGGGGATGAGCTCGCGGTGCGAGCCCGAGAGGATCGAGAGCCCGACGACGTGGACCCCCTCCTGCACCGCGCTCGCGGCGATCTGCGACGGCGTCAGGCGGATGCCCTCGTAGACCACGTCCATACCCGCGTCGCGCGCGCGCACGGCGATCTGCTCGGCGCCGTTGGAGTGCCCGTCGAGCCCCGGCTTGCCGACGAGGATCTTGAGCCGACGCCCGAGCGCCTCGCTCACGCGCTCGACCTCCTCGCGCACCTCCTCGAGCTGCTCCGTGCTGGCGTGCGTGGCCTCGCCCACGCCGGTCGGCGCGCGGTAGGAGCCGAAGGACTCGCGCAGCGTGTGCGCCCACTCACCCGTGGTCGCCCCGGCGCGCGCGGCGGCGATCGTCGCGGGCATGATGTTCTCGTCCTCCGTGCCCCCCACGCGGGCGAGCTCGGCGAGCGCCTCGTCGACCGCGGCCTGGTCGCGCTGAGCGCGCCACGCGCGCACCGACTCTTGCTGCTCGGCCTCCACCGCGGGGTCGACCACGAGGATCCCGCCCTCCGCGTCGGCGGTGAGCGGGGAGATCTCGCTCTCGGTGAAGCGGTTCTGCCCGACCACGGTCTGCTCGCGCGCCTCGATGCGGCGCAGGCGCTCGCGATGGGACTCGACGAGCGCGGCCTTCATGTAGTCCACGGCCTCGACCGCGCCGCCGTGCTCCTCCACCACCGCCATCTCCGCGCGCGCACCCTCCACGAGCTCGCCGACCAGGGCCTCCATGACGTGGGAGCCCTCGAAGAGGTCGGGATACTCGAGCAGGTCGGTCTCGTAGGCCAGCACCTGCTGGATGCGCAGCGACCACTGCTGGTCCCACGGGCGCGGCAGGCCGAGCGCCTCGTTCCAGGCCGGAAGCTGGATCGCGCGGGCGCGCACGTTGCGCCCGAGGGTGACCGCGAGCGCCTCGAGCACGATCCGCTGCACGTTGTTCTCGGGCTGGGCCTCGGTGAGCCCCAGCGAGTTGACCTGGACGCCGTAGCGGAAGCGCAGGTGCTTTGAGTCCTCCACGCCGTAGCGCTCGCGGCCGAACTCCTCCCACAGCACCGACATGGCGCGGAGCTTCGCGTGCTCCTCCACGAAGCGCACGCCGGCGTTGACGAAGAACGAGATGCGCCCGAAGACCCGCCCCATCAGCTCCTGGGGCACGCGGGCGCGCACCGCGTCGAGCACGGCGATCGCGTTGCTCATCGCGTAGGCGATCTCCTGCACGGGCGTGGCTCCCGCCTCCTGGAGGTGATAGGAGCAGATGTTGATCGGGTTCCACTTCGGCACGTGCTCGACCGTGTAGGCGACCATGTCGGCGATGAGCCGCATCGAGGGCCCGGGCGGGAAGGCGTAGGTGCCGCGCGCGAGGAACTCCTTGATGATGTCGTTCTGGGTCGTGCCCTGGAGGAGTGACTGCTCGACCCCCTGCTCCTCGGCGGCGACGGCGTAGAGGGCGAGCAGCCACGCCGCGGTGGCGTTGATCGTCATCGAGGTGTTCATCGCCTCGAGCGGGATGCCCTCGAGCAGCGCGCGCATGTCCTCGCGGTGGGCGATGGGGACGCCGACCTTGCCGACCTCGCCGCGCGCGAGCTCGTGGTCGGGGTCATAGCCCGTCTGGGTGGGGAGGTCGAAGGCGACGGAGAGGCCGGTCTGCCCCTTGGCCAGGTTGCCACGGTAGAGCTCGTTGGACTTGCGCGCCGTCGAATGCCCGGCGTAGGTGCGCATCATCCACGGCCGGTCGGGCTCGGAGAGGCGGGGTTCGGGGGGATCGTGCGGCGCAGGGCTCATCGTGCGGATTCTACGGGGGGCGGTTGGGAGATAAGGTCCGCCACGTCCGTGAGCCTCGCTCCCCGCGCCATCGACCTCCTCCACCTCGACCGCGAGCGGGTCATCTGCTGCTGGCAGGTGGGCGACGTGCTCGTCGATCCCGGGCCCGAGTCGTGCGAGCGCGCGCTGCTTGCCGCGCTCGACGGCGAGCGCCCGCGGGCGCTCCTGCTCACCCACATCCACCTCGACCACTCGGGCGCCACCGGCGCGCTCGTGCGGCGCTGGCCCGGGCTCGAGGTCTACGTGCACGAGCGGGGCGCGCCCCACCTGATCGACCCCGAGAAGCTGCTCGTGAGCGCCGAGCGCCTCTACAAGGAGGACATGGGCCGCCTGTGGGGCGAGGTGGTGCCCGTTCCCGAGGAGAACCTGCGCATCCTCACGGGCGGGGAGGAGCTCGCGGGCGGCTTCGAGGTCGCCTACGCGCCGGGGCACGCCTCCCACCACGTCGCCTACCGCCACGCCGAGTCGGGCAGCGCGTTCGTGGGCGACGTCGGCGGGGTGCGGATTCCGCCGGCGGAGTACATGCTTCCTCCCACCCCGCCGCCCGACATCGACCTCGAGCAGTGGCACGTGTCGCTCGACCTCGTGGCCGGGTGGCAGCCCGAGCGCCTCTGCCTCACCCACTTCGGCGCGGTGGAGAGCGACGTCCCGGGACACCTCGCCGAGATGAGCCGCCGCCTCGACGCATGGGGCGCGGTGGCCCGCGACGCCGACGGAGCCGCCTTCGTCGAGCGCGTCGAGGACGAGCTCGAGCGCGCGGTCGACTTCGACACGGCCGCGGCCTACATCCAGGCCGCGCCGCCCGAGCAGCTCTTCCTCGGGCTCGAGCGCTACTGGCGCAAGCGGGCCCCGGCGGCGTGAAGCGCGCGGGCGGCCTGGCGTACCGAGAGGCCGCGCCAGCGGCGTCCGGCGCTCCGGTCGCGCTGTTGGTGCACGGCTACCCCGAGTCCTCGTACATGTGGCGGGGTGCGCTGCCGGCGCTGGCCGCGGCGGGATGGCGTGCGCTGGCCCCCGATCTGCCCGGCTACGGCGACTCGCCCCCGGACTCCCCGGCGACATGGGAGCGCCACGTGGAGGCGCTCGAGCGCTTTCGCTCAGAGCTCGAACTCGAGCGGGTGGCGCTCGTGGTTCACGACTGGGGCGGCCTGATCGGCTTGCGGTGGGCGTGCGATCACCCGGGCGCGGCGTGCGCGCTCGTCGTCTCGGACACCGGCTTCTTCCCCGACGGCAAGTGGCATGGGATGGCCCGCGCGCTACGCACCGAGGGCGAGGGCGAGCAGCTCGTGGACGGGCTCGACCGCGAGGGTTTCGGCGCCATGCTCGCCGGCGTGAGCGCCGGCATCGGCGCCGACGCGGCCGACGAGTACTGGAAGGCCTACGCCGACGAGGAGCGCCGTCGCGGTCAGCTCGAGCTCTACCGCTCGGGCGACTTCGAGAAGCTCGAGGCCTACGAGGGGCGGCTCGCCGCGCTCGAGCTCCCCGCGCTCGTCCTGTGGGGCGAGGACGACCCCTTCGCGCCGGTCGCCGGCGCTCATCGCTTCGTGCGCGAGCTGCCGGGCGCGCAGCTCGTCGTGATCCCCGGCACGGGGCACTTCGTGTGGGAGGACGCGCCCGAGGGCGCTGCCGCGGCGCTGGTCGACTTCCTCTCCGCCCTCCGGGGTTGAAAGAGGGCGCTCGGGCGGCACCGCCGGGGAGGGGACGATCTCCCGCGGGGGTATCCTCAGGCCTCGAATATGCCTCAAACGATCGAGCGCGAGCGCATGGGCGGCCCGGGCGGCGGGGTCGGCGACGCCTGGCGGGTCATCGTCCGCAACGACGACCACAACACCTTCGACCACGTCGCGCACACACTGGCGCGCTACATCCCGGGCCTCGACGTCGCCGCCGGCTTCGCGCACGCCGATGCGATCCATCGCACGGGGCAGGCCATCGTGTGGTCGGGGCAGAAGGAGCCCGCCGAGCTCTACTGGGAGCAGCTCCACGACGCCGGCCTGACCATGGCGCCGCTCGAGCAGGGTTGAGCGCCCCCGGCCGCGGCTACAGGCCCGGAGGGTGGCGCTGGGTGAAGCCCGCGAGGTAGCCGGGGTCGGGCTGGCGCGTGAACCAGGCGGGGCCTGTGCCCGCGCCCGGGTGACCGAACCCCGAGGTCCCGAAGAAGCGCCCGCCGATCGACATGAAGACGTGGCCCGGGTTGGCATAGATCGTCACGCTCTTGCCCGGTCCCGGCTCCCCGTAGGACATGAAGTCGCCCGCCACCATCGTGGGCAGGGAGAGGCCGGCGTGTTGGAGCACCCAGGAGACCGAGCTCGAGCAGTCGAGCCCCGGGAACGGGTTCTCCGGCGCCGGCGTGACGTGGCCTCCGCCCCAGATGTAGGGCAGGCGCATGCGATCCAGGCGGTCGGCGGCGGCGCCCACGCGCCCGGCGGGGACGGGATCACCGGAGAAGCCGATCGAGATGTGGTCGGCGTGGTCGCGCTGGGCGACGGAGTTGTCGGCGTGGCCCACGGCCTTGAGCGAGACGATGCGGTCGGGCTTGAGCGTGCCCTGGAGGCGGAGCAGCCGGCCGATCGCGCGGCCGGCGACGGTGCGCGGCCCCTGGTCGGCGCCGATCGGCGTGCCGTTGATCGCGGCGATGTCGACCGCGGCGCCGATCGAGCGCTCGGACGGGTGGCGCGACGAGGCGGCGCTGCCGCACTTGAGCCCGGTGACGGTGGGATGCAGTCCCGAGTCGGCCAGGAACTCGAGCGAGGAGAGCACGCGCGCGTCGATCTGCCCCGTGGCGACGTCGCGGCGCCCGCAGGGGTAGATCTCCACGCGGCGGTCGCCGAGCAGGCGGCGCGCGAGGCGTTCCTTCTCGAGCATGAGATCGGCGCCGAGGGAGAAGCGATGGGCACGCATCCCTACCGCGACCGCGCGGGCCATCTGGGGGTGGCTCACGTCGCGGCGCAGGAGCTGCCAGCCGCGGAGGATCGGAGCCGGGTCGAGCGGCTTGCCGAGCTGGCCGGCGGGGCGCACGCGGAAGTACATCGAGGGACGGCCGCCGAGGCGCGGATCGTTGCCCAGGCGGCCGAGCAGGGTGCCGGCCGCCACGCGGGAGCCGCGCTTGAGGGAGACGAAGCTCGCCTCGGAGGAACGCATCCCCAGCAGCCGCAACGCGACGGTCGCGTCGCGCTCGTCGCGGGCGACCCGCGGCCGGGCCGGCCTCGCCGCGGCGGTGCGCGACGGGCGAGTTGACGGGCGAGCGGCGCTGCGGGGGGACCGGACGAAGGGTATGAGCCCGTTGGAGGCGGGGGTCTTCTCCTCGATCAGGCCGGTCTCGATCATGTCCACGACACGCTGGCGGTTGGCGGCTTGCGAGCGACCGCGCGCTTGGGCCAAGGCCCGAGTGCGCCGCGCGTCGGTCGCCGAGCGACGCACGCGCCGCCCCGCCCCCGTGCCGCGGAACGGCTTGCGCGCGCTCGCGCGGGCGCCACCGCGGGACGGCGCCGGTCCGGCGACAGCGGAAGAGGGCGGCAGTCCGAGCTGGCGGCGGATCTCCGCGCCGGAGAGCCCGCGGCTCTTCATGACCGGGTAGGAGGCGCTCAGCCGCCCGAGGTGGGCGTAGGAGAACCGGTTGCCGAAGGCGTCCTGCACGATGACGTAGTTGCCACGCCCGGCCGAGTGGCCGATCGCGACGACCTTGCCGTCGACGGCGGAGACGACGGGCGCGCCCGCGTTCCCCGAGACGACCACCCCGCGCTTGGAGAAGCTCGGATGCCGCACGTCGACCGCTCCCACGACGGGCACCCGCCCGCGGGTGAGCGCCGCCATCGCGTCCACCGTCGAAGGGGGGAAGCTCGAGATCCGCTGCGCCTCGCGCATGACCTCGTCGACGTACCAGCCCGCGTGGTTGTAGGCAAAGACCGCGCGGCGGACGTCGTGGCCTGCGCCGGCCGCGGCGAGGTAGCGCGCGGCGGCGAAGATCGCGTCCTTCGGATCGTTGGGGTTCGCGAGCCCGTCGCCGCTCGCGTCGAGTCCGTAGAGCGCCCAGGTGGAGGGCATGAACTGCATCCAGCCCATCGCTCCGGCGGTGGAGACCGCGAGGTTGCGCCCGTCGTTCGTCTCGATCTTGTTGATTGCGGCGAGGACGGGCCACGGCACCCCGTAGGCGCTTCCCGCGGCCTCGTAGATCGGCAGGAGGAAGGGCGGCACGTCCCACGTGCCGAGGGGGACGTTCGGAATGGCGCTACCGGGGACCGCGCTGAGCGCGGAGCTCGAGAGGCCGGGAGCGGAGGTGCTCGGCGCGGAGGGAGCGCTCGCCGTCGGCTGATGAGGACGGGCGTGGCCGTGCTTCGGGGCCGGAGCGTGCTTAGGCTTGGGCTTCGCGTGCTTGGGCTTGGGCTTGGGCGGCGGGGCCTTGGGCCGCGGGTGCTCGACCCGGGGCGCCGACGGGGGGGCGCGGTGGGGAGCCGGAGCGGGCTTCGGCTGGGCGGCCGCCGGCGGCTGGGGCGCGGGCTTGGGCGCCGGACTCGCCGCGGGAGGCGTCGGCGTCGGGCTCGACGCGCTGGTGCTCGTCGCCTGGGCCGCGTGGCCCGTGGGGGCGGCCTCGGCGGCGGGAGCCGCAGTGCTCGGCGCGACCTGGGTGGAGACGATCGGCGCGGCGGCGCGCGCGACCTGGACGCCGCCGGGAGAGAGCTGGGGCACGAGCACCGGGATGAGCGCGGCGGTGACGATCCCCGCGAGGATGCGCAGGTAGGTGCGCCCGCCCCGAACCTCGATGCGGGTCTGGCAACCGCCGGCCAGTCGGCGCTCGACGGGCAGGGCGAGCATGATCCAGCCCTCGCGCGTCTCGAGCGCGAAGGCGCTGTCGCCCTCGATCAGCTCGAGCGGCACCGCCCACGCGGCACGCCACGCGGTCGGCTCCGTGTATGCGCCCTCTCCCTCGCCGAGGACGAGATCGGGAAGGGGAGCGAAGCGCTGCGCGCCGGTGCTCGCGTGGAGGGCGATGAGCGCCGCGGTGGCGATGAGCGGGCTCGGACCGCTCACCCGCACGAGGGCGAGCTTGCCGGCGCGGATGTACTCGCAGCGCTCGACCGCGGAGGCGGCGGGCGACGCGAGATCGCGCGAGGGAAGGTGAGGAGTGGCGAGGGGGCTCATGAAGAAGGTGGCGCTCCCCTGGACGGAAGGGCGCTTGCGGAGGTAATCGGCCGCGAGCCCGCCCACCTCAAGCCCTTCGTGGAGCGGCGCCCCCCGAACACCGCGCGGTAGGTTTCAAATCGGGATGAGCGCGACCCAGCCCTGGCACGCCCTCCCGCGGGAGGTCGCGAGTGTCCTGCGCCCCGAGCTGCCGGGGGTCGCGGAAGAGACCATCGCCGCCCTGCGCGCCGAGGTCGCGGCCTACGCGCGACCGCTCGAGGGTCCCTTCGGACGCGGCCTGCGGGTCGGGGTGGAGGAGGCGCTGGGGCAGTTCGTCGCCGAGATCGAGGCCGGCGGGCCCGGGCCGCGCAGCGACGTCTACGTCGCCCTCGGGCGCGGCGAGCACCGCGCCGGGCGCTCTCTCGACGCGCTGCTCGGCGCCTACCGGGTCGGCGCGCGCGTGGCCTGGCGGCGCTTCGCGGCGGCCGGCGTGGCGGCCGAGATCGAGCCCGACACGCTCTACGCGCTGGCCGAGTCGATCTTCGCCTACATCGACGAGCTCTCGGCCCAGTCGGCCGAGGGCCACGCGCTCGAGCAGTCCGCGGCCGCGGGCGCCTCGGAGCTCCGCCGTCGGCGCCTCGTCCGCCTGCTCGTGCGTGAGCCGCCCGCCGAGCCCGACGCGGTCGAGGCCGCGGCGGCGGCGGCGGGCTGGCCGCTGCCCGCGGCGCTCGCCGTGCTCGTGGCCGACGGGGATGGATGGGAGGCGCTCGCCGCCCGGTTGGCCCCTGAAGTACCGGCCGACCGCGTGGAGGAAGAGCTCGTCGCCCTCGTTCCCGACCCGGACCAGCCGGGGCGCCGTGCCGCCCTCGCGCGCGCGCTCGGGGCCGACGCGCTCGCCGGGCTCGGGACCACCGTGACCTGGACCGATGCTGCGCTCTCGCTCGCGCGGGCACGCGCGGCGCTGGCGCTCGCTCGCGCGGGCACGGTGGCCGACCGCCCGCTCGTCGCCGCCGCCGACCACGGCGCCTCGCTGCTGCTCACGAGCGACCCGCGGCTCGTCGCAGAGCTCGTCCGCGATCGCCTCGCGCCGCTCGAGGAGCTGCCCGCCGGCTCGCGTGCGCGACTCGAGGAGACGCTGGCCGCCTGGCTCGCCGAGCAGGGCCGCCTGCAGCCCGTGGCCCAGCGGCTCGGCGTGCACCCTCAGACGGTGCGCTACCGGCTGGCCCGTCTGCGCGAGCACCTCGGGAGCGCCCTGGACGATCCCGATCGTCGCTTCGAGCTCGAGCTCGCACTGCGCACGCGGGCGCTGCTGGCCCCGCGCCCGGCGCCGCCGGGGCTTAGGGCCGAGGAGTGAAGAGCCTGGCGAGCGCGACCGCGGGCGTGCCGGTCCCGCTCACCGCGGAGAGGACCCGCATCCGCACGGCGTGGGCCCGCGCCAGGCGGCGCGCGGCCGAGCGGGTGAGGCGCAGGCGTGGGGAGAGCGGCCCGCTCGCGCCGCGCCGCGCCGTCACCGCGCCCAGAGCGACGTAGGAGCCGCGCGGCAGCCCGGAGCGCCCTCCACCGCGAACGATCCGCCCGCGCACCCCGAGACGCCGCGCGCTCGTGCGGTCGAGGAGGAGCGTGGAGGTCGCGCTGCACGCCTCCGAGCAGCTCAGCGCGAGCGGAAGACCGCGGGCGCCGAGCGCCGCGAGCGTCGGCGGCGGGGCTCCAAGGCTTACCCGGCGAGCGGCCACGAGCGTCGGCGCCCCGACGGTGGCGACCGAGGAGACGACGCGCGCCGGCGCCGAGCCGCCGCGCGCCAGCCGCGGGGCCCCCGATCCGAGCCCGAGGCGGACGCGCACGGATCCCGCGCCGGCGCGTCCGGCCCCGGTGCTGCTCAGCCGGACGTAGCGCCCGTGGCGGGGCAGACCCGGAGTGCCGGGCGCGGCGGCGCGCCCGCGGACGCCGAGCCGGCGCGCCGTTCCCGCATCGAGATAGAGCGCGGCGCGCAGCACACAGGCGTCCGCGCACGTAGAGCCGAGCGCCACGGCGCCGGCGCCACCCTCCCCGGCCGCCGTGTCGAGCACGCTCGCCCGCAGCGATGCGACCCGCCAGGTATCCGCGGTGGGGAAGCGCTCCACGTTGCCCGCGGCATCGACGGCGCGCACGGCAAAGGAGTGCGGCCCGAGCGCGAGTCGCGCGTAGCTCGCGGGCGAGGCGCACGGCACGAAGGCGCCGGCGTCGAGTCGGCACTCAAAGCGCGCGTTCGGCTCCGAGGCGGCGAGCACGAAGCGGGCGCTCCGCGCGCCGGTGACGGCGGGCGGTCCTCCGCTCAGCGCGGAGGTCGGCGGCGTGGTGTCGACCGAGAAGGAGTGCGGATCGCTCACGCCGGCGGCTCCTCCGTCGCCCGTCTGCTCGGCGCGCGCGGTGTAGCCGCCCCCGGGCAGCGGGGCCGCGGCGTCGACCGAGAAGCTCCCGTCGGGGGCGACCGCGGCGGTCAGGGTCTGGAGGGGCTGGCTGGCGTCGCCGTCGCCCGCGAAGACCTTCACGGTGACGGTCGCCGCCGCGCCGCCTCCTGCCACGGCGCGGCCGATGAAGCTCGGCGTCGAGTCGTTCGTGGCGGCGCCCTGCGCGGGAAGGTCGAGGCTCACCCTCGCCGCCACCGGCGCGGAGGGAGCGATCACCGGGCCACCCGCGGCGAAGACGTCGTAGGCGGGGCGCCGGCGACCGCGCTCGTCGTAGCCCGGCGAGGAGCCGTCGAGCGGGGAGGGTGAGACGAGGCCGCGGTCCTGCAGGCCGCAGCGCGCCGCGGTTGAGCACTCGTTGGCGTAGTTGTAGTAGTAGATCGCCTTGACGCGCGGGCTGAGCGTGGCGAGGCCGAGGATGAACGAAGTCGAGCGCTTTTGCGAGTCATCGCCCCAGATCTTCCGGCTCGCGTCGCGCCAGCGCGCGCCGACCTCGTCGATCCACACGTCGGAGCTCGCCCACGTCCCGTCCAGCTTGCTCAGGTAGTAGCGCGAGGTGCGCGCGTCGGAGGCCAGCCCGCTCTGGAAGTCGTTCACGTCGCCGTGGGCATGGAACGCCCACACCGCGGGGCGCGCGTCGCTGAGCGCGGCCTGGTAGCCGTCGACGTAGGCGTCGTCGTCGAGCTGGCCCGCGAAGTCGCCGGCGAGCACGGTGCACTGTGCGCAGTCCCCCTGGGCGGTGAGCCAGTAGCGCGCCGCGAGCCCCGGATTGGAGCGCAGCGGGTTGATCGTCGTGTCCGAGCGGTTCGGCTCGTTCCACGGAGCGATGCGGGTGACGTCGGGATACGCGCTGCGGAAGGCTTGGAAGGCCGCGTCGAACTGCGCGAGCGTGGGAGCCATGGGACCGCCGTCGGAGGCCTTGAGCCGCGGGCTCGCCTCGAAGGCAACCATCGGCGTAACCCCGTGCGCGCGCGCGGAGGCGACGTAGCGGTCGAACTCGAGCTTGCGTGGATCGTTGGCCGCCTGGGGGAGTGCGACGTCCCACGGCAGCACGGCGCGCGCGAGCCCGACATGCAGCCCCGGCCAGTAGGGCTCGGCAAACGTCGTGTCGTCGGAGTCTGAGATCCCGCGGTCGAGCGCCTGAGCGGGCGCCGGGGCGGCGAGCAGCGCGAGCAGGAGCACGGCGAGCAGCGCCGCGCGCCCCGCCGGCCCGCGGCTCCTCTCCTCGTGAGCTCTGCTCGCCATCACGGTGGGAAGACATGGTGACGCGCCGCGGTTGCGGGGCAGTCTGGCGCCGGTCGCCGTCCGACTCATCGCGGGGGCACTTCTGACCATCGTCGAAGCGGTCCTCCGCGACCTCAAGGCGGCGCTCGGAAGCGCGGCCCCCGAGCTTGACCCGCGGTGAAGAGGCGGATTGCGCACGCCCTGGCGTGCACAACGCGCCTCACCCTCGGCGGCCGGGTCACGCTGCAGCACCTTCGTCAACTCGTCTTGCGCTATTGGGCCCCGCGGTCATAGCCCGGCTGCGTCCGCTCGAGCAGCGAGCCGGCGGGACCCTCGGGCGCCTGAGGGTCGACGGCGACGAGGACGACCGCACCGTGCCCGTGGCGCTTCACGCGGCGCACCAGCCGCCGGGAAGATCGCGTCAGCGTCGGTGTTCGGCGTGAGCTCCAGCCCGATGAGCGGCTCGGGCTTGCCGCCGGCGCGCGGGTCCATGACGATCAGCGCGCGCCAGCCGCGGGCGACGGCGGGCTCGTCCTCGGCGAACCATGCCGCAGGTCGTCGAGGAGCGCGGCTGGCTCCTCGGCCGGTTCTCCGATCGCGTGGGTGCTTCCCTCGCAGATCTGCTGTGCGCCCGTGGCGTTGCGGACGGCATTGGCCGGCATGAGCCCGCCGAGCGGCGAGCGGGGATTGATGCCGAGCCACGCTTCCGGGTCCAGCGTGTCGAGGAGCGCTGCGACGTCGAGCCGCACGAAGGGCGTCCCCTCCCCGGGGACGCGGCCACGAGAAGCTCCTCGGAGGTGAAGAGGGGCACGAAGCGCTCACCGCTCTCGGCCTGTCAGCTCGGAAGCGACAGGGTCTCGCCGGCGGCCACCGTACGGATGGATCCGGCGCCGGACCCGGCGCCCGAGACCCACGCCTGGCCCGCCACGAGGGCCTGGAGGAAGGCCGTCATCGCGCCGGAGTCCGCGCGCGCCTCGAGCGGGAGGCGCTCGACCTCGTTCGCCGGGTCGAAGGCGGTCGTCACGGGCCGAGTGGGCCGCCGGGCCGCACCGAGATCAGGCCCGCGCGCGGGTCCGCGTCCGGGCTCGTCTCCGACGGCACGGCGCACCCGGTCAACGAGGTCGCGGTCGAGTGGCAGGTCGGCGATCGAGCCCATGCCCGCGAGCACGCCGCGGACGTCGGCGCGCACGCCGTCGGGATCCCCTCCCGCGCGAGCGACGCGCTCGGCGACCCATGCCGCGCGGTCCCGCTCGCCGATCGCCCGCAACGCCGCCTCGAGCCGGGCCAGCGAGTCGTCCAGCTCGCTCATAGGAGCTTGCGCTCGTGCATGATGTGCAGGAGCTCGTCGAGGTGCTCGTGGCGGATGTCCGGGGGGATCAGGAGTACTCGCGCAGGGTGTCGAGCGGTTTGCCCCACTTCTTGACGTTGTAGAGCGCCTCGGCGCCGCCCTTGGTCAGCGCCGGCTCGTGGCCTAGGAAGCGCCCCGGGTGCTCCTGCCCGTAGTTCCCGGTGCGCAGGCGCGTGACACATGGGCGCTGGACGCGCACGGGAGCGACCATGCCACCCGTCAGAGCGAGGCGCCGCGGGGCGAGCGGCGCCTCGCATCAACCTCTCACCCAGCCGACACCGGCCCGTCCGCATAGCGCAGCGAGCCGGGCGTGGTGAGCGTCTTCCCAGTCTCGAGCAGCGTCTTCAGGCCCGAGAGGATCATCGGCCAGCCGCCGTAGAGCTCGCCGTTGGCGCCCTCGCGGAGCTCGTCGTGGGTGACGGTCAGCCGGCATGAGTCCCCGACGGGCTCGATCTCCCACGTGACCCTCGAGGTGCCCTCGCGCTTGACCTCATCGCTCCACAGCGCGGTCATGCTCTGCACGAGCCGGCGCGGCGGGTCGACCTCGAGGTTCTCGCCCTCCACGAGCGCGCCGGGCGCCTGCGGGTGAACTCCCTCGTAGCGAGAGCCGGGGGTCCAGTCGGTGTCGACGCCGACGCCGAAGTTGTACTTGCGCCGCAGCTCGCTGTCGGTGATCGCCTCCCACAGCCGCCCCGGGGTCGTCTTGATGTAGATCTCGAATACCTTCTCCATGACCTTCTCCTTCTCGATGTCGTGCTTGAGCTCACTTAGAGGCTGTTTCAGAAGGGGTCGTGGTGCTCGCGGCGAACTCTCTGCTCAGGACGACATAACCCTGGGCGTGGAGGTGGCCGATGGCGACGGTGTTCGAGGTCCGCGACGAGGTCTGGGAGG
>JAABVA010001709.1_pt1 | contig 23028 bp, 20 predicted proteins | sample 5560331 | NCBI WGS metagenome assembly JAABVA01 (sample SAMN12812661, study PRJNA571458) | rock metagenome | isolation source: Antarctica rocks | place: Antarctica: Victoria Land, Mt New Zealand sud | collected 2016-01-07
CCGATCGAGGCGCAGACCGTCAGCCAGATGGTCGATCGCACCGCCGCCATGCCCGAGGGCACCCGGCTGCTGCTGCTGGCGCCCGTGGTGCGGGACCGCAAGGGCGAGTATCGCAAGGAGCTGGCGGAGCTGCAGCGCAAGGGCTTCACCCGGGTCAAGGTCGACGGCAAGCTGTTCGAGATCGGCGAGGTGCCCGCGCTCAACCGCAAGATCAAGCACGAGATCGAGGCGGTGGTGGACCGCATCGTCGTGCGCGAGGGCATCCAGACCCGGCTCGCCGACAGTTTCGAAACCGCACTCGGCCTTTCGGATGGCGTGGTCTATGCCGAGGACGCCGATAGCGGTGTGCGCACCGTGTTCAGCAGCCGGTTTGCCTGCCCGGTCAGCGGCTTTACGATTGAAGAGATCGAGCCAAGGCTGTTCAGCTTCAACAGCCCGCACGGCGCCTGCCCGGCCTGCGACGGCCTCGGCCTCGAGCGTTTCTTCGATCCCAGCCTGGTCGTGCCCGACGAGCGCGTGAGCCTGGCCCAGGGCGCCGTCGCCCCCTGGAGCGGGGCGCAAACCCCGTACTACGACCAAACCCTCGCCAGCATCGCCAAGCACTTCAAGGTCAGCACCCGGACACCCTGGCACGAGCTGCCGGACCGGGTGCGCGCGGTCGTGCTGGTCGGCTCGGACGAAGAGCCGATCGAGTTCGCCTACAAGGACGGCGTGCGGTCCTACACGGTGAAAAAGCCGTTCGAGGGCGTGCTGCGCAACCTGCAGCGCCGCTGGCAGGAGACCGACAGCGCTTGGGTCCGCGAGGAGATGAGTCGCTACCAGGCCGACAAGCCCTGCGCGGTGTGCCACGGCGCGCGGCTGAAACCCGAGGCGCTGGCGGTGAAGATCGCTGGATTCAATCTGGCGCAGGCCGCCGATCTGCCGATCCGCCGCGCGCTGGCCTGGTTCCAGGATGCGGGCGCGACACTAACCCCGCAGCGTCAGGAGATCGCCCGGCGCATACTGCGGGAAATCGTGGAGCGGCTGCAGTTCCTCGTCGATGTCGGCCTGGACTACCTGACCCTCGCCCGCGGCAGCACGACGCTGTCTGGCGGTGAAAGCCAGCGTATCCGGCTCGCAAGTCAGATCGGCTCCGGCCTGACAGGTGTCCTTTATGTGCTGGACGAACCTAGTATCGGCCTGCATCAGCGCGACAACGAACGGCTGCTCGGCACGCTGCGACGATTGAAGTCGCTGGGAAATACCGTGCTTGTCGTGGAGCATGACGAGGACGCTATCCGCGCGGCGGACCATCTCATTGACATGGGGCCGGCGGCCGGGCTGCTGGGCGGCCACATCATCGCGCAGGGCACGCCGGACGAGGTTGCGGCCCATCCGGACAGCGTCACCGGCGCCTATCTGTCGGGCCGCAGCAGCATCCCCATACCCACCCGGCGTCCAGTCAGCCGGGAGCGCATGGTCCGCGTCGTCGGCGCGCGCGGCAACAACCTGAAATCGGTCTCGGCGAGCTTTCCCCTTGGCACTTTTACATGCGTCACCGGCGTGTCCGGCGGCGGCAAATCGACGCTTGTGATCGACACGCTGTATAAGGCCGCGAGCCGACGCCTGATGGGCTCCGGCGAGGCGCCGGCGCCGCACGACCGGGTCGAGGGGCTGGAACTGCTCGACAAGATCATCGACATCGACCAGTCGCCGATCGGCCGCACTCCGCGGTCCAACCCGGCCACCTACACCGACCTGTTCGCCCCCATACGCGACTGGTTCGCCGAGCTGCCTGAGAGCCGCGCCCGCGGCTATAAATCCGGCCGGTTCAGCTTCAACGTCAAAGGCGGGCGCTGCGAGGCCTGCCAGGGCGACGGGCTGATCAAAATAGAAATGCACTTCCTGCCGGACGTCTTCGTGACCTGCGACACCTGCAAGGGCGCCCGCTACAACCGGGAAACGCTGGAGATCAAGTTCCGCGGCAAGTCGGTGGCTGATGTGCTGGACATGACGGTGGACGAGGCCGTGCCGTTCTTCAGCGCAGTGAACCGCATCCACGACCGGCTCAGCATCCTGCAGAAGGTCGGTCTCGGCTACATCAGCCTCGGGCAGCAGTCGACGACCCTGTCGGGCGGCGAGGCGCAACGCATCAAGCTGGCCAAGGAGCTTGCCCGGCGCGGCACCGGGCGCACGCTTTATATCCTCGACGAGCCCACGACCGGGCTGCATTTCGAGGATGTGCGCAAGCTGCTGGAGGTGCTGCACGCGCTGGTCGAGCAGGGCAACACCGTTGTCGTGATCGAGCATAACCTCGAGGTCATCAAGACCGCCGACTGGGTGCTGGATTTGGGTCCCGAGGGCGGCGAGGGCGGCGGTCGCGTGGTGGCGGAGGGCACGCCCGAGGACGTCGCCGCCAATCCGGCCAGCCACACCGGCCACTTCCTTCGCCAGATGCTGCCGGAAGCCGTTGTGCGTAAGTTGCGCAAATCGGCCTGAGCGTGGCGGAGCCACGGGACGAAGTGAGAGTGGCGGAGCCACGGGACGAAGTGAGAGTGGCGGAGCCACAGGACGGAGTGAGAGTGGCGGAGCCACAGGGCGGAGTGAGAGTGGCGGAGCCACAGGGCGGAGTAAGAGTGGCGGAGCTTGAGGTCCGCTCGGGCCATATCGTCGCGCTGCGCCTGTTCGACATCGCCTATGCGATCGACCTGCGCAAAGTGGAGGAAATTTGGGCGCGCTATGCCGGCACCGCGAGCAGCCGCAGCCGGTTGAGCGCGACGCCCGCAAAGGCAGTGGCGTTCGGGGTGCCGCCAGTGGCGCTGGCCTTCGACCCGATCCCACTCCATCTTGGCACCCTCGCCGTGACCGCCGCGGTGACGGCGCGCATCTACGACTTCGGAGTGGTTGCGCTGGCGCTCCGGGTGGCGACGGTGGACCTGAGCTGGCCGGAATACACCAACCTGCTGAACGCGATGGACACGCATGTCGGCGAGGGCGGCGACGGCCGGCTGTGGGACGGGCTGCTGGCCCGGGTCCGCACCCTGCTCGCGGAGGCGCTGGTGCGGCCGACCGGTTCGGCGATCGAGGAGGATTACCTGATCGGCACCGTGCACGCCTTCAGCGAGCAGCTTACGGCCACCGCGCTGCAGGATCGGGTGGACCTGGTGCCGCTGCTGTCCGGCGAACAGCGCGCCCTTTCCGACGGCGCCCGGCGCGACCTGTTGCGGCAGAGCTATTCGTATTACTCCGACGACCTAGTCGTCGTGACCTGGGACCGCGCCTTCATCTATGAGCCGCGCGGCGATTCGGACGTGGCGGACGTGCTGGAGGTCGCCAACGCGCAGCTGCTGGAGATGCGCTATTACGACGAGCTGCTCGATGACGAGCTGCCGCGCATGTACAGCCTGGTGCAGACTACCCGGCGCACGGTCAACATTCTATTGCCCCGACGCTTTGCCGACCTCGCCCGGCGGCTTTATACCTTGGTGGCCGAGGTGACGGAGTTGACCGAGAAGGTCGACAACGCGCTGCAGGTGACCGAGGACGTCTATCTCGCCCGCATCTACACCTCGGCGCTGGACCTGTTCCGGGTCCGCACCGTAAGTGCCGCGGTGAACCGCAAGCTGGCGATCATCCGGGACACCTATACGGCGCTGTATGACGAGGCGAGCAGCAGCCGGGCCGGGCTAATGGAGTTTCTCATTTTGGTGCTTATCGCGGTGGAGATCGTGCTGGCCCTGGTGCGGCACTAGGGACGGGAACCAGCATAGCGGCGTCTTGGATATCCAATCATCCTAATTGGGATAAGCATTCCGCTCTACATAAAAGACGACGGGACGGCCCAGCTCGCGGCGCAACTCGTCAACCGCGTGGCGTCTCCGAACAGGACGCGGTGAGGCTGGCTATGCAGGCAGAGCTGGATTGGGTCGACGAGGCAATCTCGCTCCGCAATCGGTTTGCCGATCTTCGCGCGGCTAATCCGTGACCAGCGCAGCCGCGGACAAAGCATTCCTTGATGTCCTGTCTGGGAAGAAGTTACGGTCCTTGCCGACGCCTCGGGCCTTATCGCCATAATCACCGAAGAGGCTGCAGCCGACATCCTTGCCAGTGCACTGAAAGCCGGTCATTCGAGGAGTCGCCTTCCTGAAAAGCAAGCTAAGCAAAGGCGCATCCACCGGCGCCGCAACAGCTTCAGGTGCGCTCGTTATACAAGGGCTTTCCCGGCTTTGGGCTGAATGCGCCATATAACGGCTTTCCCCGGCCAGATTTGCCAGTCTTCGGCTTAAGCCGGATCGGCCGATCGATCGTATATCGTTTTACAAGATAGGCCGACAGATACAGCAGGCCTGGCATCACGATCAGAAGAAGTCCGGTTATCGCCAACGAAACCAGCATGTCGTCTCCAGAAGAGTAGTCTAGGACTGCCGCCGCGGCTCGAACCCGCGTGCATACCATGGCGACGTAAGATCGCTCGGCGCTTTGCCTTGGCTGAAATGAGGATGTCTCGCTGCCGTGGCGCCCTAGACCCGGCCCCGGGCCGCCGCGACCGTAACCCAGAGCCGGTCGCCGAGACCTCGCACCGGAGGACCATCGCCACCTCGCAGCAGGTCGCGCCGCGCCAGCACGGCCGGCAACGCGGCGTTGATCACCGGCCTCGGCAGCCGCACGGCCCGCCCGGCATCCAGCCAGCCGGACCCGATCGCGGCGATCCGGGCCCGCACCGGCGCCAGGCCGGGCTGCCGAGGGTCCGCAATCACAATCGCCGTGTCGAGCCCGTGCTGCGCCAACAGGTCTTCCGGCAACATGCAGCGGGACTGCTGGGCCAGCGCCGGAATGCTGCGCAGGATGCCGGCGGCGCCATAGGCCGCCCCGAGGTCTCGTAGGGCGTCCAACGCTGCCGCCTTGGCGCCAAGCGCCCGTCCTGCAGCCACTGCGACGCCGCCGGCCGTCGCACGAACGTAATCGCAGAACGCGGCCTCGGTCTCGACCGGGTCGGCCTCCGCTTCCCGGCCGTCGATCATGCCCAGCAAATCCGACGCATGCAGCGCACCGCTGTCCAGCGCCTCTCCGAGCGGCCCGGCCACGTCATGCCTTCGCCGGGCGCCCTCGGCCACCTCCCGCCACCATTGCAGGCGGATCAGCGCCAGCATCGGGTTGGATACGACCTCGCGCGCCCGGGCGAGCTCATGGTTTAAAGCATAGAGGGTGAACAGCGTATCTCGCGCCTCAGGTGGTGCGAACAAGACGCTAAGGAAGCGGTCGGGGTCGTGGCGGCGGACAATTTCGGCGCAGGGGGATAGCATGCGGCGCACGTGGCCCCATCCTTCACGCCGCGCAACCTTGACGCGCCGCTGCCGCCTCCATCACTCTGCGCCGCGCTACCAGAAGGATATCACCATGGCATTCGAACTTCCCGCCCTCCCCTACCCGCACAGCGCCCTGGCCGAGCGCGGCATGTGCCAGGAGACGATGGAGCTGCACCACGACAAGCACCACCAGGCCTACGTCACGGCGCTGAACGGCTTCGTCGAGAAAAACCCGGCGCTCGCCGGCAAGTCGCTCGATGAGATCATCCAGATGAGCCACGGCCAGGCCGACATGGCGCCGGTGTTCAACAACGCCGGGCAGCACTGGAACCACATCCTGTTCTGGCAGAACATGTCGCCCCAGGGCGGCAGCATCCCCGGCAAGCTGGAGTCCAAGATCACCGGGGATTTCGGCAGCGTCCAGGCGTTCAAAGACGCGTTCAAGGCGGCCGCAGTCGGCCAGTTCGGCTCCGGCTGGGCCTGGCTGGTGCTCGGCACCGACGGCAAGCTGAAGGTCACGAAGACCCCGAACGGCTCCAATCCGCTCGCCACCAGCGAGGGAAAGGCGCTGCTGGGCTGCGACGTATGGGAGCACAGCTACTACCTGGACTTCCGCAATCGCCGTCCGGACTACGTGAGCAACTGGCTGGACAAGCTCGCCAACTACGAGTTCGCCGCCAACCAGATGAGCTGATAGACCCGGCCCCTCCTTTGGGTCACCGTGGGAGGGGCGCCTTCAGCTGGATTTCACGTCGTTCGCGGCAACCGGCTTCAGCACCGTCGTGATGGTGTCGCGGATGACGGTGACGCGGACGTTCGGGGCAATATCGACCTCGATCTCGTCGCTGCCGTCCTTCACCCGCTGCACCGTGCCCAGGATGCCGCCGGCGGTCACGATGCGGTCGCCGCGACGGAGCGCCAGCAGCATTGCCTTCATCTGCTTCGCGCGTGTCTGCTGCGGGCGGATCAGCAGAAAGTAGAACACGCCGAAGATCAGGATCAGCGGCAGGAACTGGGTCACGCTCCCCATCAGGCCGGCAACGTCTTGGGCGTAGGCGGGAGAGATCAGCATTTTAATCCTGGGTTGCCGTGGTTGCGCCGGGACCATAGTTTGAGGCCTCGGCCCGTCAAGTTATGGCGTGGCCGGCCCATTACCAAGGACCTCCGTTGGACACAGCCTTGCTGACCCGCATTGCCGACGCGCTCGACCGCCTGGCGCCGCCCCCGCCGCGCGCGCCGGACCTTGCCGACGCCGACGCCTATGTATGGCATCCGACGCCGGCGCATCTGGCGCCAGTGCCGCGCGTGTCCCGGGTGGAAATAGGCCTGCTACAGGGCATCGAGCGGCAGAAGCGGCTGCTGCTCGACAACACGCAGCGGTTCGCCCGCGGCCTGCCGGCCAACAACGCCATGCTGTGGGGCGCGCGCGGCATGGGCAAGTCGTCGCTGGTCAAGGCCGCCCACGCCGCCGCCAACCAGGACACGCCCGGCATCCTCGCGCTGATCGAAATCCACCGGGAGGACATACGCACCCTGCCCGACCTGCTGAACCTTTTGCGCGGCCGGTCGCGCCGCTGCCTGATCCTGTGCGACGATCTGTCGTTCGAGCGCGAGGACGCCGACTACAAGGCATTGAAATCCGTGCTGGACGGCGGCATCGAGGGGCGCCCGGCCAACGTGCTGTTCTACGCGACCAGCAACCGCCGCCATCTGATGCCGCGCGACATGATCGACAACGAGCGGTCGACGGCCATCAACCCCGGCGAGGCGATCGAGGAGAAGGTGTCGCTGTCCGACCGCTTCGGCCTGTGGATCGGCTTCCATAACTGCGACCAGGACGCGTTCTTCGCCATGGTCGACGGCTATGCCGACGAACTCGCCCTGCCGATCGGGCGGGACGCGTTGCACGCCCAGGCGGTCGAGTGGTCGATTACCCGCGGCGCCCGGTCCGGCCGGGTCGCCTGGCAGTTCATCGAGGACCTGGCCGGCCGCCTCGGCGTGGCCCGTCCGAAGGAGGATGCAGCATGACCGAGTTGACGCAGGCTCCCGGCTTCTATCGGCGTCGCTTCGGCGACGTCGTGGTTACGGCGGTCAATGACGGGGTGATCGACCTGCCACCCGCCGCCATGCGCGGGATCGATGCGGCCGCCAGCGCCGAGTTGCTGCAGCAGGCATTCCGCGCGCCCGCGCCGCGGTCGAGCGTCAACACGTTCCTGGTGCAAAACGCCGGGTCCACGATCCTGATCGACACCGGGGCGGGCGGCTCGATGGGGCCGACGATGGGGCATATGCAGGCCAATCTAGCCGCAGCCGGGGTGACGCCGGACGATGTGGACATGGTCGTGATGACGCATCTGCACCGCGACCACTTCGGCGGCCTGACCAGCCCGGGCGGGACGGCGATCTTTCCCCGGGCCGAACTCGTGGTGGCGAAGGCGGAAGCCGATTTCTGGCTGGACGAGGCCACTGCCGCTGCCGCGCCCGACGATAGGAAGGCGGGGTTCGCCGGGGCGCAGGCTGCGCTCGCGCCCTACCGCGCGCGGCTGCGCCTGTTCACGGGGACGGATGTGGCACCCGGCATGCAGGCGCAGCCATTGCCGGGCCATACGCCGGGACACACTGGATACCTGGTGGGATCGGGCGATACCCAGTTGCTGATCTGGGGCGACATCTTCCATGTGCCCGACGTGCAGGCGCGCCGGCCCGAGGTCGGCATGATCTTCGACATCGATCCCGATGCTGCGATCCAAAGCCGCCGCCGCGTGCTCGACATGACCGCCCACGACCGCCTCATGGTTGCCGGCATGCACATGCATTTCCCCGCATTCGCAAATATCGCGAAAACGGCCGAGGGCTATGCCGTGGTGCCCGCGGCCTGGCTAGGCAGCGTTTAGCAGCGTCGCCCCCGCCATGTAAGGCACGAGCGCCGGAGGCACCCGGATGCTGCCGTCCGCCTGCTGGTAGGTCTCCATCACCGCGATCAGGGCGCGCCCAACTGCAACGCCCGACCCGTTCAGCGTGTGCACAAAACCAGCGACCTTGGCGTCCGCGCCGCGCACTCGGGCATTCATGCGCCGCGCCTGGAAGGCCCGGGTGTTGGAGCACGAGCTGATCTCCCGCCATGCACCCTGGCCCGGCAGCCAGACCTCGAGGTCATAGGTCTTCGCCGCGCCGAACCCGGTGTCGCCGGCACACAGCAGCATACGGCGGTATGGCAGGCCAAGCGCCTCCAGCACCGCTTCGGCGCAGCCGGTCATGCGCTCGTGCTCGGCGTCGCTATGGTCCGGATGGGTGACGCTGACCAGCTCCACCTTGCGGAATTGGTGCTGACGCAGCATGCCGCGGGTGTCGCGCCCGGCTGCGCCGGCCTCGCTGCGGAAACACTCCGATAGCGCCGTGACCCGCATCGGCAGGCGGTCGGTCGGCACGATCTCGTCCATTACCAGGCTGGTCAGCGGCACCTCGGCCGTCGGGATCAGCCAGCGGCCATCCGTCGTGCCGAACATGGTATCGGCGAATTTCGGCAGCTTGTCGGTACCGTAGGCGGCCGCGTCGTTCACCAGCAGCGGCACCTGCATCTCAGTATAGCCGTGCTGCGTCGTGTGCAGGTCCAACATGAACTGGCCCAGCACCCGCTCCAGCCGGGCGAGGCCGCCGCGCAGTATGGTAAAGCGGCTGCCGGACATGCGCGCGGCCCGCTCGAAGTCCATGAGGCCGAGCGCCTCGCCGAGCTGAAAATGCTCCAGCGGCGTGAAGTCGAAATGGGTGGGCTCACCGACCTGCTTCACGACGACGTTGGCGGCCTCATTGGCGCCGTCCGGCACGTCGGGGTCGAGCGTGTTGGGCAGAACTTCCAGCTCGTGCCGAATCTTAACGTCAAATGCATCGGACTTCCTTTGCAATTCCGCTACTTCATCCCGGACTTTTATCGCGCCAGCCTCCGCAACTGTTGTATCTTGGCCAGAACGCCGCGCATATCCAATTGACCGCGCATAGGCATTGCGCATTCCCTGCTTTTGAGACATCTCGATCAGAAGCTGGCGCCGGTCAACGTCGAGCTTCAACAGTTGCTCAGCCACCGGTTGCAAGCCACGCCGGACTAATGCTGCGTCAAATGCAGTAGAATCGGCGCGGAGGGCTCGGATATCGTGCATCAAACGTCGACCGGTTTAGTCTCGACCATTCCGGCGGTGATGATCGAAATTTCGTAGAGCGCAATCAATGGGATCGCGAGGCCGGTCTGGGTTATGACGTCCGGCGGGGTGATGATCGCGGCCACGATGAACATGCCGACATAGGCATACCGACGATACTTCTTCAGCCCGCGCGACGAGATGATGCCGACCTTGGCCAGCAGCGTAAGCAGCACGGGCAGCTGGAACGCCAGGCCGAACGCGAAGATCAGCCGCATGACCAGACCCAGGTACTCGCTGACCTTCGCCTCAAGCTGCACCGGCAGGCCACCGCCGCCATCGGGCGACTCGAAGCTTAAGAAGAACGTCCAAGCGGCGGGGAAGACGAAATAGTAGGCGAGCGCCGCGCCGGCGAGGAACAGTATCGGCGTCGCGAGCAGGAACGGTAGGAACGCCTTCTTCTCGCTTCGATACAGACCGGGCGCGACGAACAGCCAGACCTGCGAGGCGACGACGGGGAACGAGACGAACGCCGCGCCGAAGAAGGCCACCTTGAGATAGGTGAAAAACGCCTCGTACAGCGCCGTGAAGATCAGCCGGCGGTTCTGCCCTGTTTTGGTGACAAGGATGTCCGCAAGCGGCTGGGCCAGGAACGAGTAGATGCCGCGGCTGAAATAGTAGCAGACCACGAAACAGATCAGGAAAGCGCCCATGGACCACAACAACCGGGTGCGCAGCTCGATCAGGTGGTCGAGCAGCGGCATCGCCTTGTCGTTGATGGGGTCGTCGGTCGGCACGTCCTGCGAGGCCACGATACTGTCCTGGAGTTGAGCGGGCTAGGCGTGCGGCGCGGGGTGGGTCGCAGGGTCGTGCTGGACGGATGGCGCGCTCTGGAGATCCGTGTAGGCCGGCGGGATCATCGGCGGCGCATCCAGGGCCGGTATAACGGCCTCGCTGGGCGGGATGAACGCCGGCGGCGGTTCGGGCGCGGCAATCACGTGTTCCGCATGGGACGGCACGACCGTATCCGTCGGAGCCTCGTGGACAACGGGCGTCACCGGCGGCGGGGCCGCATTGAACGGGCTGTCGCTCATAGTGCGGCGGATCGAGCCGTCACCATCGACCGCGCTCAGAATCTTGCCCTTTATGTCCATGCTGCGGATGTCATTGATGTGGTCGCGCACCTCGTGCAGGTTCGCCTCGCGCACCATCTCGTCCACGTGGGTTTGGAACTCTCCCGCCATGCGCCGGGCCTTCTTTACCATCTGGGCCACGGTCTTGATGGCGACCGGCATATCCTTCGGCCCGATCGCGATGAGGGCGACCACACCGATCAATGCAATTTCAGACCAGGCTAGATCGAACATGACAGGCTGCGTCCCTTCGACGGTAGATTAGCACGGGACCGGGGGACTGGGGAACCGCATCGCCCGAAGTACAGCGCGCGCAGTCCGGGCGCCCAGTCCGGCCGTGAAGCGTCAGGCGTCATGGAATGCCAGGCGGTAGACAAGGTCGAAAGCCCAAGGCAGCCCGGTGTTCAGCGCATTGCCGACCGGGTCGAACCGGATGCCGAACTCCGCCAGCAGCCGCGGCAGCAGGAACACGAGCAGCAGCACAATCACGATGCCTGCACGCTCGAGCCGTGCCCAGGCGTCGGCCAACTGCTCGGGCAGGAGGCCGACGACAATGCGTCCGCCGTCCAGCGGTGGGATGGGCAACAGATTAAAGAGGCCGAGCACCAGGTTGGCCAGGATGAAGGTTTGCAGCATCGTGTCGACGACATCGCCCGCCACGTCCGGCAGCAGCGGCTCGCCGTGGATCAGCAGCGCCGCCAGCCAGGCCAGAACGAAATTGACCGCCGGCCCGGCCGCAGCCACCAGCATCATGCCCCGCCGCGGGTTGGCGAATCGCCAGGCCGAGACCGGCACCGGCTTCGCCCAGCCGAACAGGAACATCACTCGCCCAAGCGTGAGAAGCTGGCCCAGCATCAGGATGCCTGGCAGCAGCAGGGTGCCAAACCGGTCCACATGCCGAAGCGGATTGACCGACAGCCGGCCCATGCGCTTTGCGGTATCATCCCCGAGCGCCAGGGCGGCATAGCCGTGGGCGGCCTCGTGCAGCGTGATGGCGAAGATCACCGGAATGGCGGCAATGACGATCTGGAGCAGGAACCCGGTCATGCGGACGCCTGCCGTCCAAGGATCGCATCGCGTTCAGCCGCCAGGGCAGCGCCGTCCAGCGGCTGCAAAGCAGCGGCGGCCATGCGCCCTGCCGCGGCAAGCCGGGCCAGGGCCACGTCCGTGATGTCCGGGCAGCGCTGCAGCACGTCGGCCGTGTCGGACAGCATGCCGCTGCAATGCAGCGCAATGTCGCAGCCGGCGGCCACGGCGCCGGCCGCACGCTCCCCGGGGCTCCCGGTCAGGGCATTCATCGCAAGATCGTCGGACACGAGCACTCCTTGAAAGCCAATCTGGCCCCGGATCGCCTGCCGGATTACGGCATCAGACAACGTGGCCGGCCAATTGGCGTCGAGACCTGCATATAGGATGTGCGCCGTCATCATCCATGGCAGCGCCGCGCAGAGCGCGAACGGGCGCATGTCGTCGGCGAGGTCTTGGCTGGCCTCAATCCGTGGCAGGTCGAGGTGGCTGTCGACTGCGGCCCGGCCATGGCCCGGCGCGTGCTTCGCCACCGGCTGTATCCCGGCCGCCAGCAGCCCATCCGCCATCGCGCGGCCCATCCGGGCCACGACATCCGGATCGATCGAGTAGGCGCGGTCCCCAACCACCTGATGCGCACCAGGGAGCCGGAGGTCGAGCACCGGGGCGCACGCCACATCGAGTCCAACGTGCTCGCAATCCAGCCCGATCAGCGCGCCCGTCAGCCAGGCCGCTCGCTCCCCGGCGGCTTGGTCCCGGTCGAACAGGTCGCCAAGCTGCGCTGCGGCGGGGTGGGCGCGCCAATGCGGCGGACGCAGCCGGGCCACCCGGCCGCCCTCCTGATCGACAGCGACCACGCCGTGCGCCGGCAGCACGCTGCGCAGCGATGCGATCAGCTTCGCCAATTGAGTGGGATCCTGCACGTTGCGGGCGAACAGGATAGCGCCGGCGGGCCGGTGCTGGCGCAACAGCGCCGCCTCCTCGGCCTCCAGGGTCATGCCTGCAAGGCCGACGATCGCGGCCCTCATGCCGGCCCTCATGCCGGACGGTCAGAAGTTGGCGATTGAGCAGGCCCCGCCCTTGGAGCGCACACGAGCACAGAAGCTGGTTGCCTCAGCGATGTCAGCGAACCCCCCAGTGCGCACGCGCCAGACCAGGCGGCCGTCGTGATCCACCCGCTGCAGGACCGGCCGGCGATCGCCGAGCAGATCCGGCATGCGCTTGGCCAGCCGCTGCCATTCCGATTGCGCCACCTGCTCGCTGTCCACCGCAGCAAGCTGCACAAGCGGACCCATGGCCGGTATCGGCACTGCACGGACCGACTGGGCCGGAATGGCCGGGCGTTGCGCCGCGACGTTGGGCGGTGGAGTTGAGGCTGCCAGATCCGGCTGACCAGCAGCCGTCGGTGCCGGCGCATGTGCCTGCGGCGCGTTTTGCGCCCGGAGCGCCTGCGGTGCCGGTGCCTCCGCGATTGGTGCCATGCTCTGGGTCCGAGCGCCTTGGCCGCCCATCACCTGGTCCTCGGCGCCGACGACCTGCAGCCCGCCAGCATTCTCCGGCTTGACCCGGATGGGACGGCTGTCGGCCTCGATCACCGGGACAGCCGTGCCGTGGCCGCCGATCAGCGCCCACCCCGCCATCCCCAACAGCAGCAATCCACCCAGCCCGGCGGCTGCGGACAGCAGATATTTCGTGCCCTGGTCCATGCCGGGGCGGCGGGCCCGGTAGGACGAGCGCACCGGTCCTGAACCGTTCATCGCAGAGGGGATATGAGAGTTATCCGACACGGTTCAGCGCATCTCCTCCACAGGTTTCACCCCGAGCACCCCAAGGCCGGACCGAATTACGGTCGCCGTGGCAGCGACCAGTGTCAATCGGGCCACCGTCTCGCCAAGCCGGTCCGCTTGCAGGAACCTCAGTGTCGAGTCGTCACGGCCACGGTTCCATAGCATATGAAAGTCGCCCGCCAAGTCATAGAGAAAAAACGCGATTCGGTGAGGTTCCTGTGCAGAAGCCGCGCTTTCTACCGTGCGGGGCCATGACGCCAGGCGGCGGATCAGCGCCAGCTCCGCATCGTCTTGCAGGCTGTCCAGCGGAGCCCCAGCCAACGCGAGCGGATCCATTGCCGTAGCGCCATAGGTCTCCGTCGCCGCGCGCAGCACCGAGCGGCAACGGGCATGGGCGTATTGCACATAGAACACCGGGTTCTCGCGCGTCTGCGCCACCACGGCGTCGAGGTCGAAATCCATCTGCGCATCCGCCTTGCGGGTCAGCATGGTGAAGCGCACGGCATCGCGCCCCACCTCGGCGATCAGGTCCGCAAGCGTCACGTAGGTGCCGGCGCGCTTCGACATGCGGACCGGCTCGCCGCCGCGGATCACGCGGACGATCTGGCACAAGACGACCTCCAGCCGCGCCGGACCGCTGCCGGCGATGGCCTTCACCGCCGCTTTCATCCGCGACACGTAGCCGCCGTGGTCCGCGCCCAGCACGTCGATGAGCAGCTCGGCGCCGCGGGTGATCTTGTCGGCATGATACGCGATGTCGTTGGCGAAATAGGTGTTCGAGCCGTCTGACTTGCGCAGCGGCCGGTCGACGTCGTCGCCGAACTCGGTCGCGCGGAACAGCGTCTGCTCGCGCGGCTCCCAATCTTCCGGCGCCTTGCCCTTCGGCGGCTCCAGCACGCCCTCGTAGATCAGGCCCTGCTCCCGCAGTTGCTCGATGACCCGGTCCGGCGCCCCAGTCTCCAACAGCGCGCGCTCTGAGGTGAACACATCCGGCTGCACGCCCAGTTGCGCCAGGTCCGCCCGGATCGAGGCCATCATCGCGGCAATTGCGAAGCTGCGGACCCGGTCGAACCACAGCGCCGGATCGGCCACAGTCCCGCCAGGTCCGGCCAATGCATCGCTATGCTCGGCCCGCAGCGCCTCGCCGACGGAAACGAGGTAGTCGCCCCGGTATTGCAGGCCGCCGGGCACCGCGGCGGCGAACTCGTCTTCCGACAGCGTGGTCCCGACCGCCTGCAAGTAACGCCAATAGGCCGCCCAGGCCAGCGCCGCCACCTGCGCCCCAGCGTCGTTGATGTAGTATTCCTTGGTCACCGCGAACCCGGCCTTCGCCAGCAGGTTCGCCAGCGCGTCGCCCACCACGGCGCCCCGGCAGTGCCCGATGTGCATGGGGCCTGTCGGATTGGCGGAAACATACTCGACGTTCACCCGCCGGCCATGCCCCACGTCGCTCGCGCCGAACGCCTCGCCCTCGCGCAGGATCGCCGGCAGCGTCGCGCGCAGGCTGTCCGGACGGAGATGCAAGTTGACGAAGCCCGGTCCGGCCGGCTCGGCGCGCAGCACGTCCGCGCCATCCGCCAGCGCCGCCGCCAGGGCCTGCGCGATGTGGGCCGGCGGCTGGCGGGCGGCCTTCGCGCTGACCATCGCGGCGTTGGTCGCCATGTCGCCGTGCGTGGCCTCGCGCGCCGGGCTCACCTCGATCCGGGCGGCCACGTCGGCCGGAAGGTCCGGCACGACCCCGTGCAGCGCAGCCACTACGGCGGACCGCACGCGGGCATAGATGTTTTCTGGCACGATGAAATCCTGTCAGCCGGTGATGAAGGGGTCGGTCAGGCGGCGATGCTCATCCAAGGCGAAGCGGTCCGTCATGCCGGCAATATAGTCAGCGACCGTCAACGCCGCGCGCGGGCCGTCTTTCTCACCGGCGAGCGCGCGCCAGCCGTCAGGCAGGACGCTGGTGTCGTCGTGCAGCAGCGTGAACAGCGCCTCCGTCACACGGCGGGATTTGTTGCTCATGCGGTTGACTCGCCAGTGACGATACATGTGGGCGAACAAGAATTCCTTAACGGCACGGTTCGCCTCCGCCATGGAAGTGCTGAACGCGATCACCGGCTTCTTCGCGCGGCGGATGGCGTCGGCGTCGCCAGGATCGAGCGCCGCGATCCGCCTCCGGCTCTCGTCCGTCAGGTCGGTGACAAAGCTGTTGATCACCCGGCGGATCGTCTCGTGCCGCAGCCGCGGCGGCGGCACATCGAGGCTCGACCGGCGGGCCAGCGCCAGCGCTGCGCCGACCACCGGCAGATGCGCCACGTCGTCCGGCCCGAACAACCCGGCGCGCATGCCGTCGTCCAGGTCGTGGCTGTGATAGGCGATGTCGTCCGCCATGGCCGCAACCTGCGCCTCGCCGCCGGCCTGCGTGTGCAGGTCGAGATGGTGGCGCGCGTTGTATTCGGCGATGTAGGGCGGCGGGTGGCGCAGCGGGCCGTTGTGCTTGGCCAGGCCTTCCAGCGTCTCCCACGTCAGGTTCAGTCCATCGAACGCAGCATAGCGGCTCTCGAGCTTGGTGACGATGCGAAGGCTCTGCGCATTGTGGTCGAAGCCGCCATAGGGCTTCATGCGGTTGTTCAGCCCCTCCTCTCCCGCGTGCCCAAACGGCGGGTGGCCGAGGTCGTGCGCCAATGCAAGCGCCTCCGTCAGGTCCTCATCGAGGCGCAGCTCGCGTGCGATGGAGCGTGCGATCTGCGCGACCTCGATGCTGTGGGTCAGCCGGGTGCGGTAGTAGTCACCCTCGTGATTAACGAAGACTTGAGTTTTGTATTGTAGCTTGCGGAATGCCGAGCTGTGGATCACCCGGTCGCGGTCCCGCTGCCACGGGCTGCGGCCGCGGCTCTCCGGCTCCGGATGCAAGCGGCCGCGCGAGGTTTCGGGCCGGACGGCGTAGGGGGCGTGGGGCATGGGCCTGACTATACGAGGGGGTGGGCTTAACACCGAAGCCCCGGCATCTTCAATGTGGAGCCAAGACGCGCTATGTCTCGCCTATGAACAGCATCACCGAGACTACCCGATTCTCCGTGTCCGACCGTGCCGCCGAGCGTGTGGCAGAGATCGTTGCATCGCAAGCCCGGCCGGCGGCACTTCGGGTTGCCGTGCTGGCCGGCGGCTGCAGCGGCTTTCAATACAAGTTCGAGCTGGACGAGACCGCCCAGCCCGATGACCTCGTCGTGGAGGCGCAGGGTGCCCGCGTGCTGGTGGATAGCGCCAGCATGGACCTGCTAGCCGGGTCCCAGCTCGACTACACCGATGAGCTTATGGGCGCCCACTTCACGATACGAAATCCGAATGCGACCTCGGCCTGCGGTTGCGGGACCAGCTTCGCGGTCGATTAAGCCGGGTATAAGACCGCAGGCGCTCATCCGTGCGCATCGCGACCTGGAACGTCAATTCCGTCCGCATGCGTGAGCGGCTGGTGGCGGACTGGCTGGCCCGGGTGCAGCCCGACCTGCTGCTGCTGCAAGAGACGAAATGCGAGATGGCGCAGTTTCCCGCCGCCGCGTTCGAGGCGGCCGGTTACACGGCCAATGTCGTCGGCCAGAAATCGTATAACGGCGTGGCGGTCCTGTCCCGCATGCCCGTCAAGGTGACGCACCGCGCTTTGCCCGGGCTGCCGGAGGACGATGCGCAGGCTCGCTACATCGAGGTGATGGTACCAGATGCGGCCGGGCCAATAACTGTCGGCAACCTGTATCTGCCCAACGGGAATTCAGGCGGCGAGGCCGGATATGCCTACAAGCTGCGCTGGATGGAACTGCTGGCCGACCGCGCCCGCGCCCTGCTGGATGCGGACCAGCCAATGCTGTTTGCCGGCGATTACAACGTTTGCCCCACAGATGAGGATTTTGCCGCCGGCACGCTGTCTTCGACCGATGCCTTGGTGCGGCCAGAAACCCGCGCCCGGTTTCGCGCGATGCGATGGCTCGGCCTTACGGACGCGGTTCGCGCCATTCAGCCGGCCGGCCCCGTCTATACGTTCTGGGATTATCAGGCCGGTGCATGGCCGCGCGACCTCGGATTGCGGATCGACCATGCCCTGCTGTCTCCGGACCTGGCGGAGCGTTTGATCTCAGCCGTGCCCGATCGCGCCGAACGCGACCAAATCCAGCCATCGGACCACGTTCCCGTTATCGTAGAGCTTGCCTGAACTCTATAGCACCGCCGAATACTAAAGCTTCATCGTAACGACGACGCGGCCATGCGGAACGGAGCGGTCGACGATCACAGCCTGTAAAGGATCACCTTTGGCGAGCGCTACGACCAACCGCATCCCTAACCCATCCGACTGACGGGCTTCGAAGTTCGGTGGAAAACCAAGGCCCTCGTCTTCCACACTGACCTGCAAGCCCTGTGGCACGGCGGCGACATTGACTATGATGCGGCCGGCGCCATGCTTCAGCGCATTCGTTATCAGCTCGGACGTAATCAGGCCCAAAGGGGTGATTTGGTCGGCCAAGAGCGGCAGCGGCTCGGATTGAATGACGATGGGCCGCTCGACCGCCGGGTCGGTCAACATGGCCCGCATGTCGCTGATCAACTGCTCTAAGTAGGCAGCGGCGTCGGTTTGCGTCACCGATCCTCCGCTGTATAGACGCTGATGCACGGCGCCGATCGTCATGATTCGCTGGGCCGCCTTCTCCAGCTCGACCCTAATCTCGTCATTCGCGGTGCGCGCCTGCAGGTGTAACAGCGTCCGCACTAATTGCAGGCTGTTCTTCACCCGGTGATGCACCTCCTGCATCAGCAGATCCTTCTCACGCAGCAACTCGTCCTTCACCTGCTCCGTCTCATGCCGGGCCAAGGCGGCGGCAAGCACATTGCCAAGGGCTTGCAGAAACGAGATATCAGCGGCGACGAACTCGCCCCGAAGTGTCCCATCCACCTCCAGGACGCCGAACGAAGCGTCGCCACCGATGGCCACGTTGATTGCGCTGTGGATGTTGTGCTCGACCAGCAGGGCTGGCGTGCGGAAACGCTTTTCATCGGCCAAGTTGTTGGACAATACGGGCTGGCCGGTGTGCAGGGCGTAGCCCGCCGGGCTGCCCAGGCCAGCGTCGAGCGTCGCATGGCCCACGACCCCGGCGCGCCAGCCAACTCCCGCGATCACCCGGAGATCGTCGGACTTCGGTTGAAATCGCAATACTTTGGCGAACTTCGTCTGTAGCCCTGCCGTTGCGATGCGGCATGCTTCGACCAGCACCGCATCCAAGCTGGCTGACCGCAACGCGAACAGGCCAAAATCGGCCACCATCTCCTGCTGCCTTAGCCGGATGACGAGCTCGTCGGGCGGCAGGTCGCGGACGCTTACAACAGTGCTGGGCATAAGAACCTCATGTCGCGTGAGGTTGACCGAAAGCTGAAATTAACAACTGCGTGAAGTCGTTGGAAGGTTAATTTCCGACTAGTCCATCCAACCGAGGCTAGTTGGTGGAGGGGGTTGGATTCGAACCAACGTAGCCATTACAGCAGCGGATTTACAGTCCGCCCCCTTTAGCCACTCGGGCACCCCTCCGCCGGATTGTAGCCAGACCGCAGGACCGGCGGGGTAGCGCTGAACAGGCATGGATGTCAACCAGGACTTCGCAATCCGTTTCCCGATTCCTCCCTGATTTGCGGGACACGAACCCAATTGCGCAGCAGCCTGGCTGTCATTCGCCAACGCTCGCCTGTATAGGGCTAGAATGCGCACCAAGAACCCCGACCGGCCCGGCGGCTCCTCGAAGCCCGGCGGCGGTCCATCGTCCAACAGGGGCGGAACGGACCGGCCAACCGGGCAAAAGTCCTTTGTTGCCAAACCATTCGCCGCCAAGCGCCCCGGAAGCGGATTTGCCCGGCCGGGCGCCACGCGCGATGCGGAGGTGGGCGCTGGCCCGCGACCACAGCGTGATCCGGTCCGTGGCCAACCTCCCACACGGCATGCTCCGCCGGATCGTTCGTCCGGGCCGCGTCCAAGCCGTGCTCCCGATCCAGAGGCGCGGGCCGCAGCCGCCCGCACGCCGCGTCTAGGCCAGCCCCGTCCGCCGCGCCCAGACTTGGCTGCCCCGCGTGAAATCGTTGAAGTCCGGAGCACGACGCTTCGCGCGCCGACGCTTGCCGCCCAGCCCTCCAGTGCGGCGCCCTCGGCCTCCCGCGCAGCGCATGGTCCGGCGGCTCCTCGTGGCAGCGTCTGGCTGCACGGCCTGCATCCGGTCGCTGCGGCGCTGGCCAACCAAAGCCGGCGATTGAAGCGCCTATTGCTGACCGAGGAGGCGGAGGCCACCCTCGTATCCCGGTTGCCCCAACCCTGGCCGTTGGCGGCAGAGCGGGTCGATCGGGCCAAGCTCGACCATCTGCTCGGCAGGGACACGGTGCATCAAGGCGCCGGGCTGCTAGCCGATCTGCTGGCGCCGCCGGTGCTCTCAGCCGTGCTGAGGCGGCCAGGTCCGGTTCTCGTGCTGGATCAAGTCGTCGACCCCCGTAATATCGGTGCCGTGCTGCGCAGCGCTGCAGCGTTTGGCGCTGCCGGCGTCATCACCCAGGACCGCAACGCACCGGAGGAGACGGGTGTGCTAGCCAAGGCCGCATCGGGAGCGCTCGAACAGGTTCCGCTTCTGCGCGCCGTGAACCTTGCCCGCACCTTGGTGGCTTTGAAGGCGGCTGGGTTATGGGTGATTGGGCTCGATAGTGGCGGCGCTCCTCTGCGAGGCGCGCCTTTGAAGGAACGCCGCGTGGCGCTTGTCCTGGGTGCAGAGGGCACCGGCCTGCGCCGCCTCACGCGGGAAACCTGCGACGAGGTGGCGGGCCTTGCCATGCCAGGCTCGATGGAGAGCCTGAACGTATCGGCGGCCGCGACCGTCGCGCTTTACGAGCTGACCCGAGCATCATGATGCCTGATGGTATCCCGTTCGACGCCGACCAGGCAGCCCAGGCTTTGATCGCCGCCCGGCGCGCCCGGCGCGTGCTGGGCTCACTTCCGCCGGAGGTCGCGCCGCATCGATTGGCGGACGGGATTGCGGCGCAACTCGCCGTGGCGCGCCTATGCGGCGCATATCCCCCAGCCGGGTTCAAGATTGGCGCCACCGCGCGGCGTATGCAGGACTACCTAGGATTGCCCGGCCCGGCGGCGGGCTTCATGGCCGAGGCCGGGCTGCATGGCAGCGGCAGCACACTCAGCGTTGCCCCGTTCCTGCTTCCCGGCGTCGAGTGCGAGCTTGCGGTCATACTGGCGCAGGACATTGCCCCGGGCCCATGCAGCGCCGCCCAAGCTGCCGCAGCCGTGGACGAGCTGATGGCAGGGATCGAGATTGTCGAAAATCGCTACGGCCCGCTTGACGCGCTCGGCACGCCCACGCTGGTTGGCGACCAAGTCTACCACGCGGCCGCTATCCTGGGCGCGCCTTATCCAGGGTGGCGCGACCTTGATCTATGCGCCCTCGCCGGCACCCTGCGCATCGATGGCGAGCAGCGTGGCGCAGGCCGGGGCAGCGATCTGTTGGGGGACCCGATGGCCGCATTGGCTTGGCTCGCAGCGTCCGAGGAAGCAGCCGCGTTCGGCGGCTTGCGTGCTGGACAGGTTATCATGCTTGGAAGCGTCACGCCGCCGATCTGGCTTGATGGCCCGGCACAGATAGAGGTCAGCTTTCCACCGTTGCCGACCGTCGTGCTGCATTTGGTCTGAATTTACAGGGTTTGCTTAACCATTATGGCGCAGAGTGCGGCATCGCTCGACGTTTAACCAGCCAGATGGAACTGCCGCCATGCCGACCACCCATGCCCGCGTCCAATGGGACACGTTGCCGGATGACTTGCAACTTGATCTAGCCGGAGCGGCACTGCTCCGCGCCGCCGAGATCATCGCCGGCCAAGCTGAGTGCCTTGCGGGCGAGATGGAGGCCGGGACGCTCACCGATCAAGGCGGGCCAGATGCTCTCCGGCTATTGGCCGCTGTCGTTCGAGGCACGACCAAAGAGCCGCTAGACGCTTTGCGCCACTAACGAGATGGATAATACTGGATGCAGGAAGTGAACTCGCGATCCTCGATGCGATAGGCGACGGGCAAACGAACATGGCTGTCGCTCTACTTGCAATTACGGGCGATGCCGGCGGAACTGAGCTCAACCACGGCAGGGCTGCACTGTTGGGCGTATTCGGGAGACGCGCGGAGGACGGTGGCGCTTCGGAAGCTGGCTTGCTGTTGCTAGCGAGCCTAAGAGATCTCTTTCGAAATAAGAGTCCGCCCTCGACTAACCTCCGTCGGAGTAATCGAAGTAACAAGCACAATAGGAGACTACCCTGGCCGGAGTGACTACAAGCCCAAAAGATAGATGTTATCCAACTTGCCAAGGTGCTGCGTTGTCCGGGATGCGTCAGCAAAAGTTGAGCCGTGAACAGAGTATTTTAAAGTGCTATAGTTGAGGTACCGCCAGGGTTCCCTGTTCTATAGAAGTAGGTTTGCGCTTGGGCTCAAGAGCGCGTCGCAACAGCATGCGCCCAGGCCGTTCGACGTAATACAGGGTCAGCATCGAAGCTAGGATGGTACCGCAGAGCATGATCAACACGGGTAAGAAGGCGGCATGCGGAACGTTTGCAGCTTCCAAACGCCACTGAAGATGCCACCGTATTTCGGAGAATAGAGGATGCAGCAAGTAGATCGAGTAGGATAGCATCCCAAGCCAATGGATTGGCTTGCTGCCCAGCATACGCGCTACCACGCCGCGGTCTTGAGACAGTGACAATACGAGTAGCGGAAATAGAGCTGCGATCACTGCGTCCAAGGCGGACGTGGTGAACAGGGCTACGATCAGGATACAGATCATGGGGGCAGCGACCCGGCTGGCCGCAACGGCCTGACCCTGGAATATCTGCGACGCTCTGAACGCGAGAAGGCCCAAAGTGAACTCTGCAAGACACCGGAATAGCGGGTTTGCCGAATAAGGGTCGTTTGTGGCCAAGCCACCTTGCCAGATTGCGATAGCCGGCAACCATGTAAGACCACATAGGATTAGAACGCATCCCGCCGCAACAATCATGCTCGTGTGCTTTCCACTTCTCAGCGCAAGCCATAGCAGCGCCGGAAATGTCATGTAGGCCAGCCACTCCGTACTGATTGACCAAGCGTTGAGGTTCATGCTTGGGCTAAAACCCCAACTCTGGATCATCAGCAGGTTGGCTACTGCCCTTCCGGTGACCTGTAGCCAAGTCGTGGCGCCTCCGTGCCACACGGGGCTAAACGGCAGCATGACGACGGACGCAAAGATGTAAAGCGGCCAGATGCGCGCGATGCGTTGCGCGATAAAGGCAGGGAATGCCCGCGCGGTACCGCGTGCTAGGAAGTCGCGGCTGTAAGTCAGAGCCATCACGAAGCCACTCAAAACGAAGAAGAAGTCCACCCACAAATACCCGTGACGGATGATAATTAGAAACGGGCCGCCATCGCCGGCGCCGGGCGGAAGGCTGGCGTGGAAGAACATCACCATGCACGCTGCGACGCCACGCAATCCCGTCAATGACCTAATTTCACGCTTCTCGCTCATCGTACGTTTCCAGCCAGTTCTCCTGGCCAGTAGAAACACGTCGTATTGGCGGCGGCAAGCAATACGACTAGGGACGGTACTCCGGGCTGAGAGGACGCCCA